>OLQX01001066.1_pt1 | contig 27109 bp, 33 predicted proteins | sample 1672581 | NCBI WGS metagenome assembly OLQX01 (sample SAMEA3136701, study PRJEB25190) | human gut metagenome | reverse complement strand
GCCGTTGATAATGGTAGCGGTAAAGGTCGTAGAAATGGGACGTAAAGCATAATTCCCTATATCTCTATAAGAGTATTACGCAAAATCCGTTTGGTGGGTCATTCCTGACATCCAAATGGATTTTTTTATTTATGGTTTCTGTATATAAGAGTCTATAAAGGCAATTGGGGTAACTGTCGGAATTTGACATAAGGATTCTTTAGAATTCCCTCTCCAATGATTTGATAGTGGTTTTGCTCTCATGCTCCAACAATTTGTCTGTATCCCTTTATTCATCGAAGTTTCAGCGATTAGAGATCCGATGATAGCAGTGTGAGAGCAAGTGTTTGCTCTCACACTGCTTGTCTAAGTCACAAGCAAACTCCTACTTTTTCACAAGCAACTTTTACCTCGTCGTTTCCTCTATTGGAAATGCGCGTTTCCTGCCTTGGAACTGTCGTTCCCTTATAAGGAAACGACAGTTCCCCAAGCAGGAAACTGGTACTTAACTTATATGATTGGAGTGACTTGACCACAGCAAATGTTTCAATTAACCTGTTCTTTCAGGAAGCAATAAATCATTTATAGGTCAATAAAAGCTGAGTTATCAACTATTAAGACCTGAGTTGTTAGCTATTAACACCTGATTTATCAATTATTAATGACTGATATATCAATTATTAATAGTTGATATGTTTGATATAATATGTTGTAAATCAAGGTGTTATATTGAGGGGAATGCGTAATGCACTGATACGGAGTGAGAGCAAGAGGTTGCTCTCACTCTGCCACCACACTTACTACCACACCGGAAACATCGATGAATAAAGGGATATAAGTGAATTGTTAGAGCATGAGAGTAAAACTGCTATCAATTTACTGTGGGGGTGCTGCCTAGGTGTCATATAGATAAATATAAGAATTCTATATGTTTGGTGATATGTGACTAGTTTTTCAAATTCAAAGGATATTACAACCTTATTTTTTATTTGGATAAATAATAATAATTGCCTGTGGCAGGAAGAGCCAGAAACCGGAGACTGGTTCAATAATGCAACCGATTACAGTAAGTAGTAAAATAGAGTAACCTAAAAATACGGGTGCCGGTTTTTGTTCTTTTTTGATATAATATTGGAGTGTTTGCCCCAAAAGGATAAGTATTACTCCACAAATCAAGAACCAAAAGGCGAATCCTTGACTATAATTCTCTCCAATAGAATTTACCAATCCATTTCTGAGCATTTCCGAAAAAGCATCTTTTCCGATAAATAGTGCATAAATCGTATGAATGATTCCTGTCGCTGTTAAAAATGTCCCACTATATTTCCAAAGTTTCATGTTTTTATTATTTATACTTGGTTAATGCTGCAAATATAAAGGATAGTAAGACATGGGTATTGGATGAATTCGACTTTTTTATTTTGTATAAATGATAGTAGTCTCATTATCGGGTGGCAATGATAAAAAGAAATTTGGAGTACTACCGGATAACTTTTTCATTTCTCTTGATAAATGAGAGGCATCATAATATCCGGCTTTTACTGCTACTGATAAAAGGTTGTCGAATGATTCGTTCCTCAATATTTTAATCGCATTCTTGAATTTTACTATACTATTATATTTTTGAGGAGTGAAACCTGTATGTAACTTGAATTTTCGTTCAAAATGTCGCTGGCAAAGATTAACTTCGTTCATTAAATGGCTTATGGATATCTTGCCTTCATGCGCATTAATTTGATTCACAGCATATGCGATTTGTGTATCCATTGTATGGCTGCTTTTATATAGGTGCTCTTTCAAATAGCGTTCTATTAAATTAATCTTGCACTGAATACTCTGTTCTTCGAATAACCTTTCAGCAAAAGAATCGCTGAAAATAGTATCTAAGTCATTCACACTTAACCTTATATTTGTCAATTCGCTGAGAGAAAATTTCATAAAACGGGATAGTCCGCATGGACGAAAGCGAACTCCAAATGTATTGATAGTACCTGATGATGTTATTAATGCTGAACAGATATCCATAGGACCAATAAAATAAGAATGATAAGGCTGCATTTTAATACCATGATTAACAGTGTTTTCTAATATAAACATAAAGTCCGTACATCCATCTGTAGATAGTTTTATTTGCATACCTTGTTCTGTTTGGCCTTTGAATTCCCAATATCTATCAACGTAGGGAGCAAGTATATGGCATGGTAAGTATTCTTTGTACATATTTAGAAAGGGTATCTGTTGAAAAACGATCTGATAGTACAAATATAAGCAATTGTATAGGATTCCTATTGTACGATTTCGACATTTGTATTTGTTTTAGATTCTTTATAATAGGAAATTCAGGTCCTTATTGTACTGCTTTCGGGTAGTTGTGAAAATGGGCATTGATTCTTTTTCTGTTTTTGCGGAGAAGTAAGCTGTGAATATTCAATTAGGTTTTACCATATTCCTTTAACTTTTAGTTAAGTCTGGTAAAATAAAGAAAGAGTTTTGAATTCATCTATGTGTTTGTTTAATCTTTGGCTTTTCGGAAATTTCTTCATAATATGTGATTTGAAGTAAATGATATAAATATAGGGAGGATATAATTTAAACCGTTTTTCCTAAGTTGTAATTTTGTTTAATGACAATGCTATTAGACCAGTGAACTTTGAAAATTATTATCTTTGTTGTCTCATGTAATGATATGGGTTTAGTATAGAATGGTAAATGTTATAATATGTGATTGACAGATGGATATTGAGAAATTAGCTACATCAGCCGTTACTGGATATATTTCTAAGACCGATTACTTGTCTCCTTTTATAAATGAAGGGGATAAGGAACCATCATGGGATGGTAATATTTACGTCTTTAATAATCGTTCTAAGAGCAAATGCTATTTAATGGGGAAGGTTGCTGTTCAAGTAAAAGGAACATATGTCGGAAAGCCTGTACTCAAAACTCACTATAAATATCGTGTGGAACTTTCTGATTTGAAGAACTATGAGATTCATGGTGTAGCTTATTTTGTAGTTTACATTGACCACGAAAGAGAACCTCATATTTTTTATAATTTGCTACATCCTGTTGATATTGAAAGAATTCTAAATAGAAGTGTTGGTAAAAAAGGTACTAATCTTGAGTTTAAAGAAGTACCTTCTATTCATGATATAACTTCGGTCTTGATAAATTTTATTGATGATTGTAACAGGCAGTCAAGCTTTGTAGCGAGTCCTAATTTTGAGTTATTGGAGTTAGATGAAATACAATTCAAACAACTTTCTGTTAGTTTTTCTGTAAGTTGTAATGAAAACAAAGTGTCTTCATTGTTTAAGTATATGTTTTCTAATGAAGTGTTTTTGTATGAGAAGTCTCCATTAACAGGTTATCCGGATAGACCTATTGATAAAGTTTTGATTCAGGCTTTTAGTACTAATCACAATGATAATGTATCTATTGATGATGAAGTCTTTTTTACGACTTTTACCTCAAAATATACTAAAGCTTTTCAAGAAATCTCTTTTGGTCAATGCATTAGTATTATAATAAATCAAGATAATACATATTCGTATAATGTAAATTTAAAAGGTTCGATAAAAGAGCAAATACATACTTTGGAATTTCTGCTAAAGTTATCAAAGTCTTTATCTTTTAATTTAGGAAAGATCAAATTGCATATAAATGAAAATTGTTTTGATGTTTTAGGAATGGAGGAACAATACAACTATTTGCAGAGTATTTTGCAAGTTCTAAACTCTTTAAATGTGCAGGAGGATTTAATAATTGATTATGATAACTTTGATGACTGTTATGAAAGTGCGCTGGCTGTCTTGATAAAGGTGATAGTAAATAAACTTCCATATATCAATTCAAAATGGGCGAATATTCAGCGTGTAAATATGCGGATTTTCAATCTTTATCTGCCGTTGGTATTTATAAAAGGTCTCAATGGAGAGCCTGATCGCTTTGTTCATGAGCTGACACAAGATGTAGAATTAACAATGCAATATAAGAGTAAGAATATTAGGATGCCTCAGTGCATCTTATTTAGTATACGTGACTATGAATATATTTCTTCAATATATTATGATACTATTTTTAATGAGTTAACAAGTTATGGAAGTCATGAGATATTAGATGGGAGAATAAACCAAGCACTTTTAAATATGCTTTCTGCCTTTGATAAGACTTGTAATATGAAGTTGTTAGATAAAGCTATAGAATTGTCTGAATGGATATATTCAAACTGTATATCATTACCAATGGAAATTAAATTGATAAACAAGCTACAAGCAATCAAAAGAAAACGATCCTTAAATATGGAAGAGCTAGCAGAACTTGAAGTTTTGAGCATACAAAAAAATGATGCAGAGGTTAACACTGCAATATATTTGCTCTTAGAGAATGTTGAAAAGGCAAATATATATTACAAGCAAATAGAAAAAAAGAAAGCTTTTAAGAGTTTTCCTATATTTAAATTCATGAATAAACTAGCTATTTATTAAGGATGTCTATGCATCTGAATTAAGTGACCAAAGGTCAGTGGTTTTCTCTATTTCGTAATATTGGTATACCCCTTCCTTCATACCATTAATACGAGGAAACTCCCTGTCAACATCCAATTCATCTACGGCACCTGTACTGATTTTACCATCAACAGACATTAACATAAAGAGGGTGGTAATTGGTTTTATTTTTCTAATATTGTTCATTTTATAATAGATTCAGGAATTTGTCATCTTTTGCGAATCCGTTGTTAATCCAGTAGGTGGACGATTCCGGCATAATCGGCGGGAATATCATCGATGCTGTAATTGGGCAATACCGTGAATCCACCGCATGACACAACGGGAGCTTTTGTCACCGACACTGTTTTAACCACGTACTTACTCTTGATATCAGGCCCACAACCGTAATTCAGCTAGGGAGCAATGTACACTCCTTCCCAATCGGCAAAGTCTTTGAGTAGTATAAATAGAATCTCTTGTTTCATTATTCATTGTATTTTAGATAATTTATTTTAATCATTTATACCATGTTTATACGGGCAGACATTTCGGCATTGCCAGCAACGAAGTTCCAATACACCTTTTACGGTAATATAGCAAACTTTCCGGCATCCTTTTTGACTAAAATTGTTTTCGTCAGTGAGTGCTCCCGAAGGACAAAGATCGACGCATAGGTTGCAGTTGTTGCAAACCTGGTATGTCGCCAATGGATCGGGCTCTAATTCCAACGAGGTTACTACTGCCGTAAACCAAAGCAGATTCCCGTACTTATTATTGGTAAGCAGGTAGTTGCGAGCTATAACTCCAAGCCCGGCAAGTTCGGCAGCATGTTTAAGTGACACACGCGAGCGGAAATGTCCATCTACGAATTTACCGCTAAGAGAGACTATTGACACGGCTTTGTATTTGAGTCCTTTGAGTTCGGCTGCTACATCCGCAGCAACCTTATCCATCTTTTTAACTGCCTCATTGCGTATATCCGTATATGTTCGTATATCCTGTTCGAGAATATCTTTGGGTAAAACCATTCCAAGAGAGATGACTGACTTAGCCGTTGGCATAACATCGGTTGGGTGATATCCTTTCGGAGCATTTACAAACCGTTCGACCGAGGCAACTCCCACCAGATCAGCTCCAAACGAGCGACATAACTTTTTAATCTCTTTATTTGTCATTTTTTTTGCAGTTGTATTATATTAAATAATCCCCAGTGCTATTGCGATAAAACTAGGACCATTGATTACCCCATGTAGAAATACTCCTGTCCATGTGTTCTGTGTCTTTTGTACCACATAAGGCTCTATATACAATAGCGGTAATAACATGACAAGTAGTTGCCAACCAAACGCTATATGAAAAATTGCCCAACCAGTGCCATGTAATATCCACGTTTTGTCTTCGAAAGTCTTTTCTTGCCGAGGTAACAACACACCTCTCCAAAAGAACTCTTCGCCTCCGATATTGAGCAACCAATATGGCAATCATGCAAGCAATAGCCAATATCTTCTCGGTGAAAGCGGATCCAAAGTCATAAACGACGGAGTATGGTTGAAATCCGAAAAAAGGACTTGCATCGCAATCATAATTCCACTTGTCAAGAGTCCGATTACCACCAACGCCAGAAGTGAATAACGCCAATCTCTACGAGTCATAGGTCTGAATCGTAGTCGCTCCACAAAGGTCTCTTTTGTGAATTTGCCCCCTTCTTTGCGAAGCATCATCACGCTGGCAATAATAAGTGGAGTGAAAACTCCAAGCCCTCCGCAAATAAACCAGAAGATAATGGACTCCAATCCGGCAACTTCCGAAAGAAACGGAATGCATAAGTGGGTTATCACCCCCATAAGCATGGCTGCCGATACGAATATCAGTGTCGATGGCATTAATCTCAATGGTTTCATTTGTATTCTATTGCTTATTATTTACAAAATTTCTTATTTTCAATCGACAGAATGTTCGGCAAAGAATAATCCTTTCCGATTCAAATCCAATTTCTTCATTTGGAGAATAATACAAGTCTCTTCGAAAGGAACGATAATCAAGAATGGTAATATAAACCATAGGAAAGAGAAGCTACCCATAAAAATATAAATAAAAGGAATACAGTATATTAATAAGCCTACTATTTTATTCCCGATAGTATGAATTGCACCAAGTTGATAGAACTTGCGGTACATAATCCCTATATTAGCTCCACGAAGTAAGGCTACAGGCATCAAGAATGGTATAAAGTCGGCTAATGCATTAAAATCCCATAAACAAAGCATAATGATTACTACCGTATACATAATAAGATCTGCAAGAGAGTCTAGTTTTGCTCCCCTAGTACTTTGCAGGTTCATTTTACGTGCTACATAACCATCAAGTATATCACTGAGTCCACATAAGGAATAGAGTATCATAAATCCATAGTAGTTACTTACAAATAGTAATAGACTCAATGACAGTGGAATTCTAATTAGACTTAGTATATTAGGAATATATCTCATGCAAATGTAATTTTTATCAAAGCTGGTTCTCATATAGTCAACCTCTGTAGCTACTTCGTTATTTGTCCCATACTCTACAACTCTATTTCATAAATACGTGATTGCTCTTCCCATGGATGATAACCATCTCCAATATATCGAAAACCATACTTCTCGTAATATCCAACATGAGTGGTGCTCAGATATAAACTCCTGAATCCAAATTTCCGAGCATCCTCTTTGGCTTTTTCTATAAGCATTTGCGCATAGTTATTACCCCTATGATTTTCGTCAATAAATAAGGCGCAGAGCCACGGATATAAATCCATTCGGCTGATAAAGTCATTGGTAATAAGTCCCGCACATCCGATAAATTCGCCCTCTTTTTCCAGGACGTACCACTGAGGCAGTGGATGTAGAGCATCTACACAATGGCTTATACAATCGCTATATAGAATTGGCGCCATTTTGTTCCAACATTGCTGTAAATACGCTATAATTTGTTGGGTGTATTGAGGTTGTTCTCTTACTGATATTATATTCATAATGTTGTCTATTATATGTTCCTTTTTCTATTTGCAGCAATTATAACTAATGCTTGCGGCAAAAACAGCCAAAAACCGGAAATCGGCTCTATGATACATCCAACCACAGCGAAGGCTAAAATGCAATACCCCAAAACCAGAGGTGCAGGTTTCTGCTCTTTTTTGATATAGTATTGGAGTGTTAGCCCCCAAAGAATAAGTATAATCCCACATACTAAAAACCAAAGGGCGAAAGCACGGCTGTAACTGTCATCTGTGGAGTTTATTAATCCATCTTTTATCATGTCCGTAAAGTCCTCTTTCCCAAGTAATAGTGCATATACTGTATGGATTACTCCTGTTATAACAAGAAATGTCCCACTGTATTTCCAAAGTTTCATATTTTTATTCATTGTCATAGATAATATTTTATTAATGTGCTTTTATAGTCTTTATTACTTTCTCTTTTTCTTATAGTTCTGATGGAGTTGTGTTTGCCAAATTTTTAGCTTCTTTTACAAAATGGGAAAAGTCGGTATATCCCAATTCGTCGTATAAATCATAACTACCATTTGCACGATAGTTCTTCAATGCAGTTTTAAAGCGTAAAGCTTTAAAGCATTGTTTGGGTGATATACCTAATACTTCTTTGAAATATCTATTGAGTGTAGGATTTGACACCCCAACTTACTTACTTACTGTGTTCAATTTGTAATTACGGTTATTATTGATATAGTAAATTGCTTTTATTACAGTATTGAGTTTGAAATCAGAACTAAAGATTTTCATATTACTTAAAAGCCAATTCTCTACAAACTGAACTCGCTCGGCAAAAGAGCTTCTCAATTTTAGTTCGTCTATTACTTTTTGATTTAGATACTTTTGCAGCGACAAATGATTGTCCACCAAAGTTGGAATATCTTTAGACAAACAGGAGTACAAAACTCCCGGCTTGAATTTTATTGAAAATTCATGGGTTCCGGGAGCGTGTATTACAGTGATCGCTTCTGTTAAGCTACCAGATATCTTATCCCCCGATGTATCAATTATACCATGTCCACGATGTACTTTGAATGTCTGACTACTATCGGAAATATAAATTGAAACTAAGATATTAGCATTGGGCAAAGCCACAAGTGAAAATGGAGTTATAGAATTGTTAGGAGTACATATTTCAAAATAATACTCAACAATATCCTTTAATTCAAAACAAGGATATTTAATCTCTACCTGTTCTTCATCTTCAAATATGACTTTACTCTTTACCATGTTTATTTAGTTAGGTGATATAATACCTGAATACCAAGCCCGAATGTCATCATTCGCTCTTTTTTGTTGGTTAATAGCTGTTGTGTCCAATCAAGCAATCCACCGTCAGCAATTTCAATAGTATTGCCGCCGATCACTATTTGCTGCTTTATTCTGAAACCATGGTAATAGTTATTATCATGTTCCGGTGCTATAACCAAGACCTCAAGATTACTATTCTTTTCCCGGACATACGATATTGATTCCATTATAAGCGGGCTTTGACTGTCATAACCTTTGCATGGAATAATCTCATAATATATTTTTTCCACACCGTAACTTTTACATATTTCATACGATGTAGTTAAATGTTTTAATAGTTCTTCTTTCTCAAAATTAAAGCTACCAGTATCTCTACCACACGAAATAAGGGCGAGAACAGTAAAATGAGGAGTGAAATTAGGATTATTAAATACCTGTGTCCTTATTACTCGTGAAATGTTACTGTAATTGTAAGTTTTGTTATCTAATTCTCCTTTTTTCTTTAACGATGCGTAATGTAATGCTATTGCATTCGTCGGGTCTGCCTGTACTTCTGTGTTTCTTAAAGAAGTAAGGACTTTTTTCTGATCTACTGTTGCTATAATACTACTTGTCCCAAACTGAGCGACCGGGGAAAGTTCTATGGGTTCAAATCCTCTACCTGCTATTAATTTATAGCACCGTAATTCATTTTCTTTATATTTTAAAACATCTTCTAATAAGGCGGGCTTAACAAGCTTGTTGCCCTCATATTTACTTAGTAAAGACGAGGGAGTTTCCTGCTGAACACGCTTGTTAAGAACGTCCAGTAAAACAGTGTTCAGTTCCGACCCGCTTAATTCATCGGACAACACTTTAGCTATATCCTGCAAATCTAACTTACTAATAATGTGATCGCCTATATCTTTTTTCATTTTTTTCTAATACTATATAAATATTCATCAACTATTTGTCCCTCTTTTATAACTGAGGACTTAATAATGTCTTCCTTTTCAAAACCTGTTTTTATTATGTAATCGTATCATTTTAATATGCTTATTGTTTTTTGCAAAGGTAATCTCATATGTCATATTAATAAGTGTAAAAATGAATCAATCTGCTAATTCTTTTTTAATAGCCTAATCATTAATCAAATTGTTCTAATAGTTAATCCTGAATTTTATCTTTTAGTTCTTTTTTTAATTCTGATGGAATATCATTCCAGTGTAAGTTTAATAGAGCTCCTTCTAAAGAATAGAGATAATAGCACACAGGTATAGTCTTTTCAGGATGTTGTTCACGTATCTTTATAAAAGCTTTGACAGAGGTTGTTTCTGCAAGATCGGCTAAAGTGAATATACCAATTTCATTAAGGTATTTCTCGATAGTTGCACCTATGTTCTTCGCATTTCTTAAATTGTTGTCTATTTTTGATTTCATTTTTACTATGGATTACGTAATATATATCTTCTTTCTACAAATATCGGTAATATTTTATCATTTCGGCAATACTTATTCTACAATGATTCAATAGATCGCTTTAAACATCTGATCGGTACCCAACCTTCCTTGGTTGAATTTTCTTTTCGACACCATAACCAACCATTTAGGCATCTTGAACCGATTACTATTTCGTCTTGATTTACTGGTAACTCATAAGCAGAATAGTCTTCTAATGCAATAGCTATTTGCCATTCATTCATACTCGGAAGAAACCGTATTCCGAAATAATTGAATTCTTTATCAATGCCAATCTTCACAAAAGAATTGCAGTACCCCATTATATATGTTTCATCATAATTTGTACAATTAAAAACGATATCAATACACCCATCAGCAACTACACGATAATTGTATATATCATCTAGTGGCTTAATAGTCTTTAGATTCCAATAACAATAAATAAAGTCTTGTAGTTGTGCGTCAGGTGGCAACTCAATATATGAGACCTCGCCATTAGTACCTATTACTGCTGGCTGTACTGGAGTGTACAGGCTTCTTATGTTGTATTCCAATTTCAAATTACGAGTACTAACTTAGATTATTACTTTATCAACTTTATATATCGGCTATCTCTCACTATAAATCAAAAGCTGACATAGCTTTAAAATATTCGGTGTAGAAATCTATGTATTCCTTTACTTTATTTGTATGGAACGTAATTGAAAGGTCTTTGAACTTCATGCTGACTACATTTATAAATTGTTGCAATATAGTAAAATTTGGAGTGTGCTCATGATATTTATCATGAAGATTTAAGTGTTATTGGGGAAACTATCTCGTAGAGACAGTAGTGGTTTTATTATGCCATCCTTGGACAGTTTTGAAAACGGCTCCTGATTCTTCTTTCATTTGCCGATGAAAGTTAGATCAACACGTTTTATAAACCTTTTAAAATTGAAAGTATGGAAGTAGTAACCATTGAAAAGAGAACCTTTTCGTATGTCTGCGAACAGTTCACGGAGTTTGCCAAACGGATAGAATGTCCGCTCATACTCTCCATCCTTCAATCTGTTTTCCATTGTCGGCACATGGGAAAGCATTAATCTGAATCCTACGGTTATCATCTACCGGAACGGTAAAGAATATCTCCTTTCTATTGTATATGTATCGGAAACCACCAAGCAGGCTTCACCCGCTACTTATGAGATACAGCAAGATGGTAGCCAGTATTTTATTGCCACTGCATCCAAACGGCTCTCTGTAGATTATGACCCGGCAAAAGATGTACTTAGCATCTCATCATTGGGTGACTATCTGCGCAACTAGCCTGCTATCTAGTGATCTTGAAATCAATATTTCAATAAAACAATCTTTCAGTCATGGAACTAATAAATAAAGATACCCTACAAATCAAAGAATTTATTTCTTCGCTCGATTCGATGCTGGACGGCATTGAATCTGTTGTAAAGCACTACAAGCCACACTTGAACGGGGAACGTTTTCTTTCTAATAATGAGGTTTCCAAGAAACTGAATGTCAGTCTACGAACCTTGCAGGAATGGCGAGATACGGGGCTAATCCCCTTTATCCAGATAAAAGGTAAAATCATCTATCGTCAAAGTGATATTGATAAGCTGCTCCAAAAGCATTACTTTGAAGGTTGGAAAGAATAACCTGCTAGCCCGAGAACATTTTTTTCAGAATTTAATTTGAATCGTTGACTTTGCCAGTGAAGTATTTAGTCTGTGCAAGTTTTTAGATGAAAATACGCTCGAATGAAATGAGAGGAAGATTTTTATCCAAAGTTCTCCTTTATTGTCTTTTAGCAAGTGTTCAGGTGATAAGTCTTTCACATCGCTGAACGCCAAACCGGTAAAAATGCAAAAAATGAAAACGTCTCGTACCTGTTCTACTCGTTTAATTGTGAACTCTTTAGCGAGAATGATTTTAATCTCGTCCATTGTCAGAAATTCAGGATATGTATCTTCCAGTTTGAAGCGGTAGTAAGCAAACGGATCTTTCTTTATCCAGTCGTTTTCCAAAGCAATACGGATAATCTTCTTCAAGTTCTTTAGTCGGGTGATAGCGGAATTCTGCGCACAACCTTTTTCAATCTTCAAAAAAGCATCGAACTTAGAAATGAAGTTAGCTTCCAAGTTGTTCAGGGCAATATCCGATAACTGATATTCTTTCTTAATGAATTCCTCCAAATATCGAGTAGTAGTTTCATACCGTTGAACCGTCTTACTAACAAAGTCTTTGCCGATCAATTTACGGCTTTGTTCGTTATGCTCCCTGAATACCTGCAATAGTGTTTTGCTATCTTCGTCCACACCATAAAACAACTTTCTCACAAGATCAACAGTGATAACCTTGCCGGAAGTTTCCAGTTCTCTATAAATTTGGTGTATGTGTGAACGTGTGATTTCTAAGTAGTGGTTCAGTTCCACCGACATACGGTCTTTACCTTTTGAATTCTCTTTTGCCTGATTCCAGAGGTTTACGGGACAACTTCTTTTGATAGAAATATCTACCATACAGCCGTTTACGGTGATTCTCATGCACACGGGTGCTTCTCCGTTCTTTGATAATTTGCCTTTCTTGATGAAGAACAATACAGAAAGTGATTTTCGAGCCATTTTTACATCGTTTTTAAAGTTACAAAACTATGTATTCTCTTCCAAAGTAAGCCTATGCAAAAGGTTATGAATCAGCGAGAAAGATGCAAATTTGTGGGACTTTTTTGAACTAAATTTTAGTCCCACGATTTATCCACCGATAATATGCTTGAAACGGCTGTTTTCTGCTACCTGTCAGAAAAAAGAAATCCCTGATAATGTCTGATTATCAGGGATTTGCTTGATTTTTCTTTTGTTTTCAGTGATCCGCCTGGTTCGTGAACCTTGCGGTGTATTCTCCTAAAAATCAATGCTTTTGGAATTATAAGCTTTGTATCAGTCACGCTTTAGTCTTTAAAAACAGTCCGCTTCTGTCCGGTGTTTGTCTGCTTATATCTTGGGTTCAAAAGTATACATTCTTTTCAAATTATGCAAGTCTTTGATTATTAATATTTCAACTTAAGTGCAAGGTGCAAGCTATATATATAGATATATACTTGCACCTTGCACTTAATTAGGTATTTAGCTTCCTATATTCCTTTGGTGATACTCCTTTCAATTCTTTGAAAACTCTATTAAAATGTGGAACATCATTAAATCCAACTGCAAAACAGATTTCCGATATTTGCTTTTGTGAATGTTTCAGAAGCTCGCAAGCCGTATTCAAGCGATACTGGATAACAAATTGTGAGAATGTCATTCCTTTACATCGTTTGAAGTAAGAACAAAATGCAGAACGGTTCATGCCCACTTCGGCGGCAATTTCATCCAAAGAGATAGTATGAACATAATGAGCCATCACATAGGTACAGATTTGCTGCATACGCCTCACATCACGTTCAATATTCATAGGCTTACCTGCAAAAATATGGTCGGAAGTATTGAAAATAATAGGTAGTAAGCGGAACATTTCGCACAATCGACCTAATTCGTCCATTTCGTTCATCTGAGATAATATTTTGCGAATGATACGAGAACTTTCCAGTCCAAACTTTAATGCATTAACAGGAAATGTAAGACTTCCTAATTGATTTCGCAATTCGGGAAATACCTCCATACACTTCACAACAAGGGAGTGGCTGAAAGCAACCATCAAGTAGTGAATACACCCGTCACTATCTGCCGATGAGGGTATATATTCCCAATAATGGTGCATGGATGGTGGTATCAGTGCTACATCACCTGCCGAAAAAGATTGTAACGTATCACCTGCCATCCGAGTTCCATATCCATGTAACACATAATATAACTCCCATGCATCGTGTTGATGCAATTTGGCTTCAATTTGAGTCTCAACTCGTTGGTCTATAAAGAAGAATGAGTGGTTTTCCACTTCAGGTAATTCATAAGGGATAATTATTTCTTCCATAACTGCGCATAAATTAGCAAAATGCAAATATACGACAATTATATAAAATAATACCACAAATATACAACAATAAATAGCCATAACTTTGCTACCGTAAACAATAAGTATAACTATAAAAATGTATTGTTATGGATTTCTATCAAGTATTAGAGAAAAGAAGAACAATCCGCGACTTTTCCGATAAGGAAGTAACGGATAAAGTGCTGGAAAAAGTATTATCGGCAGCCTTTAAAGCTCCAACCAACGACCATTTGCGACAATTTGAGTTCATTGTCGTGAGAGGGCAAGAAAACATTGCCCGACTTATATCGCCAGTGGCAGAAAACACTAAAAACATTCAACAGACCGGACTTGAAGCCGCCGCAGATATAATGGACAAAGACGGATATGCCATGTTTGTTGATGCGTTACCCAAACAACAACGTATGCTTATGCAAAGCAATTGCCTTATTCTACCGTTTTTCCGACAAAAGGATTGTCCTCTGTGTCACCCGGCAGACCAAAGTTCACTCAATTATTTCGCTTCGGCATGGGCGGCAGTAGAAAACATTTTACTGGCAGCAACCGCAGAAGGATTGGCGTGCGCATTCCGTATTCCCATTGGTAACGAACCGGAATATGTAAAACACCTCGTTAATGCTCCCGAAGAATACGAGTTTACTTGTTTTCTTGCCATCGGCTATGCTGCGGAGAATGCACATATCTGTAAACAGAAAGAAATTCGGGTAGAGGATAGAATACACCACAATATTTGGTAATCTCAAAGATGAAAGGACATATCCTGATATTGACAGCCAATATTTTATTCGGCATTAGTATGCCTATTTTTAAATACCTGTTGACATCTAATGTTCCTCCGGAAGCAATCACCATCATGCGGGCGAGCTTCGCCTGCATGATGTTTTGGCTCGTATCTTTTTTCATGCCAAAGGAGAAAGTATTGCTGAAAGATTTGGTAATACTTTTTGTTTGTGCTCTTTGTGGAGTTGGTATTAACCAATGGCTGTTTGTGGTGGGGCTGAAAAGTTCTTCGCCCGTCAATGCGTCAATCATCGCCACTACCGTGCCGATTTTTGTATTACTGCTTGCTGCCATCATACTAAAAGAAACGATTACCACGAAGAAATCATTTGGAGTTTTTATGGGAGTAAGCGGCGGTCTGCTACTTGTATTTAGTTCCACACATACGGCAAATTCTACAAATAGTTTTAGAGGTGATATATTGATAGTTATCAACAATTTAATGTATTCCGTTTATTTGGTATTATCCAAACCGTTATCCTTACGATATTCGTCAGTAACAATAATGAAATGGATGTTTCTATTTTCGACACTGACATTGGCTCCGTTCTGCTTCAAATACATACAATGTGTTCCCACATTCCATAAAGAAACATTCAACAAAACGGAACTGTATGCCCTCTTATATTTGTTGTTCGGAGCCACATTTTTAGCGTTTATGTTCATTCCTATGGCATTGAAACATATTCGTCCGACTACGGTCAGTATGTACAATTATGTACAACCTATTATAGCTTCCGTGATTGCAATCCTAATCGGACAAGACATATTTTCGTTGCAAAAGCTATTGTCTGCCGTATTTGTTTTTACAGGTGTTTATTTAGTTACACAGGACAAGAAACAAAAAAACAAAACTGAGGATAAGTGTCAAATAACAAATTATTAGCAGATTGGATTTACGATAAGAACATGAAACAATTTACAGATAATATAATATCTAAAATTAATGCAGAGATAGAAATATCATGTATGGATGGTAATGTGTCTTCCGACAAGGCTCTACACTTGATTAACTGCATAAGACCTCTATTTGAAGAATTAAGAGAGTTTATACATAAATATAACTTTCAGGATAATGAGGAAGAAATATATTTCTTCAAAAACATTAAGCCGTTAATTTTAAGCAAATTAATATACTACAATGATATTTATACGCTTGAATTGAGAAAGCCCAATGGCAATAAAGAAGTGGTTAAGGAGCATTATAAAAAGAAACAAGTTGCTATAATAGACTTCTGCAATAACAATCTTGACTTCTACCAATATTATCGCTCTAAAGCGACACATTTGGATAAATACTATTTTCTTAGAGGACATGAGAATTATAAGTTATGCTATAATTGTGGGTTATTAGATAAAGACCCATTGTTTTCTACCTGTTGCGATCATAGGGTAGCCAAAATGTTGGCTTATGATATGCTGGAAATTTACCTGCAACAACGATTACAAGACGTAGAAAGAATAGAAGTAGTAGAAACCAGCCGGGCTTCTCTTCCTGATAATCCATTTCGATGGACGGGCACTAAGGTTGCTGCTATAGAATTAGGGTATGCTATATATGCTGCTGGAGTTCTGAACAATGGGAATGCCGATATAAAGGAAATAATGACCTATATAGAAGCATCATTCAAAATAGACTTAGGTGATTACTACCGTACTTACCTCACCATCAGGGAACGCAAAAGGGACAGAACAGCCTTCCTTAATAGCTTAATAGAAAAACTTCTTCGGAAGATGGACGAAAACGACAATTAACCTCCCTGTTAGGTTCTACTAATTATATTCTCTTTTCGCAAGTTCCTCATAAACTACATGGATTTTTGAAAAGAGAATGTATTTTGTCTATAAGTGAAAGATATAATGTTGTCTGTCAATCCGTCCATCCATCTTACAATCCTATTTTCATGCGCACCTGCAACTTTTAAATCTTGCAATATAGACATCAAGAAAACAAGTTGTCAAGAAATCAAGCTATCAATATTTCAAGAAAACAAAATTGTGATACTTCACTAAAAAACTCATTGGTCGGGGAACGCCCAGCGGCAAGGGGCGGGACCACCCGTCCCGACGAGCGAAAAAGATATTAATTGGAGTAATTTTTCTTTCATTGGAAACACGACTTCGGAGTGATTTTCTAAAAAGATTCAGAGCTGCTGAGATAATTCTAAGCAGCTCTGAACACACCTTGCTGTTATCTGATGATAACAAATTTCAGTCACCTGAAATTCATTTAGCAATATCTAACTTCTGTGCCAACAGTTCCATATCATTGCTGACTTTTACATCAGTTATCCTTGCATAGATTTGAGTAGTTCTGATATTGGTATGCCCTAAAATCTTGGATACCGTTTCAATAGGTACACCATTAGCGATAAGCACCGAAGTCGCATACGAATGGCGGGCAATATGAAAGGTCAGGTTCTTGTTTATGTTGCAAATGGTTGCAATTTCTTTCAGGTAATCATTAACTTTTTGATTGCTTATAATCGGTAAAATCATTCCATTAGGCAACTTGTCTTTATACTTTTCAAGAATGGCTTTAGGTATTTCAAGCAATCTAATGTTGGATGCCACATTGGTTTTGTGCCTTTTAGTCATAATCCACAAATTACCGTCAAATGAGGTACGAATGTTTTCTTGGGTAAGCTCGCATACATCTATGTACGAAAGTGCCGTATAACAACTGAAAATGAATAAATCCCGTACCTGTTCCAGCCTTTTAGAAGTAAACTTCTTGTTGTAAATGGCAGTAATCTCTTCCATCGTCAGGTAATCCCTGTCTGTCTGCTCAAATTTTACCTTATAATTTCCAAACGGGTCGGCAGTCACCAAGCCTGTATTCTTGGCAAAGTTTACAACGGTTCTAAAGCGTTGAACGAACTTCATAGCCGTATTGTGTGTACACCCATAATGGTTTTTGATGTGCAACAGAAAGTTATCTATGAATACTACATTGATTTCTTTGATAAGCATATCCGAAACCGAATGTTTAAGTTTCATAAACTCAATAAGGCGTTTCTTTGTCAGTTCGTAGCGTGAATAGGTTTTATCAGCGGTGTTCATCTTTACCTTTTGCAGATATTGCTCGTTGTGCATCTCGAAGAACTCTATCAGAGTTTTACCTCTTTCAATCTTACCTAAAAAGGCGTTCTTAACTCGTTCTGCTGTCACATAACCGTCCATCTCTAATAAAGAGTGGTAATGTTGGTGTACGGAACTGCGGATACTGTCTAACATGGAATTGATACTCACCGCTTCCGCACTTCTTCCTGCTGCCTTTCCTGCGCTGACACTCCAATTAATAGGATTTATTTCCAGTTTGGTGTTGAATTGTGCCACGATTTGGTCGATGGTAATACGTGCGATAATCGGTGCATTGCCGTTTTTCTTTGCTGCATTTCGTTTTACGAAAAGCAAGACCTTAAAAGTACTTCTCATAATCTCAATTTTTTTAGTTACAAAATTACTTTGATTGATTGAAAATGAGATATTTGCAGACCGGACAAATTGGGACAACACTTAGCCGATTTTAGACATTCCGTGACCTATTTTCCCAAAGATTGGATTGGTCACGAATTGGTCATGAAAGTATGTCTTTTTGTGACCTTTTGATGTCTTTGGTCACGGACATTATACAAAGAAAAAACTCCTGCAATACCTTGATATTGTAGGAGTTGTCTTCTTAAAGTCTTGTTTTGACTTGTCTTTCAGTGATCCGCCTGGGATTCTCCAATAGGAGTTACCACGCTGATATTTAAAACTTTATATTTTTGGCTTCAAGCATATCCCATGAATTATCCCACTAATTTGCTACTTGCTTTTGCGGTAGTTTGCTCATGGAGAATACTGAATGCAAAGATAGATATTATTATTATCTTCACAAAATATAGGTCTCAGACATTTTTCTAGGACCTAATTTTGTGAAGATAAGCGGTAATAAACATGAATTGAGATTAATGTTATTTCCTGTCAATTAAAGCCTGATAAACAATGTATCTGATATATTCAATCGCATCAATATCTTCATTAGCAATAAGCTCTATCTTTTTAAAAAGAGTGAGAAGCTGAATTATATTTGAGGTTGATTCATTTAGTGTATCTAGTATTTGTTTTTTATATCTCTTAATAGAATCACCTTTTGCAGATTCAACTTTCCTTTTAAGTAAGAATTTTATTTGTTCAGGTGATTTTATCTGTGTTATTGTTGCAATATCCTCAAATAAACTAGTATGAATGTTTCCTGCATCACTGATGTGAGATAATTCTTCTATTGCTGTTTTAGGTAATACATTATGCTTAATAGAGAGGATTCTAGATTTTATTTCTTGCGGTCTAATTATAAATAGTTCATTATCAATATTGTTTGAGTCTTTGAAACTGATATAGCAAACTCCATTGAATTTTAAAGCTTCACGTTTGATTTCATCATTTGAAACTTCAATCAAATTTCTGACATAACCAATATTTTGTAATTCTTTTGCTTTCGAGCTTTCAAAAAACATGCTGATAAATGATTCATTGTATTCACAAACCTTCAAACGATATTTTATATCATATTTCTTCATTTCTTCATGCAGTGCTAGCAAAGAAATTACAATAGCAATATTATTATCATAGTTAAAGTAGCTGCTCAATGATATAATTGCTCTTAAGTAAAAGTTATCTTCTTCACGATCATGTAGTATCCTAAACTTTTTTGTAAGAGTTTGTATCCCTTTTAGCATTCTTAAGTTTGCTTCTACTATATCTTTGTATCCATCTTTTATTAACTTACTAGCATATTTCTCCATTTGGTATAACTCGGAGAAGAAGTCGTTTGTGGCAGAATAAATTGGAACTGTATTAATTTGTTTTGTACCTAAACTGACGAAATACTTATTTTGCTCTAAAGCATTAAAATTTATAGTGAAGTCTTCACCTGAATATAATGAGATGCTATTTAAATCACTTTCTAAATCCTCTTTATGGTACTTCTGATTTATTGCATTTTGAATTTTTACAAGATCTCGTGAACCCGGTATCTGGATTATTTCACCGAGTATTGATTTTACATCAAGTAATTTCAAAATTTCCTTTGCTAAAGGATTATTATCTACTAATGTTATCAATTCTGCGACTTTTACTCCTTCATCAGAAGATGCGAAATGAACTGTTTTTTTTCTGAATTGTTCCATATTTAATTATGTATTAATATTATTATCTTTTAGAAACAACGCCTATATAGAGGACTATGTTATTAAGTTCTTTATTAGGCGTTGTTCATTAACCAATAAATACCTAAAGGTATTTTGAAAGAACAAAGATGTTTTTATTTTTCGGTTCTAACTCCTTTGAACTTTCCACCAGTAGTTTTTACATCCATAAATTGTCCTGTGTTAGCATTACGCTTAACATAAAGGTTTGTTTTAGGATTAAGAACTTGGCTTCTTTCTCTCACTGCTCCTTTGCGAGCATTATCACCATACGGTTTATTTACAGCCATAAATATATTTTTTGTTTTAGCAGATTATTTGGAACTAAGGTATCTGCTTGTATGACCCGAGAGACAATAAAAATGTTGATAATCAGAATAATATAATAATAGTCTTGTCTCTTTAACATCATTATATTTGTTATTCTACAAAAAAACACTACCTTTGTTGCATGAATTAAACAAAGAAGTAAAATGTTGCTGCAAAGATACAGTTTTTTATTCTGTTTCACAAATGAAACAGCGTTTTATTTATAAAAAAATAATTTATGGAGTCAACGCTTAATACCGAGTTGCTTGCAACTATGTTGAAAGACAAAAGAGGAAATAAGGGATTAAGGGCAATAGCCCAAGAAATCGGCGGAGTTAGTTTTGCTACTTTATCAAGGATTGAGCAGGGTAAAATTCCTGATGTAGATACTTTTGTTAAAATATGCAAATGGCTTGGGGTGTCAACTGATACATTTATAATAGGTGGAGAGGAATTAGGTGAAGTTTCCACAAAAGATATGGTGATAGCTCATTTAAGAGCAGAGAAAGTTCTTAGTAAAGATACAGTAAACATGCTTGTCAAAATGATTGATATGGCATATAATTCAAAGTAGTTTGTTTTGGCAACAGATAGTATTCTTAAAAGAGGTTTTAAAGCACAGGCTGAACGTTCTGCTATAAAATATAGAGAAGCCCTGCACATCCACCCTTGTGGAGCATTGTGTGCTTTTGAGTTAGCAAAGTATTTGGATGTGCATATATGTAGCGCATTGGAATTTTTCCCTGAACTAAAGGCTACTGATAGTTTGTCTTGTGAGTGGAGTGCATTAACATTGGTTGCTCAGTCAGGAAATAGAATAATTATTTATAATCCATTTCATACGGAAGCACGTAAACAAAGTGATGTCATGCATGAACTGGCTCATATAATCTGTAAACATACAAGGGAACAAAAACAATATGAGTTTCAAATTCCGTTTGGAATGCATGAATATAACGATACCCAAGAAGAAGAAGCAAAATGTTTGGGTGCAACTTTACAATTACCTCAACCTAGTCTTTTATGGGCTAGCAAAAACAATATGAGTAATAAAGAAATAGCTTCATATTTTAATGCCAGTGAGGAAATGGTTCAATATCGGATAAATTTGACAGGCATAAATAAAAGGAAAAGACAATGGTCTAAAAATTAATATTTTATCTCTATTTATTGGTGGCTGAATAAGGAAAAGACTTACAACTTACGCTTTTTTGTTTTTCTTTTTTTAGGTATTAATCTTGGCTCTTCGGAATTCAGTGAAGAACCTTTTCTCAATGAATTAGATAGAAAAGATGTTTGATTGTTTTTCGGAGAGAAAGACGAGTTGATATAAATTTTATTTTTTTGATTTGTATTAACATGGGTGCTTATGTCAAAATCTTGTTTTCCAGTTTCCTTATTTTCAAAATTGATAGAAAATAATTTATCTATATTACTGTTTTGGCTGACTTTTGTTTCTTTTTTGTTGGACTGAATCTCTAGTTGTTGTAGTTTGAACTGCTCAGATATAGAGCCGTTCTTCATCGTATTACGATAACCAAATAATTCTGTTTGTTGGCGATTGTAATTGAACAGTTTATCAAATCCTTGTTCTACTTGTCGGAACAAGTTTACACGGCCAAAGCCACCTTTTATTATTCCGTTCTTTGTATTCTTATGATTGGTGAGTGGTGATAGTTTCTTTTTGTTAGTTTGGTCTTTTCGGCTCACAATCAAATGGCAGTGCATATTCAACTCATTATCGGAACGGTTGCGGTCAAAATGAATCTTACCATAAAACTTTATATCTACTTCGGATAGCCCTTTATTGAAGTTTTTGGCATATTCAGGGATAAACACCTCACGAATATAACGTTTCATGGCTTCGGCTTGCTTTTGTTCGGTGTTTCCTATTGCCCGAAGTTCACTTTCCGATGGACTGACATGAATAGCATAAAACTTTGCATCAGTTTTCAGGAGTTGCCCGATATTACTATCTATATCTTTTATGAGCTTTGATTTATATATGTTATCCTCTGTCAGATTGAAAAAGCCTTCGGTATAAATACCTTTCTCCATCCTTTCTAAATCTTCATGTTCGAGGTAATTAGCTAGCTGTCGGCTACTTCCAGAATTATTATATGTCCCGTTTGATGGCGGTGCAAAATCTATGTGCATAATCCTATGTATTTATCAGATTGTTGATTTCTGCTTTCAGGTTCTCTTTCCTTTTGCTATCCATCACACCGCAAGCGGAAAGTTCCGAATAGAGCTGTATCAGGTGAAGTTGCTTTTTATAATTCCGTTCGTGTATTTGGTAGAGTGCATTAATCTGTTTAGATTGGTTGTTTATCACATCAGCATGATTACAGAATTGTTCGCTTAATTTTTTTAGTACGGTTATGTGTTTCTCTTGACTGGCTTCAAGTTGTGAGAGAATGAGAGTTTCCAATGTTTTGCTGATAGCACCGAAGCGCAAAGCGATAGAACTTGTTGCCCGTATCATGGGATTTAGTTGTTCTTCCTTATAGTGGCAAATGAAGCGGATAATATCATTCTGCCTTTTATTTATTTTCGCCAGTTCTGATTTAACGGATTCAGGTGCTTCGGATGGGTTGATATGCGCCTTATCTATATACCCGAACGCCAACTTTACAACTTCACTCTTTTTCAGTGAATAGCGTTTGCATATCTTCTCTATCAAAGCTGCCGTTTCCTTGTCTATGGAAATGGTAGTGAAAATCGTTTTTCGACTGTTATTTAGCATGATAATTACTTTTTTATAGAAATATGAATAGATAAATGCCTGATAATAAGTGTTGAAAAGAAAATGCTTATTACTGGTGTCATTACAGCGTGTTCTTGTAATACGCTAAAGCCGAAGGCTTTGCCCCGTAGGGCAAGAGGGAAGAACAGGACTTGTCCAGTTCCCTCTTGCTCGATTTAGCGAAACGGGCTGAACCGATGGGTGAAGCAGTTTCTGTTAAATCGAGGTGACAACACAAAGAAATAGCCCGCACACAGGCTTCTTTCCTCTACTGCGTTTTGCTATCATGACTGATTTGTCAACTGATTGTCTTTTTCAAACCGTTTGTAGGTTTGAGAATCGGCACGTTCACGAACAAAAGCTCGAATATCTACAGCCCGATAATAGGTTTTCCTTCCGATAGTGAAATAAGGAAGTTGATTATTTACTCTGTAGCGTTGAAGAGTTCGGAAAGATACTTTCAGGAGAAAAGCTAAATCCTGATTATCAAGAATCTTCTCATTATCATCTAGTACTGTATCAGTATTGATAAGAGATTTCAAATCTTGTCCGATTACGGTGAGCTTTTTGGATAGCTTTTCCATCCACTTCTCGAAGTTTTCATTGTCTATATACATTTTGCTTCATTTTTTAGTTCAACATTATTATTTTCAATCGATTGATGAAGCAAAGTACGGTAAATGGATGCAAATAAGTTAGGGGTGTAGTATATCTACTCCCCTAACAATTGTTGGTAAGTTCCTGATTTATAGATAGCCTTTCTTTTTACTTTCTTCGGCAATAGCTTTGCGAAGTGTATCTAAAAATTCAGTTACTTTAGATGGCTTGCGCTTTATGACGCTTTCGTGTTTCTTGTGAACATCTCCTAATTTGATATTAAAGAGGTGTTCAAATGCTCTCCCAATTTCTGTTAATGGTGATTTTGTTCCGGCATGGGTTACTACTCTTTGTGATAGGAATAGTCCACTAATCAACTCCATGATTTCAACAAGGTTGGTATTGTCGGTCAAATAGAGTGGTGAAGGTGGAAGGCTGCTTATTCTATTTTGAAATTGGCTGGGGTACTGAATTTTTAGATTCAGCAGTTCCATTTCTGCGGTAATAGTAGCCTGTACCTTTTGTCTGAACAGCTTTTTAAGCGCATTTTTTCCCCTGCCCGTAAAGAGGTATTGTTTCAAGTAAAGCTATTTCGATACGGGTAGCTGCAAGAATTCGATAAGTAGTTGAATAATCATTTCCATTACTTATAGTTCTAATCTGTTCAACAAATTCGCCATAGGCTTCTTGCATTTCATTATTAGTTACTTCTTGTGAGGTTTCAGAGAATAGTCCGAACATCCTCATGTTTAACAATACATTCATAAGCATAATTTTAATGGTAAGTATTATATAGAAAGACTTAACGTCTGATTTCATGCTTTTATATTACCAATAAATATCCATTATGCCAGAAAATACTAAAATCAATCTACGAATATGAATCTAAACTAAATGAGCTTCTTTCTTTAGAAAAGAATGAAGTGATTTGATAGAACTAAACACATATCCTTGATTTTCCTTTTCTAATTTCTTCATTTTTGAGAGCGAGGCTATCCATGCAGCAGATAAGCATTGTATTCCAACTTTACTACAAGCGGTAATATCGGAAAATTCATCTCCAACATATACCATTTCTGCTGGTTGGATATTATATTTCGACATTAGTTCCGTCATTGATTCCGCTTTTGTGTTTCTATCTGGCGATCCGATTGAAATACTATCAAAAAGAGTTTCCATTTCAAAATGGCGAAGCGTAATATCACAACTCCTTTGACCTTTACCTGTTATTAAAGATACAATAATTGAGTTCTCCTTCAACTCTGTTATCAATTCTCTTATCCCCACAAATGGTTGAATGTAGACTGTGTGCATTTCTTTGTATATCACATAAAAATCAATCAGAGCTTTTTCCCAATCTTCTGAAACGACCTCTTTAATCATTCCCTCTTCATTAAGTCCGAATGTTTTCACAATATCATCTTCTGATAATATTTTTGATGCATAGGGAGATACTGCCTGCTTAAAGGCTTCGATACACATTGGGATTGTATCGGCAATTGTACCATCCAAATCAAAAGCGACCAATTTTATCATAGTTTCTTAGTTTGATTGATTTGACGTATCACTTTACATGGATTTCCAACGGCTAAACTATTTGCCGGAATATCTTTTGTAACAACACTACCTGCTCCAATTACACTACCGTACCCAATTGTTATTCCGGGAAGGATTATTACACCTCCACCAATCCAGCATCCATCCTCAATTGTAATAGGCAAAGCGTAAGTGCGACGAACTCGTTTTATTCCATCTTCTGTTTCAACAGGTGCTAGCCGTTCATCTAAATCAATAGGGTGAGTTGCTGTATAAAGCTGAACATTAGGGGCAATGAGAACATTACTTCCGATAGTGATTTTATTACAATCCACAAAGGTACAACCAGTATTTACAGTAACATTATCCCCTATATGTATATTGCAGCCATAATCACAAATAAATGGACTGGCAACCGAAACTTTCATTCCGATACTACCTAGCATCTTTTTTAGCAAGCTGTGTTTTTCTTCTTTATCCTCATAAGGTAATGAATTATATTTCATTAATAACTTATGTGTCCGGGTCTTTAAATCCAAGAAAACTTGGTTATGACAATCATACCATTCACCAGCCAGACATTTTTCCATTTCTGTTTTCATAATTGTTACATTTTTATAAGATTGAAACTATTTCGGTTATATCTTTTCTGTTTCTTGCTGAATAACGTTGTTTTGATAGTTCTAAAAAGTTCATAAGTAATCTAATTTTGATTTGTGGCAAAGTTATACCTATTTTGTTTCAAATATAGGTATATGTTTTCGTTATATTGGTATAATTCTGCTTTATGTGTTATATTTGAAGTATGAAAAAAGAAAATCTTCATCAACCATTTGAGATCAGCTTTAACGAGCATAATGAATCGTTATTAACTGAGCATGAGCATACTTTTTTTGAACTGGTCTACATCTTAACAGGAACAGGTATTCAATGGATTAACAATAATATGTTCCCATATCATGATGGACACTTGTTCTTGATAACTCCAAATGATTCTCATTCCTTTGAGATTCATACAACTACAAAATTCATTAACATCAAGTTTAATGACATCTATATACATTCAGCCATATTTGGTTCAGAGAATATCCAGAGATTAGAATTTATTTTGCAACATGCAAATCATCAACCGGGTTGCATCCTTAGAAATAAGGTGGATAAGTTATTAGTGAAACCAATGATTGAAGCAATTATTCGGGAATATGTAAATAGGAATCTGTATAGTAAAGAGATTATCACGCAGTTGATAAATACTATAATTATTGTTGTGGCAAGAAATATAGCTATGTTTTTACCTCAACAAGTCGATGAATGTTCAGATGATAAGTCTCTCGATATTCTTCAATATATCCAAGCAAATATCTATCAAACAGGTAAAATTAGAGCAAAAGAGATCAGTCAGCACTTCGGTATATCTGAAAGTTACTTAGGACGTTATATAAAAAAGCACACTAACGAAACAATGCAGCAATACATATTAAGCTATAAACTGAAATTGGTCGAAAGCAGATTGTTACATAGTCAAATGAGAATAAGTGAGATTGCCGAGGAACTAGGATTTACCGATGAAAGCCATTTGAGTAAATTCTTTAAGAAATACAAGGGATGTAGTCCTTCAAGTTTCAGAAAAAGTAATAATATACTTGAAACAGATGTTTCTTGGTAATCCCCCGATAAAATCCCCGTTGTCTAGTATCTTTTTTGCGCAAAGATCGTAAGCCCCCGATAAAGTACCCGTTGTCTTTGTATCTTTAAGTCTCGATCTTTG
>OLQX01001057.1_pt1 | contig 27243 bp, 24 predicted proteins | sample 1672581 | NCBI WGS metagenome assembly OLQX01 (sample SAMEA3136701, study PRJEB25190) | human gut metagenome | reverse complement strand
CCGCAATAAATGCCGCTGTCGCGTTCCAGACGATATTCCAGACAACGGGAATATCAGCGATATGGATGACACCGGTTCCCAGCGCCAGCACAGCCCCGATACTCGCGCTCCAGCCAATACTCAGGCCTCTGGGTTGCCAGATCACCAGTACCAGCGTCAGTAAAAATATACTCCCTGCCAAAAGCATCTCAGACCCCATCATATATGATTTTGTAAATATGTTTTCCTGCCTCAGCAGGAGGTGCAGGCTGATTTGTCCAGCCATTCACGTACATCCTCGCGCAGACACTGCCAGGTCGTCGTGATTGTCTCTGCTGCCCACGCCGGAATATGGGGTGACAGACGATAGTGGATCCATTTGCCTTCCCGACGGTCAAGAACCAGATCAGCCTCGCGAAGGATAGCCATATGTCGCGAAATTTTGGGCTGCGATTCGGAGGTGGCAACGCAGATATCGCAGACGCACAATTCTCCGGACTCACGGAGAAGCATGACGATGGCTAGCCGTGTTTCATCCGACAGGATTTTGAAAAGCTGAACAGGTTGTAGCATTTTTCACTCCGTTCCCTTTAGAATACACATATGTTAGATCATATGTATTAACTTTAAAATCATCTGTTCTCTCCGGAGGAGAAAAATGGAACAATTTCCAGCCCTGAATACTGACTGTTTTGATCAACATATTGCCGAACGTCTGCACCTGCAGGAGCCCCCACGGATTCTGATCCTGTATGGCTCAGTAAGGGAGCGCTCCTACAGTCGCTTTGCCGCGGAGGAAGCAGGTCGCCTGCTGACGGCGATGGGCGCGGAGGTGAAATTCTTTAACCCCTCCGGTTTACCCCTGCCGGATGATGCCCCGGATACGCACCCTAAAGTCTCCGAGCTACGCGGGCTGGTCAGATGGTGTGACGGGATGGTGTGGAGCTCGCCGGAACGGCACGGGGCTATGAGCGCGGTGATGAAGGCGCAGATCGACTGGATACCGTTGAGTGAAGGCGCGGTTCGTCCTTCGCAGGGCAAGACACTTGCAGTGATGCAGGTTTGCGGCGGTTCGCAGTCCTTCAATGCCGTGAACCAGATGCGCATTCTGGGCCGCTGGATGCGGATGTTCACAATTCCCAACCAGTCCTCGGTGGCGAAAGCCTGGCAGGAATTTGATGAGAACGGAAGGATGAAGCCGTCCTCATGGTACGACCGTATCGTAGATGTCGCAGAGGAGTTGTTTAAAATTACGTTGCTGCTCAGGGGACAAACCAGCTACCTTGCAGATCGCTACAGCGAACGAAAAGAGAGTCATCAGGAACTTTCGTACCGCGTCAATCAGGAAAAAATATAACGCCTTCTGATCGTATAAATACACACCATGAGCGTTTTCACAAAGTCTCCTTCTGCCAGGCAGCGGATAATCTTACATGTGTCTGTCGTTTTCAGAAGACGGCAGACCGGACTAAAACCATAGGCATATCATTTGCCTTCAACAAGTTCACCGAACAGCTCTTTCACCCTGTTTCTGGCGTCCGTTAGCGCTATGTGCCCTTGTCCGGTGATTTCATATACTCGCCGACTTCGTCGACCGGCCTGAACATGTCGTGAGGTGAGATACCCCTTCTTTTCCATACCGTGCAGCATCGGATACAGGGTACCCGGGCTGAGTTGATAACCGTGGTGTCGCAATTCCTCAATGATGCCCAGACCAAAGACGGGTTCTTTGGCTGCATGATGCAGGATGTGCAAACGGATCATCCCGCCGTAAAGATCTTTGTCGGTCACGCCCGGAACCTCACAGTGCTAAACTCAACAACCAACCCGCAACACCGCAACTCACTACGACCAGCCACGGCGGCAGTTTCCAGAACATCAGAGCGACCAGTGCCACAAGGGCAAGGCCGAAATCTTGCGGAGCGAGAACTGCGCTCGTCCATACTGGTTGATAGAGAGCTGCCAGCAGAAGGCCAACTACGGCTGCATTAATACCCTGCAACGCTGCTTGTGTACGGATATTGCGGCGCAGACTTTCCCAGAACGGCAATGCTCCCACAATCAGAAGGAAGGACGGTGCGAAAATTGCCAGCAGACAAACCAGACCACCCAGCCAGCCAGAAGGCACCTGGTTCATCGAAGCCCCGAGAAAGGCTGCAAAAGTGAACAACGGTCCAGGAACGGCCTGGGCAGCGCCGTAGCCAGCCAGGAATGTATCAGTGCTGACCCAGCCAGAAGGAACGACTTCAGTCTGCAGTAATGGCAGCACGACATGCCCGCCACCAAAAACCAGTGATCCGGTCCGGTAGAAAGTTTCTACCATTAACAGCGTCGGATTTGGGAATATCGCCGTCAGCAATGGTAACCCTGTCAGTAGCACAAAGAACAGCGTGAGCCAGAACAATCCGACGCGACGCCGTATTGAAACGGGCAGCGGATCATGTACCGTCGTCTGCTGAGGTTTGAACAGTAACATGCCAGTGACAGCCGCAGTGACGATTACTCCCACCTGTCCCCAGGCCGATGGCACAAGAAGCACAAAGCAGGTTGCCACTGCCATGACAGTAATACGCGGTATATCCGGGCAAAGATTTCGGGCCATGCCCCATACAGCTTGCGCGACCACCGCAACGGCTACCACTTTCAGCCCATGCAATACACCAGAGGGCATCACATCCCCGTAACTGGTCATCCCCAGCGCAAACAGGATCAGTGCAACTGCTGACGGTAGCGTGAAGCCGGCCCATGCTGCCAGCGCCCCGGTATAACCGGCCCGGGACAGCCCGAGCGCTATACCAACCTGACTGCTTGCTGGTCCCGGAAGGAACTGGCACAGAGCGACCAAATCTGCATAGCTGCGCTCGGTCAACCACTGCCGTCGCGTCACAAACTCATCGCGGAAGTAACCCAGATGGGCAATTGGGCCGCCGAAGGATGTCAGGCCAAGTCGGAAGAAAATCAGAAAGACAGCCCAGGGGCTGTGATCATTCCTGGCAGTATCGTTCATGGTCAGATCCTGATTGCTGGTTTTATTGGCTATTATAATCGAATTTCGTTATCGAAATTCGATTATAATAGCCACTGCTCCCTGTGGATAGAATGATGTTTCATGCTTTCCAGATGTTTACTTCAAGAACAGTTTCAACTGCCTGGCCAGTTATGGGCTTTATTCACATTCAGTATTATTGCTGTCCTGCTTTTACCCGGAGTATGGTTTGCCGGGTGGTATTAAATTCTCTGGCAACCGCACTGATACTGGCCCCGGAATTAAGGCGCTCTGACACTATTTTTTTTTGCTCCTCGCTCAAGATGGGCGGACGACCGAAGCGTTTCCCGGCTGATCTTGCCCGAGAAATCCCTGAATGTGTGCGTTCAATCAGCAGATCCCTCTCAAACTCAGCCACAGCTGAAATCACCTGCATAGTCATTTTTCCGGCCGGGCTGGTTAAATCCACACCTCCGAGAGCGAGACAATGAACACGGATATCTAAAGTAGCCAGTTGTTCAACTGTTTTTCGGATATCCATCGCATTACGGCCGAGTCGGTCAAGTTTGGTGACAATCAATACGTCACCGCTTTCCATTCGATCAAGCAACCGGATGAACCCTGGTCTTTCGCTGGCAGTAACCGAACCACTTATATGTTCCTCAATCAGCCGCTGGGGTCTGATGGCAAAACCCGCCGCTTCAATTTCATGGCGCTGGTTTTCTGTATTCTGTTCCAGAGTGGAGACCCGACAGTAGGCAAAAACTCGTGACATAGGAAACTTTCCGTACGCAAAGGGTGTCCGAATTATAACGTATGTACGAAATAAATTTCGCTGACTTTCGGACATATTGTTTGCGAGGCGTACGAAACCGACCGGTTTCGGTCAGTGCGAATGATAACTTTAATGAACTATGTGCAGGGGAAGCATTTATGCCACGGAGACAAATACTCAGTAGTGAAGAAAAAGAACGCTTGTTGATTGTGCCGGATGATGACGTATTTCTGACGCGCATGTGCTTTCTGAGTGAACATGACCTCGCGCTCATTAATAAACACCGCAGGCCAGCTAACCGTCTGGGCTTTGCAGTTTTACTCTGTTATTTGCGAGGACCAGGGTTTCCTCCCGACAAAAGTATTTCACCTCACGACTGTGTTGTCTTCAGGCTGGCGGCTCAATTGTAAGTCCAGTCTGATTTGTGGGCCGAGTATGCATCAAGAGAGGTCACCCGCTGGGAACATCTGGCTGAACTCTACCGCTACCTGGAATTATCCCCTTTTAACCGGGCGCTGCAAAAAACCTGTATTCGCCACCTTTATCCCCACGCCATGCGGACAGACAGAGGTTTTTTGCTTGCGGAAGAAATGCTCTCCTGGCTCCACAATAATAAGGTGATTTTCCCCTCTGTTGAGGTCATCGAGCGAACTTTGGCCGAAGCAACAACTCTTGCTGACAGGGCGGTATTTTCTGCGCTAACCGCGCAGCTTGAACCGGGACATAAAGCGGCGCTGGACCGTCTGCTGGTATCTGAGGGTGAACAGCCTTCACGACTGGCCTGGATGCTCCAGCCTCCGGGCAAAATTAATGGTAAGAATGTCCTGCAACATATCGACCGGTTAAATGCGATTGAGTCGCTGGCACTCCCTGACGGCATTGCATTTTCCGTTCACCAGAACCGACTCCTGAAACTCGCACGCGAAGGCAGGAAAATGAGCAGCCGGGACCTGGCAAAATTTACGGATGTTCGCCGTTATGCCTCGCTAGTTTGTGTCATATCGGAAGCCAGGTCCACCCTGACTGACGAAGTTATTGATCTGCATGAACGTATTCTCGGCAGTCTGTTCAGCAGGGCAAAACGCACGCAGGCCGAACGACTCCAGCAAACGGGAAAGCTGATTCAGAGTAAGCTGAAGCAATATGTTACCGTCGGGCAGGCATTACTTAACGCCAGAGAATCTGGCGAAGATCCCTGGGCTGCAATAGAAGACGTCCTTCCCTGGCAGGAATTCATCAACAGCGTGGAAGAGACACGGTTCCTGTCACGTAAGGACAACTTCGACCCGTTGCATCTGATCACAGAAAAATACAGCACGCTGCGTAAATATGCCCCTCGGATGCTGTCCGCGTTGCAGTTCAGTGCTGCCCCCGCCGCAATGCAGCTTAGTGATGCGCTGGATACCGTCAGAGAGATGTATCGAAAGCAACTGCGAAAAGTACCGTCTTCCGCGCCAGTCGGGTTCATCCCGGAAAGCTGGAGAAAGGTGGTGATCACGTCCAACGGCATTGACCGAAAATATTACGAATTTTGTGTGCTGAATGAGCTGAAGGGAGCTTTACGTTCAGGTGACATCTGGGTGAAAGGATCTCGTCGCTACAGGAATTTCGATGATTATTTGATCCCGCATGGCGATTTTGAAAAATCACTCCGGGATAACCAGTTACCCCTCGCTATTCCAACCGATTGCCATGAATACATCGAGAGCCGTATGACGCTTCTGACATCACGCCTGGAGGAAGTGAATGCGATGGCGCTGGCCGGTGATTTGCCCGATGTTGATATATCGGATAAAGGCGTCAAAATTACCCCGCTGGATAACAGTGTCCCTTCAGCAGCATCCCCTTTTGGTGATCTGGTGTATGGCATGCTGCCTCACCCTAAAATTACTGAAATGCTGGATGAAGTGGATAGCTGGACGGGTTTTACCCGCCATTTCACCCACCTCAAAAATAATCACGTCAGACCTAAAGACAGAAAGTTGCTACTGACCACCATCCTGGCCGATGGCATCAACCTTGGGCTGACAAAAATGGCCGAATCCTGTCCGGGAACGACAAAATCGTCACTTGAGGGCATTCAGGCCTGGTATATCAGGGATGAAACTTATTCAGCCGCGCTGGCCGAGTTGGTCAATACCCAGAAAAAGCGACCTCTGGCGGCATTCTGGGGCGATGGAACAACGTCATCGTCTGACGGACAGAACTTTCGGGTAGGGAGTCATGGGCGCTATGCGGGTCAGGTCAATCTGAAATACGGTCAGGAGCCAGGCGTGCAGATTTATACGCATATTTCGGACCAATACAGCCCGTTTTACACCAAAGTAATCAGCCGCGTGCGGGACTCAACACACGTGCTTGATGGTCTGCTGTACCACGAAACCGATCTGGATATTACAGAGCATTATACCGACACCGCAGGCTTCACTGAGCATGTATTTGCGCTAATGCATCTGCTCGGATTCGCCTTTGCGCCAAGGATTCGGGATCTTCATGACAAACGGTTGTTTATTCATGGGAAAGCTGAGTTGTATCCGGGGCTTCAGTCAATCATATCCTCAACCAGTCTGAATCTTAAGGAAATTGAAACCCACTGGCATGAGGTACTGCGTCTGGCAAGTTCTATAAAGCAGGGAACGGTAACAGCATCACTGATGATGAAAAAGCTGGCCAGCTACCCGAAACAGAATGGTCTGGCAAAGGCGCTTAGGGAGATTGGCCGCATCGAAAGATCATTGTTTATGCTGGACTGGTTCCGGGATCCTTCCCTACGTCGCCGAGTACAGGCAGGGTTGAATAAAGGTGAGGCCCGCAATGCCCTGGCGCGGGCTGTCTTTATGCACCGACTGGGGGAAATCAGAGATCGGGGACTGGAAAATCAAAGCTACCGAGCCAGCGGTCTGACATTGCTGACTTCGGCGATCTCGCTGTGGAATACGGTATATATAGAAAGAGCTATTGATGCTCTGAAGCGAAAAGGACTCCCACTAAATGAACAGCTTATTGCTCATCTGTCCCCGTTGGGATGGGAGCACATAAATCTGAGTGGGGATTACGTCTGGCGAACAAATCTCAAGCTGGGACAGGGTAAATACCGCTCATTACGCTCAGTGGATAGTAGTCTGTACAAAAAACAGGCTTAGCGTAGGATATTTTCCGTTTTCCAAGCGGACCCCATATTGCTCTGCCGTAACCTGTTTCAGTCCCGTTAATCATCACCGTCGGGCTGGTCATACAGTTCCCAGAGCTTCAGGAGCAAACGGGAAACAAGATATGTTACAAAAATGACGACCATCAACGGTGCTCCCGATTAACTGACAGATGACACGCCTCCTGAAAACCCCTAGCATACGCCGCAGTGTTCATGCTAACGGCGAATTCCAGTAAATGTATTCTACCGATGTCGTAAAAGAAAATGCCTACCTTTCAGCCACCCGCTCGGGGCTGGAATCGAACGAGATCGCTACTCTTCAGCGCTCCTTGCCTTCCCGGTTTAATCTGCGGCATTTGAAAAAAAATGAATCATTAAAACTCGTACTGCAAAAGAAAGCGGGAAAATCACGTGTCGTGGCCTATAAATTTACGTCCGGTTCATTTAATTACACGGCGTATCGTATATCAGATAAAAAGTTCTATAACCTTTCCGATACTTCCGGGAAAGGCAGTCTCGATTATCCGTTACCGGCCACAGCAAGACTCAGTTCGCCTTTCAATCCTGCAAGACTTAACCCGGTATCGGGAAAAGTGAGTCCCCATAATGGCATTGATTATTCCATGCCCATGAACACGAAAATAGTCAGCGTCATCGACGGAAAAATCACCCGGGCCGAATACAACAGTACCATGGGATATTTTGTTGAAGTAACGGGAAAAGCCGGTGTTAAAACTCGCTATCTCCACCTCAATAAAATACTCGTTACTAAAGGGGCCAGGGTTACCCGGGGAGACGCTATTGCGTTATCCGGTAACAGCGGACGTTCATCCGGTCCTCATCTGCATTACGAGCTGGTCATCAATAACAATCCTGTTAACTCACTGGCGTTCCGGACGGCGGCACCCGCTGATAACAAACTCGAACAGCATGCCTTTGCGCATGCCAGAGACTACGAACGATACCTGGACTGATAACGGGACCGCGACGCGGTCCCGTCTGCCGGATTAATTTTTTTTATCGTTTTCACTTCCGTGATGTTGATGATCTCCATGCCCTCCGTGGCCGTGGAAAAGATGCATTAGCGGGCAGACCAGCAATAACAGATATGGCCAGTAACCTGCCACATGTGACCAGTGTTCGCGCAGGAGAGCAAATGCCGCAATCGCGGCGACAGCAATAAGCGCATAGGTTGTACTTTTCATACCGGACTCCTTCTGTTAGTAACAGACCCTTCATTCAGGGTTATTTCCCGAGCCTGACACTTTTCAGACGCAACGCATTCACAATGACGCTGACGGAGGAAAGAGCCATGGCCGCCGCCGCAATAACTGGCGACAGCAGTATTCCATACACAGGATAAAGCAGACCTGCAGCCACAGGCACGCCAAGTGCGTTGTAGATAAATGCAAAAAACAGATTCTGACGGATATTTTTCATGGTGATCTCTGACAGATGACGGGCCCTGTTCAGTATCATCAAGTCGCCTTTGAGAAGGGTGACTCCGGCACTTTCAATTGCCACATCTGTACCCGTTCCCATGGCTATACCCACGTCAGCCGCTGCCAGCGCCGGGGCATCATTCACACCGTCTCCGGCCATCGCAACCACATGGCCAGACTCTTTCAGTCGGGTTATCACTGCTTTTTTGCCATCCGGCAGAATCCCGGCTTCAACCTCATCTATTCCCAGTTTCCGTGCGACTGCTTCAGCAGTAAGCTGGTTATCCCCGGTGAGCATAACGATGCGGATCCCCGCCTGACGCAAAGCTTTAAGCGCATCCGGCGTGGTTGTTTTCACGGGATCCGAGATAGCTATCAGGCCTGCAAGGTCCCCGTCTGTGGCCACATAGATAACGGTAGCGCCTTCCATCCGCAACGTATCCGCAACGGCCTTTTGATTATCAATAACGATACTGTTTTCCTGCATAGCCAGTTCATTACCAATAACAACCCGTTGACCTTCGACATCGCCTGAGACACCTTTCCCCGACGGGGCATTGAAATTACTGACGGCAGGTATCACGATCCCCTTTTCATGCGCGGCTCTGACAACAGCCATACCCAACGGATGCTGCGAACCTTTTTCCACTGCAGCTGTTACACGTAAAAGAGATATTTCCCCACCCGGACTGAGACTGATAATCCCTGTCACCGTAGGCGAACCTTCCGTGAGCGTGCCTGTTTTGTCGACAACCAGCGTGTCCACTTTTTCAAGACGCTCAAGGGCTTCGGCATTCCTGATTAACACCCCGGCCTGGGCGCCTTTGCCCACCCCCACCATTATCGACATCGGCGTGGCCAGTCCCAGCGCGCAGGGACAGGCAATAATCAGGACCGACACAGCCGCAATGAGACCGTGCGCCATCCTGGGCTCGGGCCCCCAGACAGACCAGATCAAGAAAGCAACAACCGCGATAAGTATCACCAGAGGAACAAACCAGCCTGAAACGCTGTCTGCCATTCTCTGGATGGGGGCACGCGAACGCTGTGCATCAGCGACCATCTGAACAATTCGTGAGAGCATCGTTTCATCACCGACTTTCTCTGCACGGATGATAAGACTACCTGTCTGATTAATCGTCCCCCCAATGACAGGGTCACCCTTCGTTTTGGTAACCGGCATAGACTCCCCGGTCACCATCGATTCATCAACGGTGGTTTTGCCTTCGATCACGATACCGTCGACCGGAATACTCTCTCCAGGTCTGATGCGGAGCTTATCGCCAGGCAGGACATCTTCCGCATTAATATCCGTTTCATGACCGTCATGATCCAGCCGTCTGGCGGTTTTGGGGGCAAGGTTCAGAAGCGCAGTAATGGCGCCTGAGGTTTGTTCCCGTGCCCGCAGCTCAAGAACCTGTCCCAGCAGAACAAGCACCGTAATAACTGCTGCGGCTTCAAAATAAACGGCCACCAGGCCATCCATGTTTCTGAACGATGCAGGAAACCAGGAGGGGAAGACGGTTGCAATGACGCTGTAAACCCAGGCTACGCCGGTCCCCATTGCAACAAGGGTAAACATATTCAGGGAGCGGTTACGTAACGACATTCCGGCCCGGGCGAAGAATGGCCAGCCACACCACAACACGACAGGGGAGGCCAGAAGCAACTGCAGCCATGTGTTGTACTGTGGCGGTACTGTATTCCTCAAGTCGGGAAACAGATGAGATCCCATTTCGAGTACCAGAACCGGAAACGCCAGCAACAACCCCAGCCAGAAGCGTCTTGTCATGTCGTGAAGTTCATCACTCGGCCCCGTGGATGCCGTAGCTACGAGCGGCTCCAGTGCCATTCCACAGACAGGACAGCTTCCGGGACCACTGCGGCGTATCTCCGGGTGCATCGGACATGTCCACACACCTTCAGAATTCTCTTTTTCCGCCTGGTTGTGAGGCTGTTTTATCTGATCAGGGCTGACTTCGTGATGATCGTGGTGATGGTGATGGGAATGTTCACTGGCATCTTCGGTAAGATAACGATCGGGATGGGCTTTAAATTTACTCTCACAGCTGGCGGAGCAGAAATAAAGTTGGTGGTCCTGGTATCGAATGCTGCTGTGCGCCCTGTCGGGCAGGATGGCCATCCCGCACACGGGATCTCTCACCTTATGCAATACGTGGCCCTCGTCCGGGGATAATGTCTGCTCAGAAGCAGTCTGGTTGTTGTGTTGCACTGCATTGTCATTTTTCACAGTAACTCTCCTTATGCATACCGAAGCATCTTCTGTCTTCAGGGTATGTCATGGATGCGATTACCACGAATATCGCCGGCACAGGAGTGCCTGCTACCGGCGTCCCGTTATCAGCCGTTCCGCTGACTATTCGATTCGCTGGAAGACTTTTTTACTTCCATCCGGTGAGAATGCGATAACATCGTAAGCCTCTTTTCGGGCTCCCATCTCCATTCCAGGACTTCCTGCTGGCATACCGGGGGTGGCGAGACCGTATATACCCGAACCAGACTGCATTGCCTTATGTATCGTTGTCGCAGGCACATGGCCTTCAATGATCAAATTACCGGCAACCGCGGTATGACAACTTCGTAGTCCTGCAGGAATAGCATGCTTTTCTTTCAGGGCTGACAGCGCCTGATCATTCATGACGTGAGTTCGTACTTCAAACCCGTCTTTTTCCATCGCTTTGCCCCACAGGGAACAACAGCCACAGTTTTCAGATTTGTACATATCAATCACTTTTTCACTCGCCATCGCGGGCAGTGAAAGGCCGAGAGCCAGCGCCATTAGAACCACTTTTTTCATACTCACCTCTGTATATTATCGATATAAACCCTGACGTCAGGGTGAATCAGTAAAGAAGGACACCCACAGGGGGTGCCCTTTCAGGTTCAGGACACGCTTTTTTTATGTCTGCGCAGCCAGATTAATTTGTAGGCGGCAGGAATAATGAACAGGGACAGCAGCGGAGCCGTGATCATCCCACCAATCATGGGTGCCGCGATACGGCTCATGACTTCTGAACCTGCGCCGGTTCCCCAGAGTATTGGCAGCAGACCCGCAATGATCACCGCCACGGTCATGGCTTTCGGCCGGACACGCAGTACGGCACCATGATAGAGGGCTTCATCAAGGCCTTCCGGTGTGAACGTCTCTTTACGGGACAATTCCGGGTGCGCTTCAATGGCATGACGCAGATACATCAGCATGACCACGCCAAACTCTGCTGCCACCCCGGCCAGGGCGATAAACCCGGTTCCGGTCGCCACTGACATATGGAAGCCCTGCCAGTACAGGAACCATATCCCGCCAACCAGGGCAAACGGCAGGCTCATCAGAATAAGTAAGGCCTCATCAGCCCGGCGGAATGCCAGATATAACAGGATGAAGATGATCATCACCGTCATCGGTACCATCAGTTTTAATTTCTTATTGGCGTGCTCGAGTAATTCAAACTGTCCTGAGAATGCCACACTGGTCCCCGGTCTCAGTTTCACTTTCTCACTGATGGCCGTCTTAATATCGTTCACCACCGACACCATGTCCCTGCCGCGGGCATCAACATAAATCCAGCTGGCTGGCCGGGCATTTTCGGTTTTCAGCATGGTTGGTCCGGAAACGACCTTAATATCGGCAACATCGCCCAGCGTAATTTGCTGCTTCATTGGGGTCAGGATTGGCATCTCTCTCAACGCCTGCGGACTGTTACGGTAATCCTGCGGATAGCGAATGTTAATAGGGTACCGGGCCACGCCTTCAACCGTCTCACCCACCATAGCCCCACCGATTGCTGAAGAGACGAACAGCTGGACATCACCTACCGTCATCCCGTAGCGGGAGGCTTTCTCCCGGTTGATATCGATATCGATGTAGCGCCCGCCCTCAAGTCGCTCAGCCAGGACAGACACCACGCCAGGCACGGTTTTGGCGACCGCCTCGATACTCTGCGCCGTCGCGTCGATATCGGACAGAACAGTCCCGGACACTTTGATACCTATCGGGCTTTTGATCCCGGTTGAGAGCATATCAATACGGTTACGGATAGGCGGCACCCAGAGGTTTGCCAGACCCGGTAAACGGACGGTCCTGTCGAGTTCATCAATAATCTTGTCAATTGTCATGCCGGGACGCCACTGATCCTCAGGTTTGAGCTGGATCGTGGTTTCCACCATTTCGAGCGGCGCGGAATCCGTTGCGGTCTCTGCTTTACCGGTCTTGCCAAATACAGAAGCCACTTCAGGAACGCTTTTGATTAACTTGTCTGTTGTCTGCAGGAGCGCTGCAGCTTCTGCCGGAGAGACGCCAGGCAAGGTCGACGGCATATACAGCAGATCGCCCTCGTTAATCTTCGGCAGAAATTCACCGCCCACCTGACTCAGTGGCCAGATAACCGTGAAAATGGACAAGGCCGCAACCAGCAGGGTTGTTTTTGGCCAGTGGAGGACCCGCAGCAGCAAAGGATGATACGCTTTGATCAGCACCCGGTTCAGGGGGTTACTTGTCTCGGCAGGAATTTTCCCCCGGATCCAGAATCCCATCAGAATAGGAATGACGATGATGGCCAGTGCGGCCGCTCCCGCCATGGAGTACGTTTTCGTGAATGCCAGCGGGCCAAACAGACGACCTTCCTGCCCTTCCAGGGTAAAGATAGGAATAAAGGACAGGGTGATGATCAGCAGGCTAATGAACAACGCGGGTCCCACTTCCACGGAGGCGTCGGTAATCACCTTCCAGCGGGTGGCGTTGTCAATCTGCTCACCCGGATGCTGATGATCCCACTCCTCAAGCCGTTTGTGCGCATTTTCAATCATCACAATGGCGGCATCCACCATCGCACCGACGGCAATCGCTATCCCTCCCAGCGACATGATATTGGCGTTCAGTCCCTGGAAGTGCATGACGATAAAGGCGATACACAGGCCAAGCGGCAGAGAGATAATCGCCACCAGGGCAGAACGTACGTGCCACAGGAACAGAGCACAGACGATGGCCACCACGATAAACTCTTCCAGAAGTTTGGAACTGAGGTTATCAATCGCCCGGTCGATTAACTGGCTGCGATCGTAGGTGGTCACGATTTCAACGCCTTCCGGCAGGCTGGCCTTCAGCGTCTCCAGTTTATCCCTCACTGCCGTGATAACGTCGCGCGCATTTTTACCCGACCGCAGGATCACCACGCCGCCAGCGACTTCTCCCTGGCCGTTCAGCTCGGCAATACCACGCCTCATTTCGGGCCCGGTCTGCACGCGGGCAACATCCCGCAGATAAACCGGCACGCCGTTCTCACCTGTTTTCAGGACGATGTTATTAAAATCATCAATGCTCTGAAGATAACCGCTGGCACGGACCATATACTCCGCTTCGGCCATTTCAACGGATGAGCCACCGGCCTCCTGGTTAGACGATTCAAGTGCCTGTTTCACTTCGGGCAGGCTGATACCGTACTGGGACAGTTTTACCGGATTGACCTGAATCTGGTACTGTTTCACCACGCCGCCAACCGAAGCGACCTCAGCCACGTTCGGGATGGTTTTCAGCTCAAATTTCAGGAACCAGTCCTGCAGAGAGCGCAGTTCTGAAAGGTCGTGTTTTCCGTTGCGATCGACAAGGGCATATTCAAAAATCCAGCCCACACCCGTGGCATCAGGACCGATTTCAGAACTCACACCGGCAGGCAGTTTTCCCTGAACCTGATTCAGATATTCCAGCACGCGGGAACGGGCCCAGTACAGATCGGTGCCGTCTTCAAAAATGACATACACATACGAATCCCCGAACTGTGAAAAACCACGCACGGTTTTTGCGCCAGGTACGGACAGCATGGTGGTGGTAAGTGGATAGGTGACCTGGTTTTCTACAATCTGCGGGGCCTGGCCGGGATAGCTGGTTTTGATAATGACCTGCACATCTGACAGGTCAGGCAAGGCATCGACCGGCGTGTTAATAATCGTCCATGTACCCCAGATGCTGAGAAACAGGGCCCCCATCATGACCAGGAAACGGTTGGCGACAGAGCGCCGGATAATCCATTCAATCATCGTCGTCTCCTCAGTGCCCTGAATGCATATTTACAGGCTGGTCAGACATTGCTGGCATACTGCTTTCTGTTTTTTCAGGGTGGCGCATACGTTCCAGCGCGCCCGTAATATTGGCTTCGGAGTCAATGAGGAACAGGCCACTGACCACCACGGTATCGCCTTCATTCAGGCCGGAACCGATGCCGGACTGTTGCTGTGATTCATGCAGAACGTGGATCTGTTTCGGCACAAACTTGCCTTCATCATCAACAGTAATCACGCGCTGTTCTTTGCCGGTATCGATAACGGCCTGGCTTGGTATCAGCAGCATCTCCTGGCTCTTGGTATTCAGTTTCAGATAGGCATTCATGCCCGGCTTGAGAAACTCATCCTTATTAGAAACCTGGAGACGGACCTGAAGCGTACGGGTTGTCTGATCCACGCTGGGAAGAATGTTCCATTTTTCGACATGGAATGTTTTATCCGGATAAGCCGGTACCGAAATTTCAAACTGCGACGTATCTTTCAGCAGATATGCGATAGATTCTGGCACTGCAGCGCTGATCCAGACCGGGTCCATCCCCTGAATCTGAGCCACTACTTTATCTTTCGAAATATTCATGCCGGTGCGCAGGTCAAACGCAGTAATGACACCATCAATAGGTGCTTTAATGGTAAAACGGGTCTGGATTGTGCGGGTTGAACGCAGCCTTTGAATATCCTCTTCCGGCATACCAGCCAGACGAAGTCGCTCCAGAACCCCTTTTATCTGGGTTGACGTACCGCCTGTACCGGATAACAGCAGGAACTCACTTTGTGCCTCAACCCATTCAGGAATGGTGATATCGATAAGCGGAGTGCCTTTCTTCACATGATCGCCAATCGTCAGGGGATACACTTTTTCGACGAAACCGTCAGAGCGCGCCTGCACAATGACAAACTGATACTCGTTGTAACTGACATTAGCCGGGATTGTCTGAGAATAATTCAGCATTCCTCGCGTGACTTTTTGCGTTTTTAATCCCAGATTCTGAACCTGCGTTGGATCGATACGGATCCCGCCACTGCTTTTATCGCCGCTTTCATCAGCATATTTTGGCACCAGGTCCATATCCATAAAGGGAGATTTTCCGGGTTTATCAAATTTGGTATCCGGTTTCATCGGGTCATACCAGAAAAGTACCTTTCGCTCGGGTGCCTTTTGTTCGGTTTGTACTGTTTTTTGTGATGAGTTTACATACTGCCAGGCAGTAACCGATATCAGCCCTCCTGCTATGAGGCTGCTGATAATTATTGCAGCATATTTTATCTTTAAAGAAGCCATACAATTTTCCGCTAAAAAATCAAAACACCTGGCATATGCGGCCGATCATTCATTCACAGTAATCCCTTAATGAATGTTCAGACGCACTGGATGTATTCGCTCCGGACAGTCAATCAGGATTGCGTAACGTTAATGCTTTTGAGTAAGGAGATATTGCCCTGCTGAATAAACGAGAAATCGACATAGTTGCCGGTTTTCAGGGCATTGATAGCGTCGTCTGCATTAACAAAAGTGAAGCGCATGGTCATTGCAGGCCAGCCCACCGCTGGAATTGCTTCATGCGAAATGGTGATTTTCTTAGTATTCATATCAATGTCTTTAACGACACCGGTGCTCTTGATAACTTGCTGTACCGAAGCATCACTGGCAGTATTCATATCGCCATGCTGATGTGTTTCAGCATGAAGACCGGCAGAAAACATGACAGAGAAGGCACCAAATAAAACGGCTTTAAGTGAATTACGCATTTTAAATTTCCTGATTAATGAAATAAATTTACTCTACCCAACCGCCACCCAGCGCGGTAAACAGATTAATTTCGTTAACCTGTCGGGAATAGGTAAGATCGAGAATGGTTTGCTGCGTAGCGAAGAGAGAACGCTCTGCATCCAGCACTTCAATGTAACTGACAGCACCACTGGAATATAATCCTCTGGCACGCTGGAGAGTTATCTGAAGTGAATCAAGATAACGCTGCTGTGACTCAAGTTGCTGGCTAAGGCTGTCGCGCAGCGCAAGCGTGTCGGAAACATCCTTAAAGGCTGACTGAATTTTTTGTTCGTAATTAACCACCGACTGTTGCTGGCGAATTTCAGCCAGCTTCAGATTGGCTTTGTTCCTGCCAGCATTAAATATAGGAATTTCAATTTTAGGAATAAAATTCCACATTCCACTTCCTGACGTAAAGAGGCTGGACAGCTCCGTACTGCTTGAGGAGAGACCACTGGTCAGGGTAATGGACGGGAAAAAAGCCGCTCGCGCTGCGCCAATATTGGCATCAGCCGCTTTCAACTGGTATTCCGCTTCCATAATATCCGGACGCTGCAGCAATATTTGTGACGACAGATTTGGTGGCAATTTTACTGGTGCGATCTCCCCACCTTTCATCCCTTTTTCTGACGGAACTGCGCGGTACGTTCCAAGCACCAGTTGCAGGGCATTGTTTGCCTGAGCCAGATCGCCTTCTCGTTTGGCTATTTCGGCGCGGGTACTTTCGATTTGCCCCCTGGCTTGTTCAAGCGCCAGAACGTTCGTACTCCCGGTCACCAGTTGTTGCTCAACGAATGCATAAGACTGTTCATAATTTTTCAGCGTTTCCCGCGCAATACGGAGTTGTTCGTACGCCAGTTGCTGGCTGAAATAGCTCTGTGAAACGTTGGAGACCAGCAGGATGTGTACGGCACGACGGGCTTCTTCGCTGGCAAAGTAGTTCTGGCGATCAGCCTCACTCATGTTCTTAAGTTTGCCAAAAAAATCGAGCTCATAGCTGAGCTCCAGACCCGCGTCGTACTCCTGTGTGGTCGGCTTGTCACCTTTCAGACCACCGCTGTATGTGATCCCGGATGAGGCATTCAGCTGGGGATAACGATCTGCATCCGTGACGTTGAACTGGGCCCGGGCCTCTTCAACCTTCAGGGCAGCCATTCTCAAATCACGGTTATTATTCAGGGCTTCACCGATCAGCCTGCTGACCTGGGGATCGACAAAAAAGTTTCGCCAGCCCGTATCCTGATAGCTGTTTACCGCAGGCGTCAGACTGTTTTTAGACAATGAAAACTGCTGGGGAACCGGAGCTGGCGGACGCTGATATTCAGGTGCCAGAGAAACACAACCTGCCAGGATGAATATGGTACTGATGCTAAGTAATTTTAATTTGAACATAACGCTTCTCGTACAGGCAGACCTGGTAAATGGTTCAATCGAAGTCCAGAGTATTGATAGGGATACTTTACCGAACGCTCTCTGTTTGCCGGGTGACAGGATAATGACAATGTTGTCATTTTTACGGTAATTCGTTGATTACGATCGTGTGCGCAATAGAATGACATTAGCAGCCAGACGGGGAGCAAGATGAAAATATTGATCGTCGAAGACGAAATTAAAACAGGTGAATATCTCAGCAAAGGGCTTACAGAGGCAGGGTTCGTAGTGGATCACGCTGATAATGGTCTTACCGGATATCATCTCGCCATGACAGCCGAGTATGATTTAGTCATTCTGGACATCATGCTGCCTGATGTGAACGGCTGGGATATCATCCGCATGCTGCGCACTGCCGGAAAGGGTATGCCGGTCTTACTACTGACGGCCCTCGGCACGATCGAACACAGGGTCAAAGGACTGGAACTGGGTGCGGACGATTATCTGGTTAAACCCTTTGCGTTTGCCGAACTGCTGGCCCGGGTGAGAACCCTTCTGAGGCGGGGAAACGCGATGATCACGGAAAGCCAGTTTAGGGTGGCTGATCTCTCGATGGATCTCGTATCCAGAAAAGTCAGTCGCGCCGGAAACCGCATTGTGCTCACCAGTAAAGAGTTCAGCCTGCTGGAATTTTTCATTCGCCATCAGGGCGAGGTTCTTCCCCGCTCCCTGATTGCCTCTCAGGTCTGGGACATGAATTTTGACAGCGACACTAACGCGATTGATGTCGCCGTAAAGCGACTCCGCGCTAAAATAGACAACGATTACGGGACAAAGCTGATCCAGACTGTCCGGGGCGTGGGCTATATGCTGGAGGCCCCGGATGCATAGCAAACCTTCCAGGCGCCCTTTCTCACTCGCCCTGCGGCTGACCTTTTTTATCAGCCTGTCCACGATACTGGCTTTTATCGCCTTCACCTGGTTTATGCTGCATTCTGTTGAAAATCATTTTGCCGAGCAGGATGTCAGCGATCTTCAACAAATCAGCACTACCCTGAACCGTATACTGCAGTCCCCGGTGGATCCGGATGAAAAAAAAGTAAGCAAAATAAAGGAGTCGATTGCCAGCTACCGCAACGTTGCCCTTTTGCTCCTCAATCCCAGGGGGGAAGTGCTCTTTAGTTCAGCGCAGGGGGCGGCACTACACCCGGCCGTGAATTCCGCAGATTTTAGCGAGCACAGCCGCGCACGGGATGTCTTTCTCTGGACGGTGGAGGATCCTGCGAGACCGATGGATACCGGGTCTGAAATGAAGATGGAAACATACCGGATTATCGCCTCCTCTGGCCAGGCGATATTTCAGGGCAAACAGCAGAATTATGTCATGCTGACTGGCCTCTCCATTAATTTCCATCTCCATTACCTCGATGCGCTGAAAAAAAATCTGATTGCGATCGCCGTCGTGATAAGCCTGCTGATTGTTCTGATCATTCGCATCGCTGTCCGTCAGGGGCACCTGCCCCTTCGTAATGTCAGCAATGCCATTAAAAACATCACCTCCGAGAATCTTGATGCGCGGCTGGAACCGACACGCGTTCCCATTGAGCTGGAGCAACTGGTTATCTCGTTCAATCATATGATTGGAAAGATTGAGGACGTCTTTACCCGCCAGGCCAATTTCTCTGCCGATATCGCGCATGAGATCAGAACGCCCATCACCAATCTGGTGACGCAGACTGAAATCGCACTGAGTCAGGATCGAACCCAGAAGGAACTTGAGGATGTCCTCTACTCCAGTCTTGAAGAGTATAACCGGATGACCAAAATGGTCAGCGACATGCTGTTTCTGGCACAGGCGGACAATAACCAGCTTATACCTGACAGGGTCCGTTTTGACCTCAGAGCAGAAGTCATGAAAGTCTTCGAGTTTTTCGAAGCCTGGGCCGAAGAACGCAATATCACGCTCAAATTTAACGGGATGCCCTGCCTGGTTGAGGGAGATCCACAAATGTTCAGAAGAGCGATCAATAATCTGTTATCCAATGCCCTGCGTTATACCCCGGAGGGACAGGCCATAACCGTCTCAATAAGAAAGCAGGAGAGCTTTTTTGACCTTGTGATTGAAAATCCAGGGAAACCGATCCCTGAAGAACATTTATCAAGGCTGTTTGACCGTTTTTATCGGGTGGATCCATCCAGACAACGAAAAGGAGAAGGCAGCGGCATCGGCCTTGCGATTGTGAAGTCAATCGTGGAAGCACATCACGGAAGAGTGCAGGTGGAATCAGACGTACGCTCCACGCGTTTTATCTTATCCGTGCCCAGACTGGAGAAAATGATCCCGGAAACCCAATGCTGAAAATAAAGATGTAAATGACAAAGATGTCATTAGCCTGTCATGCAGCAAACAGAAGCCATTCGATATAATTAGTGCAACTTATCAGGAAGGCTGGATTGCTTCATCAATACCTGGCGTCAGAGTACGCCAGGAAATGAATATCCAGCCCTCTTCCGGAGAAATAAACGCTGCCGAACTTGTTTCAGTTATGGAACTGAAAACACCGGTTGTACTTCCCCGGACATCACTAATTCAGAAATGGAGAGTTATCATGAAAAATATCGTATTAGCATCTTTGCTGGGCTTTGGTTTAATTTCATCGGCCTGGGCCACTGAAACCGTGAATATCCATGATCGCGTCAACAATGCACAGGCTCCTGCTCACCAGATGCAGTCTGCTGCGGCTCCTGTCGGGATCCAGGGGACTGCTCCTCGTATGACCGGTATGGACCAGCATGAACAGGCCATTATTGCTCATGAAACCATGACGAACGGCTCGGCGGATGCGCACCAGAAAATGGTGGAAAGTCATCAGAAGATGATGGGAAATAACACGGTATCCACGACCGTCCCGTCAACGTCTTACGCGGCGATGAATGAGCATGAAAGAGCAGCGGTTGCCCATGAATTCATGAATAACGGGCAATCCGGCCCACATCAGGCCATGGCCGAAGCGCACCGCCGCATGATCAATGCAGGCTGAATGCGACGGTAGTATCCGTGCTGTTACCTTTTCCCTGATAGATTTTCCTGAAACAACGTTGCTACATTTTTGCCCCCCGTCAGGGGGCTTTTTTGTCTGACTCAGCTACACTTAACCGGTACCTGTCTGAAAGGAATTATTATATGAAAATCAAAAACACCCTTTTTGTAATATTAATGTTATCCCTGCCAGCCATTTCTGCTGAACATTCGGAAATGAAAATGTCAGATATGCACTCATCGGCATCATCACAGGAATATATGGCTGGCATGAAAAATATGCATGAAAAAATGATGGCCGCCGTTAATGAATCCAATCCCGATAAGGCCTTTGCAAAAGGTATGATCGCACACCATGAAGGGGCAATCGCAATGGCTGAGACCGAGCTCAAATACGGAAAAGATCCCGAAATGAGAAAGCTTGCGCAGGACATCATTAAAGCTCAAAAAGGTGAAATTGAGCAGATGAATAAATGGCTTGACAGTCATAAATAATGAACACTGGAGTGTTGTCTTGCGCACCCTCTTAGGGTACCCCCGGACACGAAAATATATAGCACTTAACTAATTAATAACCCGAATAATTTCGGGTTTTTAATGTAACTTTCTTTTCTGAACGGAAATAAAAGTCATACAATTTAATTTTCTTGTAATTACTCCTACTTTTAATCAGGTACTGGACGATGGATAACGACTCCCGCCTGAGAGGGAAAATCCGTCTGGTTACCTGGCGCTATACTTAACCGATTGATCGACATGCCATGCTGGTAAAATATTAAAATCCTCCCCCATAAATCTGAACCACATGACAGGATTGATAGTCAGGCAGTATTTCACATTCATTGCTAAAAAAATAAAAATAAGCATGCATCTTCTCGAAGATTAATTACCTTCCATCTTGTAAAAAAGAATCAAATCCTCTAATGATATCTCGATTCCCGCTTTTTTTAATACATCTTTCCGCTCGGCATATATTTTCCTCAACATATCTTCAAACCCCTTGCCAAGATGAATTTGTTTATGGCAGTTGCAACATAGTGATATGATATTCTCTTCCACATCCAGTGAATTCTCAAAATAGTCTTGCTTTGACATCGGGACAATGTGATGAGGTTCTGTGTAATTTAGAGGAGAGTTTCGCCTTCTGAACGTTGGATGGTCGCAATTAATTTCACATTTATAATCAGCTTTGTTAAGCGCATTTTTTGAAACAGATTTACTTCTTGGGTATGAGAGTCCATTTTTGACTTCTATTGCAGCTTTCTTAGGTTTCGCTTTTTCGCTATACTCAAATGTCTGAGTAACGTCAAAGTGATTACTTTCTTCTAGAGCAGTGATCAAATCATTATCTGAGTAAAAATCAATGCTTGAGCTTTCGTTCGTACTAAAAAAATCTAGTTCTTTTATTGCCTGAACAAGTTCTTCACGGATAGTCCATAAATTTCGCTTTGGGTTTCCTTTAATTTCTCTACTTTTCATGACTGTAATGAATTTTGTCCCGGAAGCAATCTTTCCGACTCCTTTAACCTCGAATCGGCCAAGCTGCTTCTGAACTCTTCCACCCAACCCATTGATTACACCATTAGCACTCATACTGTGCAGGTCGTACTTCTTGCCGATATCGAAACATGTACAGGAATGGTCTGGCTCAATGAACCATTTTTTTAACGCTGCAATACTTTTGTCATCAAAAACTTTTTTATCCCTTAATAAAATCTTCCATTCTTCAACGCTAATATCTATATCACAGACGTATTCACCATCAATTACTTCACATATTTTTTCAATCATGTCCATAACTCTCTTGTAACACAGGCTTTGTAATAATGTAAAATCCGTTACACGGCGTTGTATGTAATGTCATTGTCTCTTGGACTCCTACAGTCCAAAACAACTTTGTGTTTTGTTGTCCAAAAACTTTTTGTTGCCGTGAGTTCTCACTGAGATAAATCTCGCCTTGAGCGTATCACATCAGCAGACTTCCTCTCAACCTTATGGACTTAACCCGGTCATTCTTCACGACAAAGAAAGTACGGCATTTTACATGACGAAGAGACGGTCTCAGCTTCACATGACCGGATAACGTTTTTAATGTACTTCATTATTACGGCACGGGTGTTCAACGAGTATTTTTAAATATTAATCATTTTGTTTAACGGGTGGATAGGCTTTGTTGAATAAATCGAACTTTTGCTGAGTTGAAGGATCAGATCACGTATCTTCCCGACAACGCAGACCGTTCCGTGGCAAAGCAAAAGTTCAAAATCACCAACTGGCCCACCTACAATAAAGCCCTCATCAACCGTGGCTCCATAACTTTCTGGCTGGATGATGAAGCTATTCAGGCCTGGTATGAGTCAGCAACACCTTCTTCACGAGGCAGACCTCAGCGCTATTCTGACCTTGCCATCACGACTGTGCTGGTCATTAAACGCGTGTTCAGGTTGACCCTGCGGGCTGCACAGGGTTTTATTGATTCCATTTTTACACTGATGAATGTTCCGTTGCGCTGCCCGGATTACACCAGTGTCAGCAAGCGCGCAAAGTCGGTTAATGTCAGTTTCAAAACGTTCACCCGGGGTGAAATCGCGCATCTGGTGATTGATTCCACCGGGCTGAAGGTCTTCGGTGAAGGCGAGTGGAAAGTCAAAAAGCATGGCCAGGAACGCCGCCGTATCTGGCGTAAGCTGCATCTCGCCGTTGACAGTAAAACACATGAAATCATCTGCCCTGACCTGTCGCTGAACAATGTGACGGACTCAGAAGCCTTCCCGGGTCTTATCCGGCAAACCCACCGGAAAATCAGGTCAGCCGCCGCCGATGGCGCTTACGATACCCGGCTATGTCACGATGAACTGCGGCGTAAGAAAATCAGCGCGCTTATCCCTCCCCGAAAAGGTGCGGGTTACTGGCCCGGTGAATATGCAGACCGTAACCGTGCAGTGGCTAATCAGCGAATGACCGGGAGTAATGCGCGGTGGAAATGGACAACAGATTACAACCGTCGCTCGATAGCGGAAACGGCGATGTACCGGGTAAAACAGCTGTTCGGGGGTTCACTGACGCTGCGTGACTACGATGGTCAGGTTGCGGAGGCTATGGCCCTGGTACGAGCGCTGAACAAAATGACGAAAGCAGGTATGCCTGAAAGCGTGCGTATTACCTGAAAACACAACCCGCTACGGGGGAGACTTACCCGAAATCTGATTTATTCAACAAAGCCGACCTGCTGGTGAAAACTGTTAAACTCACACCGGAAGCCAACCAGGATCTTGAGGATATCTGGTATTACGGGTACCACCATTTCGATGAGGAGCGGGCCGAAAGATATATTAATTTGCTCTCCGGTATTTTTTGTTTTTGAGTGACCATAATATCGCTCCCCTTTCCTGAACTGGAGAATACATATTGGCACTACCCGTTGAACGGTATATGCTTTATTTTCTGCATACTAATACTGAAATTTTTATTATCCGTATATTAAGTCAGCATCAGGATGCAGGCCGTCATCTTAACTGACACTAGTCAGTGACTACATTGCGCTGCGTGAAAACTGACAGGGTTACAGGGGTGTACCAGGTCAGAATTCACGTAGCGCATCCTCCCCTTCTCTGCTTCCTTCCTTTTTTGGTTCGATCCTGTTTTCCTGGCATTACCCCAATTCTCCCAAAAACCGTAAAACAGCCATCAACCCGCGTCATGACTGGCTTCATGGAGGATCTGAGCAGAAAAAGGATCCTTTACGTATTTGGTTTTACCCGCAATATTGCGGGATAAGACAACAAAAGGATCCGCGCGCTGCGATTTATTGTCATGGCAGGATCGGCCCGTCAGGTGCAAAATACCTGTATCCATAAACAGTGCGTGCGCTACGTGAAAAATAACTCATGAACAGCATCATTCCCCTGCAGAATTCACCAGAACGCGTCTCCCTGCTGCCGATCGCCCCGGGCGTTGATTTTGCGACCGCGGTGGCACTCCGGCGGATGGCCACCTCAACAGGTGCCACGCCGGCTTACCTCCTGGCGCCGGAAGTGAGCGCCCTCCTCTGGTATATGCCTGACCAGCGTCACCACATGTTGTTCGCCACCATGTGGAATACCGGGATCCGTATCGGTGAAGCCCGGACGCTCACCCCGGAATCGTTCGGCCTGGATGGTCTGCGCCCGTTTGTTAGGGTGCTGTCGGAGAAAGTGCGCGCGCGGCGCGGGCGGCCACCAAAAGATGAAGTGCGACTGGTGCCGCTGACGGATGCCAGTTTTGTGCGTCAGATGGAAAGCTGGATGGTCACCACCCGCCCCCGCCGGCGTGAGCCGTTATGGCCGGTCACGGATGAGACAATGCGCAACTGGCTGAAACAGGCGGTGAAGCGGGCTGAAGCTGACGGCGTGCATTTTTCGATCCCCGTGACGCCGCATACTTTCCGTCACAGCTATATTATGCACATGCTTTATCACCGGCAGCCCAGGAAGGTCATCCAGGCACTGGCCGGGCATAAGGATCCGCGCTCGATGGAAGTCTATACCCGGGTATTTGCGCTGGACATGGCTGCCACCCTGGCCGTTCCCTTTACCGGTGACGGTCGCGATGCCGCGGAGATCCTTCGCTCCCTGCCCCCGGCCGGCTGAGATTGGCACGCCTGGCATGACGTCCTGTATTCCGCTAATACGGAATACAGGAGCAGAGCGCATTCAGCCCCCTCCCTGCTCCAGCACACCAGTCCATCATGCTGATGACTGAACCGCCGTGGTCTTACCCGGTGACCTGCAATCCTGCAGGCATCAACATACCGCAGACAAGACAGGGCACAATGCAGGCATTCTGGCCGTGCATCCCACGGTGCGTTATTTCCTGAAAGCTCAGCGAATCATCCCGTTAACTGCGACAGTCATTGACCATCTGTGGCCCACATTTTTCTGCCATCCGGCTCCCGTTTCCTGATCGCATTTAGCAGCGTGAAGCTGGCGCCGGGTTATACAAACAGCTGCAGTCTCATCCTGCCGGGCTAAATCTGCAGTACACAGGGGAACGGATACCATCAGGTAACATGACCGTCTCAGCATCCGATTGAGATCTTCGTAAGGGGTATAGAGCTTTACTGAAAAATTGACTGTGGCATGTTATCACCCATGAAATAGTGAACAGACCAGGGAATACCCCCGTTAAACCCGCATGCCGTAGTCAATATCTGCGTATCAAGACCCGAAATCACATATTACAGTCAATATTGTTCGATCCGGGCAGACATGATAGAGAATAAATATTGACTGCGGTATGCGTGATGCATATCACAGTCAATGGAATGTCCTTAGCGGCATACGGCAGTCATGATATGCATATCGCAGTCAATTTTCTGGCTTCATCGCTGAGAGGGCTTCAGCCAGTTTAAGAGGATCGATGCCCGCAGCCTTCAGCGCCTTAATGACTTCGTCATAATTTTGCTCTGGCGCCTTCTCTTCTTCCTCATTGCGCGGAACCTTCACAGGGCCACTGATGAGTTTGGGGTTGCGATAATGCACGCTGAAATAGGTGGCTCGGCCACGTTTAAACTCGGTGTAATCCAGATAACCAATATCCCGCAGCTGCTCCATCGCCTTACGCACCGTGTGGTTCTGCGTATAGACATTTGAGGTGAGATTCAGCCGGTCACGCATCCGTTTCATGGAAATAGGTGCAGGATTCGGGGGAAGACTTTCGATGTAGGTATAAAGCGCCTGGGCTGATTCCTTGCGCTGCAGGGCGTCAATGGCTTTCAGCCGCAGCAGTACCCTTCTGTCCATGTGGTAAAGCTCAAACAGCTTAGGTTCAGCCTTGATCTCAACGATATCCTCGTTGATGTCATAATAGGCTGACTGCACCAGATGTGTGGTCCATCCTTTGGTCTCGCTCTGGAACTTCAGCGTAACCGAGGCGAGTTTAAACAGGGAATTACTGATGCGATCGCGCATTTTTTTGTTTGAACGACGGGAGTCAAATCCGCACATCTTAACGAATTCGACGAACGACAGTTCCAGGGTGTCACTTTTTACCCCATACTCCGACATGGAGCGAATTATCCCCAGCCAGACTTTAAAATCCGTGTCCATATCAAGACGCGAACCGGTGATCTTAACGTCAGTGTATCCTTCGCTTTTGGCAATGGACAGCTGTACAAGCTCCTCAGTCGCGTCTGTAACGTTTTTCCGGTTCGCCTTGCTCTTCCCTGTTGATTTCAGAGTTGGGACGAAGAGACCGAGTCTCATGAGCGCTACTGGCTGCACGGTACTGGTGCTGTTGACATCCAGCTTAACAACTTCACCGGTTGTCTTATCAACCTCCTGAAGGTTCAGAAGTAAGCTGTTATTTTCGCTCGTCATCTTGATCCTCAACGGTTATCCACAAAAGGATGTAGTAATACGTATCGCAGTCAACGGATATACATACCTCAGTAAATACCGTTGCATATCACAGTATTAGATTATGCATATAACAGTCAACATTTTACATTCCACAGTCGATCCAGACAGACGTTAAAGCCAGTTACAGCGCATGCTGGAGCGATCCGGGGATCTCTTTTGGATCTCATTATGATCTCCTTGGGATCAATTATTGGATCGAGACCATGAATAACCCAGATACAAGCCCGGAAGCGCCACGCCAGATATCCAGAACCCTGG
>OLQX01001049.1_pt1 | contig 27307 bp, 27 predicted proteins | sample 1672581 | NCBI WGS metagenome assembly OLQX01 (sample SAMEA3136701, study PRJEB25190) | human gut metagenome | reverse complement strand
TTTACTTATCATATTACTTATAATATATATACAAACTAGAATTATAGAATCTGAAAAAAATTGTGCAAAAGGATACACCCTATCTATATATCGGTAATAAACAATCAACAAACTTGGTATAAATGAACATAGAGCTATCTCAACTAGTTTCAATAAAAAATTCCAATTTATTATATTTACTGACATTATTAGCGGAACAATTCCCTCAAATAAAATATACTCTGAAGTTATAATAGGTATAAATGCCAACCATATGAAGATATTACTGGGAATAGTCAAGTTTTGATAATAACTATTTGAATACAATTTGGATAGGTAATAAAAAATAGCTATCTTAGTTATTACTCCCACAGAAATGAAAAGCCAAGATGGAAATGGGTGATTGAAAATCGTTTTACTTGTGACAAAAAACGAATAAAAAATTAAAGAAATTAAAAAGAATATTAACTTCGGTTTTGCCCAATCACTCATTATATCTTTTAGAGAATGTGTTAGTTTATCTTTATTCAATTTATATCCTCCTTACGAAATAATATCCTATCAAACTTTATAAAATTATTTATTTGACTGATAAACAAGGTAACTATAAAACTCTATATAATTTAAACTTATTTGAACAATAATTTTTCACCTTGCAATTGCTCAATCAATTTATCTTTCATAACACTATCAACGATCCTATAATTTGACTGCCAAAGCGTTTTCATTTTGCCCACCATCTGAGGATTTGTATCAGTTTCAAATGTATTTTGAACAAGTCTCACACCACAATCTTGCCAAATTTCAATCGGATCAAATAGCCAAGATACTTCTCCTTCTGTATTACGCTTCAGTAGGGCTCTGAAAGCTCCGAAAATTGGTAATAAGAAACCTGTTGAAATATCATATAAAACAGTCTGTTGGGTAAACATTGTTTTGAAGTTAGTGCCTTTTTCTTGTCCAGAAGTAACTCCCCGAACACGACCAAACGATGCTTTTGAACCATTTTCTTCTTTAAAGCGTCTATACTTTTCAGGCATTTCTTTCTGAATCAATTCATATAATTCAATTAACTTGGGCAACATAGGAGCAAGTTTACTATAGATATTATCTTCGCTATTTATCTCATTACTGTAGTCTTTGAAAACACTAGATTTAGCAGAATAAGCTTGAGTTGGAGCATTTGAGTCATCTGGAAATCTTTTAACATTAAATACAAACATCAACTTTAACAATTCAGAAATTGGAATTGATTTGTTCTCATTGTCCTTGTATGCCACGTTATCTTTAAATGGTTGATCTGAAATTGCCGTTTTAATAAAGTCAAATTTATCATCTAACTCAAATAGAGCTATATCGCTAACTTGAACAGACGTGTTTCTCGCATCCGCTAATGCAGTTACATTCAAAGTTTCTCCTACAATGACTTCTAATCGCACATACTTTTTAACATCATCCGATAAATAATCCCGATTATCGATAATAGCTCTATAGGTGTGCCCACCATCCAATATTCCATATTTAGATGTATCCTCTGCAAAATCAATGGTAACTTCACCTGTTGAATTGTTGAATTTCACTGATTCGGCGGTAATTACAATCCCACGATTATTAATATCGAAACTAATATTATCATTTGCTTTAACAGCAGCAATCAATTGTCTAGCAACTGAAGTATTCATTTTGGGAGTTCTAGGATTAACATCTAATGAAAAATCAGAAGGTAAATCTCTAAATTCAGTTAAAACCATATAAGTAGTGATATTGCTATCCGATGGAGAAGTAAATGTACGAAGCGCTTTCGCTTTAAAAGTTGTTGTTGTCATTTGACGACCTCCTATTTAATATTTTGTTGAAAGCCATTGCTCTAACTGTTAATAGTATAACATCTAACATAGAAGTTTAAAAGAAACCAAGGTACCTGTTATATGGTATAATTACAATATGACTAGAAGAAAAGAACCTCAAAGAAATTTAATGAAAATTGGGAATATAATACGAAACCATAGATTAAATCTTTTATTAGATAATGGGCGAGAGGGTTTTTTATCGGATCGTTTAGAAAAAGGAATTTTAAATGATAACTCCATATCTTTGGAAAGCTTAAAAAATATAGAAAATGGATACACAATGCCTAGTTTACCAACATTGAAGTTACTGGCAATTGCTTTAGAGGTTGATTTCTTTAAACTTGTAGAAGAAATTTACGATTTGATTTATTAATAACAAATTATTTTAGAGTTTTATAGTGATCTACATTATATATAATGTACTTGGGAAGGTAATAATTCAAACAAGAAATATGTATCATAAAACCAGGTAATAAAAGTTGTAAATTGAATTGAGCAATATGGAAAAACTGTGTCTAATCAAGACTATAGGAGTTACAAAGCTCTTAAGGGTTGCGATTTTTCTTTATAATAAACTGATTTTAAAATTAACTACATTACACAACTTAGCTTACCAATAAAATAAAAAACCTTGCAGAACGCAAGGTAATAGGTAGTAATGTGTTAAGAATTCTAAAACTTTACGAGCTTGCTTAAGACCTGGTTTAATAAGCGTTTATTTCAACCAGTTTCAAAAAGCTTTAGCTTCAGCATTTCTAAAGATCCCGTCCGTGTTAATTTTTTACTATGTTTGATTATATTTTAGTTGAATGATGTCAATTTTGACTCCTAGTGTAAGCGAGTTTGCTATTATAAATCTCGTTACTTTTACTAGCATTATATCATAAATTCAATTCAGTCATTTTCCGTCTCATTTCTTGTTCATCACAAGACAACCTTGACGGTGACTACTATTGGATTGATACAGAAAATGGTCTAAGAAATGAGTTGTCATTCTCTATCAAAGCTACTGAAGGTACGATTGAGAAGGGAGAGTACGACAAATTCACCGTCAGTAGCAAAAACAACACCTTTGAACTTTCTGGAGAAGATGCTTCAACTAAAGAAGTGGCTTACAAACATTCCGACAGAGTCATAACTGTTGATATCAGTGGTACTGAGCATGAGTATTATAAGGAAGGCACTGATGCTTATGAAGAAGCTGTCAAGAAATACAATGAATTACAAAACTAAAAAGGGCTATCTGTTATATAACGGACAGGCCTTTTTCTTGTCATGCACGGTTATTCGACAAATTCTTTTCGTTGTTTTTTACAATTGTATCATAAGTGGACTTTTCGATAAATCCGTATCGTTTCCCTCTATTGCCAATATAATCAGTAGCATAACTACTCAACGCAATATATTCCGGCGTCCCCTCTTTTACAAATATTACTTCATAATTATTACCACCAGTATTTTTTATAACTGCTAGGTCATTTTCTTTTGCAACATTTGTTCCATAGACTTTAGTGGTCGTCAAAAATCTGAAGTCTAAATTATTTTCAGCCTCAAATGTCACTCTCCCCTTTAGTCCTGTTTTATTCAATTGAGGATAAGATAACTCCAGTTCAGCAGAGTAAGTTTTTTTAATACCTCTACTATTTCTAATTAACAATGGCGGGAAATAACCCATAACATTCTTACTTAGCCAAATATATTGTGTCCCATTCTTTCTCTGAACAATTCTCGATGTATCATTATGAGATAATGTAGTAATTAGATATTCTGTTTCAGGTATATCCAATTCTGAAGTTTTTGATTTTACATAATTCTCCTCGTCATACAGTAGGTTATTGTACGGTTGGGTTTCATCGTAACTACGAAAAACGTCAAAGATTTGCCATCCTTGTTTTTCGATATTTTCTATAAGATCTGTCCACGAAAAATCCATGTCACTTAAAGTGGTAGAATCCGCAAGAAAGGACGACTCTACATTTAAAGCCATACCAGGTCCAGTAAAGTTTCCAGATGATATAACTAAACTTTGATGATCCGAATCTTCAGAAAAACAACCATACATTTTCGAATGAAGCAATCTTTTTCGATTAACAAGCTTTACTTTAACACCTCTATTGACAAGTTCTTTAACCACCTGAGTACTACTAAGTCTTTGAGAACCTGAGGCTCCAAGAATAGCAATAACTTGCCCTCCATTTTTTATATGATTTTCAAAAAAATCAAAAAAGCGGATACCACCATTATAATTAGCAAAACCTGAAATTACTACCAATGTAGATTTGGAATCAACATTCTGGTCAAGCCACATTTTATCAAGTAAGTCTGGTAAATTTCCGAGTGTTTCATCAGTTGAATAGACATCTGGGTGAATTGTAAAAAAGTTCATTTCGTACCCCCAATATCCATAGAATATCACAATAAAAGAATAATCACAAGGTGACTATTCTTTTATATTTTCTTTAAAACTACTAAACCTTCAGCATTTACAGCATTCTTAGAATTTATACCATATCTTTTGTAAGTCTGGAGTTCTTCAACTCCAATAAATTGCCAACCAACTGACTCAGCAACTTCACCTAACAGACCTGGAGTATCTATTACAAACTCGATTCCACCCAATGTAGTTTTGTTTTTCCCAACCACTAACAAATAATATCCACCATCTTTTATATTTGTTTTTAGGTTTTGGAACATTTTTTTCATCTCTTTAAAATATTGATACATCAATGGTGGGGTTGCTTTCCTTCTAAAACCATCATTTTTCAGATCTAATGAACTTTCAAGATTAGAAATCAAACTAATTGTCTTCTTAGGTAAATTAGCCTGATTTTCAATCATTTCAGCCCGTAATTTATCTAATTTTAATTTGGTTGCCTCCCGTGAACCAGTCAGACTTGCATCCAACTCTTTTATTTCAGAAGGTTTTCCACGTTTAGTCCATACAATACTAAGCCTCTGAGTATCAATATATGGCAACGCCGTAGCATAAGGGGGACTTGTTATTGCGATATCAAACTTTTGTTGCGACTTATACTCAATATTACTGAAATAAATTTGACTATTCTTTTTAAATTTCCCTTTATAAACGTTCTTAAATCGTTTCAATCTCTCTATATATTTATTAACATCTTCGGAAATTCTATCAAAAATATCAATTTGATCAGGAATTTCTTTTCTCCTTCTAATTCTTAAATCACCCGGTTCTTGATAAGAGTATTCTCTTAGAATATTACTAATAACCACCATTAGAATATCTCTGAATTCTTCCTCTTTTTCAATTTGCAACTTCAATGTTTCTATTTTTTTTAAGGTATCTATCGGAAACCATTTTTGCAAATAAACTTCCCTTTCAGACACTCCTAATTCAATTTGTTTCCACTCTTTATTTGCCTTAGCAATACAGGTATCCCAAACATCATTAAATTTATCTAAATCACAAACCATTGAATCTTGTTTGGCTTTTGAAATAAGTACAGCCATTGGATTTACATCTGTTCCAAATGCATCTATCCCTAGTAGCGAAGCTTCAAGTAAAGTAGTTCCACTTCCCGCATATGGATCATAAATCTTAACATCTTCTGTTTCAAAATTCAAAAATTGGTTTATTAATGAATGTACTGTTTGAGGGTTAAATTTCCCTTTATACTCATGTATTCCATGCGATGAATATCGTGTGCTATATCTTTTATTATTATATGTAGAGAGCTCCCATGAAATAATATCTGGAATCAATCTTTCTCCATTTGGTAAAACAACCTCTTTAAAATATGTCAGTTTCTGTAACATTTTTTTCGGAATACAATATTCGGAATCAACTTCAAAATAATTATTTTGAACACTGATTATTTCCTCTTTATTCCCAAATAAAATTTTAAGCTCTGATTTTGCAAATTTTTTTTCATATTCAAAAAGTCTAGGACGTAATCTAAACTTATACATTATTTTCCCTTCTTAAATACAACTATTTTTTCTGTATTTATTTTTGAATTTTTTGGATTGAAGGATTTTTTCCCTATTAGTATTTCTCTTTCGACTGTTGTAATAAATTTTAATCCTATTCTTTTTCCAATCAATTCTATATCGTATCCGTTATCGTACTCAACTCCTCTTATAATTGATCGACCGACAACTACTGCAATATAGCCTCCATCAACAAGAACATCAAGTGACATTTGAAGAATTTTTTCCATCTGCTGATGAAATACTTCAATTGATTCAGGTGTTTTTCTAAAATATCTAGTTCTTGTACCAATTTCTTCTTTTTTAACTTCTTTAGGATCAAAACCTAAGAACTCCATCCGAAATTTATGATACAACCAATATTCATAAGCGTTAGGATATGGTGGAGAGGTAATAACGGCTCCAACTTTATTGGTATATTTCTTGTAATCAAAATTAATAGATGATTCTAAAAATAGATCTGTTTCTATTGATTTTTTTATATTTTCTTCGTAAACAGCTTTATATATTTTTTCGCAAGCTTGTGAAAAAAACTTCAAAACATCTTTTTCATAATATCCATTTTCCTTAGCCGCATACCTAGTATCACTTTCTTGATAGGATACTTTTACAACAATGCTGGATAAAGCTAGTAATAATCCATTTAATTCTTCTTCACAAAATAGTTTAGATTGTATAACATGTATCAGTGCAGAAAGTGTCTTATGAACTTCATTAGAAAACCAATGCTCGGCATTTGATATTTTTATTAAAGCTATTCTTTCTTTTTCTATTTTATATTCAACCTCTGATATGACCTCCTCAACAGAGTCAAGAAATGTTATCGGTATACTATTCAATTTCACTGATGATATTAAATAAGAAATCGGATTTAAATCTATACCAACAGTCTTCAGTCCTCTTCTCTTCGCTTCCAACAAAGTTGTACCACTCCCCATAAAGGGGTCCATTACAAACAATTCTTTGTCTATTCCAAATATATCCAATAGTTGTCCCGGAATTTGTTCAATAAATTTTGCCGGATATGGATGAAGTTGATTAATTTTAGAAGGAACTGAGTTTATAAAAGACCAGTCTGCTGTTTCAATATTATATTTTACAATTGATTCGCCATTCACTTTAGTTTTTCCTTTCTGATAAATTATATCATTTAATCAAAAAAATTCCCAGTGATAAAAACATCATTTTTTCTAAAATCTCCTCAACAATACTTAGATTTTAACAAAAAGATCTTTACAGTCTTTATTGATAAGACTAGACGTAAACTTTCCTCTTCTCGATATACTTTGCGAATTCAAATTACTGCGTAGATTGATACATCATGATAATTTGATTCCAATGAATCTTCCGAAATCAAGAATGCAAAGTCATTCGGATAAATTTTCATATACTTGATAAACAAATCAAGGTAAAACCATTACATTATCTTGGGCTTCCCAAATTACTTAAGCAGTTTTAATATGGCTAAACACCTGCAAATACTGATACTTCCTAACCATCTTACTTTCATCACTCATTTCAATCTTGAAGTAAAAATAGTGATCTCGGCCGTCTTTGCTGTTTTCTTTATTGAGTTTGAAATAGTTCTTTTGGCTCATGGCCATTTCTCTGAGTATATCATCAGTGAGGAATGTCAATGGTACATCCATAGCTGAATACTTGTAGAAGTCTTCTTCAAACTTGATATAGGAGTCCGAGAAATAGTCAAACTGTAATTTATCTTTATAAATCTCTCTCCTACTCATCGTTCAATTCCTCCGTTAAACTGATTCCCAAAGTATCATCTACTTGAAGCAGCTGATACTTATCAGCAATTTTTATTGTGATTTCTGTTACTTGTCCTGTGTATCACTTTCTTCTCTTGTCAGATTTGACTTCAATTATTCCCCATTTTAGATTTTTTTCTAATTTTGCTCTATATGTCATTCCCATGATATTCTCCTAACTTACACCTCTAATGGCATAAAGTTTCCTACAATTTTACCAACGATACGAGGGTTTTCATCATAAGGAATATGGATGTCCTTATAATCCTTGTTAATAGAAACTAGGCGTAACCCTTCTTCATCTCGGTAGACTTTCTTGATAAAGGTTTGAGAGTTCCACACCACCGCATAGACTTCCCCATCATAATCGAACCCTGTCTCACGAATAAGAGCAACAGATCCATTATGATAGGTAGGCTCCATGGAATCACCTGAAATCCAGGAAGCAAAATCATGAGCCAGTTCCTTATCAAAGTAAACCGTATCAAAGCTCTTATCATCATAGACAGTGGTACCAATACCAGCTGACAGGCTTTCGTAGACACGATAAGGGAAGGTAGGCATAGCAATAATATTAGATTGTTTATCTACTAAGTCTTTAACATAGTTCATAGCCTTGGTCTGATTGGTAGGATACAGTTGCTTATAAAGCATAGCAATTTCTTCCTCATAGAAGAACTCTTCTGTCACACCTAAAATCTCAGAAATCTTTTTCAAGTTGGCTTTGTTGGGGACTGCTCTACCATTTTCCCAAGAGAAATAAGAAGAGCGGTTAATATCAAGAAGCCGTGCAATCTCGCTTTGTTTCATCCCCAGCTCTTCACGTTTTTGTTTTAATTTTGTACCATTGAACATCTCATGCCCTTTCTAACAATAACTGTGTTTTGGCGTTACTAACAGCTTGTCTCTCTGTTAACCTATCCTTTTTCCAGGCAAAGTAAATGACTTTACCATAATCAAAAAGTTGACCACAAGAAATATCTGATTTTTCAGCTTCCAAAGTTTGTCTAAACTCTTTGTCCTTCAATTCATAGATTTGTCGGTCTGACAGATAACCGTCTATAGTCAGCAAGTGATAGGCCTTAGTCAGCATATCTATGATGACTTGCTGGTACTCTGCGATAATAGAGGACTTCAACAAGCCAAACATATCCACAATTCTATCTAATTGACCATTTTTATAGTCTTGAATTGCATGATTAACCTCATCTAATGAATGATTCGTTTCGTAACTGAATAAATCTCTAAAGCGATAGACCAAGGCTTCAGCAGAAACCTTCAAATCCTTCATTATTCGTGAGAAGCTATCATGCCTATAAAATATTTTTGACAGCAAAACAATGCTTGGCATAAGCACAAATGCTGAAAAGAGATTTGCTTCACTCTCAAAGATAGAGTCAGATTCATCCTTTAACTCCGTAAAGAAAGAGCCAGTATGCTTTAGGAGAAAATGCCCCAACTCATGGCACTTGGTAAAGTTCTGTTTTACTTGTGGATTTTCCTTTTCATAAGAAAATGAAACACCGCTCTTATCAATCAAGGTCAACCCTTCAATCTTGCGACTGGAAAAATGATGCTCCATTACCTTGATATTGTGACTCTCAACAATATGGTTGAAAAATCCTTCAAAGTCATACCCCAAAAGAGAAGAGTCATTCTCCTTGATATACTTGTAAATATAACGATTTGCAACTTCTTTAATTTGGCTGTATCGTGTATCCATAATACCTCCTCGAGGTTGTGTTGTTTTATAAACTAACGATCATTGTATAGAAAAAGTGGACGATTGTCCACTTAAAACATCAAAATCCTAACGGTTTTGACATGATTCCGCTAATTATTAATTGTTCGATTTCCTTTTCTATTCTTTGTTCTTCATGTTCTCTTATTTGTTCTTCTATGTAAAATTCGTCTTCAAAATCACGTAAATCTGCCTCATCAAAAGCTGTTTGATAAATATATTCTTCTAACTCTATTTCTATATATTGAATCGCAACCTCATAAATTTTATCTATATCAAGGCTTTCATATAGTACTGGTAGAAGAGTAAAATGATCTTTCAGTATCTGTTCATAATAGTAATCAAATATTTTATCTACTATTTCTCTTCTTTCACTTTCTGGATCGACAAAGTCTATTGGATCAAGAGAACTTTTTGAAAAAAATTCATCAAATATTTCATACCAATTTGCAAAAAAAGGATCATCAATTTTATCGATTATTTTTTGTTCTACTAATTTTGCAATTTCTTGCAACACATTAACACCAGTTTCTTTTTCTGCTAAATCTACAATATTGTTTTGACTCAACCCCTCATTCACACAATCCAACATTAGCTTATCTATTTTTTCGATTAACTCAATCAGTTTAGAAAATTCTAAATCCATTCCTACTACAATCAAATTCTGATTGTAGGACGAGTAAAGAAACTCCTTGATAAAGGTATCCTGTAAACACCTATTTTCGGATTCGCATATTTTCTCAATAACTTCAGGTAATTTTTTGAAGGTAAAGAACAATCCAGAATCACCATTTGATATTTCCGATAATCCCTGAAGACACTCTTTCACCATATTGATATCTTCAGTTGATATATCACTCTTCTTCAAAAAAGATAATAGTTTATTACCTAAGAATCTGTTTCGGTCTAAGTAACTCTTAAACTTATTATTATCAGAGATATACTTCTCAAAACCACTTTCTGATTTATTACTCAATAAATAAAATGGTAGTAAATATCGTGATCTATGCTCTAGGATATTCTTAAAACTACTATCTCTTAAAACCTTTACTCTCAGATAATCATATACTGATGGATTTCTAAATTCAATTTCTTTTTTTTCAGTATGTTCACTACTATTTATAATAAGATTTTTTTTCAACCAGAACCCAACTAGACCATCAAAAAATTCATCAAATAATATCATTTCATTATAAAATACACTACAATAGCTCTCTAAAAATTTGTATAAAATCGGACTTTGGTCATAAATTGATGCAGTTAGATATAATAACAATTTTTCATCTCTAGAAAGTTGACTGAATAATTCATCGTAGAGCCTATCTGGATTATTAAGAAATTCCATAGCTTTTTCAAAAAAATTACCTTGAAAAACTTTAGACTCTCTCACAAGTGCTTCAACTAACCTTGGAGTATAATTTTTATGACAAACTATAGACATATAATTGGTGTCATTCAATAACGCCTTAAAGTTATTGGCAATTATACTTTTTCCACCTTCTTTAGCTAACGTAAAATATTTATCAAAAGTCAATTTTAAAATTTTAGTCTTATCTATATCAGAAATCTTTGATATATCTATAGTGATTTTTTCTTCAATATCTTCGATAAATTGTGAAAATTCAATATTTTGTTTTTGTGCTTCTTCTAGAATAGGAGTTCTAGAATTAAATACTAAATATAGATTTCCAGAATTCCTTGAAAAACTGACAATTTTTTTAATATGCAATAAATTTGACTCAGTAGCGTTAAAGACGTTTCTACCAACGAAATCATCAAAAATAATTAGCATTCTTTCTGATAACTCGGCTTTTCTTTCAGAAAATTGTTTTACAACACTTGTAATATCATTAACACTTTTTATAAGAACGTTGGTCTTAATATCTTTGTGCATACTGAATAAAGCACCCAAGTACTGACTAGCAGTCGTTTTCCCAACACCTGGATCGCCAGTCAAAAAAACAACATGATTCTCCATTAGTATATTATAGGCAGAGTCCATTTCTGAAGTAACCGCTACAAATCTCGAATCAAATGTGTCAAAAAAATATGAGTTATCAAGCTCAATAACTTCTTTACCAAAATCTTTGATTATTTTCTCAAAGTCTTTTCCAATTAAATTATAGTTTTCAAAAATTTCTTTGTATTCTTCAATTTCAGAAAACCGTCTTAAACTTTCTCCGTCAATAATATGTTGATCTGTTTTTATCCATTCAGGTTTCAGCTCACGTATCTCTCTAGTAGTTTTCTGATTCAATCTAACAGACGTTACTACAACATAATCAAAGTCATTACTCCAACCATTATCCTGAGAGGTCTTTTTAAGTTTAGCGAGCTCGTCACGAATTGTATTTAAAAAAACTTTTGGAGTTGTACTTGGTTGATAACGTTTAGATTGAACAACTATTGAGGGTCTTTTTGTATCATCGATTCCATCTATACCTCCATCAGCACCTTCTCCAAAAGATAATATTCTTTTTTCAAAAATTTTTTCAACAATTCTATTAGCAAATTTTTCAAAGTCATCAGGTGACAAATATTCAGTTGGTACTCTCATATTCATTTTATATCTCTAAATACATCCATTCTGACGCCATAGAACTCAGCAAGTTTAGCAGTCGTACTCAGATACATATCCGTCTCCTCATTTTCCCAACAAGCTACTGTACGTTCTGATACACTGAATTATTTGGAAAGTTCACTTCTGGTTAGTCCTTTTTATTTTCTAAGTTCTTTTAAAAATTGCGTTCCTCTACTCCTTATTCACAGCTCTACTTATCTATTCGTAAAACTTTATAAAAAGTGAGAAAATTTTATTTTTCATCATCAAAAAGTCTCTTCCTCTCCTTCATAAACTGAAGCAACTCTTGTTTGAAGACTTCTTTTTCTTCATTGTTCATACCATCTGATGTGGTTCTGAAGAGCAATTCTACTTCTGACAAATCAATATCATCAGTTTTATCATTTGAAACTAAAGTATCGACAGATACATTAAAAAGTTTGGCAATCTTCACGAGATTTTCTTGTGTTGGTTTTTTGACTCCTCGTTCCCATGAAGCATAAGCTGGTTGCGAAATACCCAACTTTTCAGCAACATCAACCTGAGTTAATTGTGCTTGTTTTCTTAGATTTTTTAAACGTTCCGAAAAATCCATCATGTTCCTCTTAAAAATTTTTAAAGAATTTTTTCAAAAACCTCTTGACAAATATAACCAACGGTTATATAATCTAGATATAGCTGATGGTTATACTGTTGTTAAAAATAATAATGCCTAACATCCAGCATCACGATCTTTGAAAATTAAATAAAAAGTGCGTCTGACAACCAGAGGACTGACTATCAAACTACACTAAACTTCGTACCTTTATTGTAAATGTTTTGATAAGTAAAGTCAAGTCCGTTTTATGGTTGAAGTGAAGATTAAAACAAGTATTTTGTGGGCTTCCACGCATTTCGGACTTTCGCACTTTTGCCGAATAGTAAAGTGAACTGGTTGCGCAAGATTGCGTAAGAGAATCCCTTGGGTATGACAATGACTCCCTAAAGAGATTGGCCGGGCAAGCGGTGGTAATTGACGCAAAGCACCTTGCTAAACGTTACCACCGTGGAAAGAGGGATCTTTCCAACCAAACAACTTTTCTTTACTGCTGTCTATCTTTTGAGATAGACTTACCCTCAAGCTACTAAGTTTTCCTTATGTCTTAGTAGCTTTTTTACGCTTACAATAAAGGAGAAATTATGACTAACTTTTTTCGCATTACAATGTAAACGCCTATATGATAACTATGAATTCACCTATGGCATGTTTAGCTATTCACCTAAACTACAAGCTAAACTCTATGCACAAGCTCTACTTGACCTAGATCATTTAGTCCAAGAAGCTCGTAGAAATAGCTACCCTAGTGGTGATATTCAATTCTATAGTCGACAGTTTAAACGTAAACTATTTACCCACTATTACTCAAGAGTGAAGCAATTAGCTTAACTCTTTTTATTTTGCTTAAATTTAGAAAGGAAAATTCTATGATTCCAGAAACACTTGTTATGAAACCAGACTTTATTGGCCCTGCTTACTACGAAAAATTAGGTAATGCCCCTCGCTTTATTTTTGGCAAAGAAGGCAAATACCAACGCCACATTCTTAATAGTGAAAAACATGGGGCCTTCCACGTTATCACCCCTGCTTCGACAACGGTCTTTCCAGAAGATGCTCTCGTAGAAACGGTCAACCCGATTTTTCTCTCAGATACAGCTCTAAACGGCAACTCAGTTGCTCCAGCCCTCAATGTCTTTGCGGAAAAATTAGTCCTAAAAAAATAAGAAAGTAAAGGAGAAATACATATGGCTAAAATTGGATTAAACTACGGAGAAAAACTACAAATTGCGGATAAGACCTATCGTGTCATTACGGATGGTCTAAACGTGCCTGAAGTCCTTGGAAAACTCTCTTTCCGTGGCATTGAAGGCCCTGATATCATCTATGAAGAAGATCGTACCCAACGAAACCCTGACGGCTCTTTTGTCCAAATCAATACAGGTGAAATCCGTGGGATTGTGGTGGCGATTCATTCTTCTGTCCAACACGAAACCCTCTTTTTCACCATTGCTGATATGGCACAGTCTGAAATCGAAGACTTAGGGATTAAATACCGTGAAGAAGTTGAGCTGGAAGATATCGTCATTACCCACACTCACGTTAACCGTAATGATATTTACAAGCTCTTTGCTTCTAAAATCAAGAAAAAGAATGGAGGGGCACCCCTTAAGGAAAACAAACCACTAGACAACAAGAAAGATAATTAGGAAGTGATGTACTATGAAGCTCTTTACCTATCGTGGGATAAGAGTTAGGGCCTTTTATCGTTATATTCGGGGAATTACCTGGTTTATCTGGTGGTTCCCTTCTTTGTTAGCGATTGGACATTATTGTTATGTCAATCTAGAAGAATTGAGGGACCATCCCTTGCCACAAGTTTACTTTATCGGGGGTGTCCTTGTTGCTTCTTGCTTAGTGGCTTACCTACTAAATCACATGTGCTACGAGAAAATCCTCTTCTTTCAAAAGCTCAATAGCCTACGAATTTTGTCTCGCTTCCTGATCGAAAACAACCTCTATTTGATTAAAAATATCAGACGTGAAAACAAAACGATTGAAAAGATTGTCCTTCCTCAGGTCTACTTGAAACAGTCTCGTTACAAGATTGAAGTCCGTTTCATCCTAGAAGGCAATAAATTTCAAGACCGTTTTCTCAATCTTGGTTCAACTCTCGAAGTCATGTTTAATGGGGATTTTCGTAATAAAACCTTTGATAAACGTTTTATCACCTATGATATTGCCATCAACCGCATTGATAGTCGTATCACCATTAATGACGTAGTGGTCAAGGGCTCTAAACTCCAACTTATGACAGACGTCACTTGGGATTATATTGAAGAGCCTCACTTGCTCATTGGTGGGGGAACTGGTGGCGGTAAAACCGTAGTCCTTATGACTATTATTTATGCACTCGCTAAGATTGGCTTTGTGGATATTTGTGACCCAAAGAACTCTGACCTGGCTGGACTCAAAAATATTCCCGTCTTTCATGGTCGTGTCTATACAAGCAAAGAAGACATCATCCAGTGTTTTAAAGAGAACGTTGCCTTCATGGAAAAACGCTACGAGCTTATGTCTACCTCACCCAAATTTCAAGCTGGGAAGAACTTTACACACTACGGTATGACACCCAAATTCATCCTCGTCGACGAGTGGGCAGCCCTTATGGCCAAGATTGACCGTGACTATAACCTCCAGTCAGAACTCATGGAATACCTCTCTCAGCTCGTCCTAGAGGGCCGTCAAGCCGGTGTTTTTATCATCTTTGCCATGCAACGGCCTGACGGTGAGTTCATCAAAACAGCTCTTCGAGATAACTTTATGAAGCGTCTCTCAGTTGGACACTTGGAATCAACGGGTTACGACATGATGTTTGGGGATGCCAATAAAACCAAAGAGTTTAAAAAACTCGATGAAATCAATGGCGTCAAAGTTAAAGGACGAGGTTATATTGCTAATAACGGAGACTTGGCTGGCGAATTCTTCTCACCTTACGTACCACTCGACCAAGGCTTCTCTTTCTATGATGCCTACGCAAAAATCCCTATTATGGAATATGATGGCGAAGAATTTGAAGTTTTTGGAGAAGTCCGACCTCAACCAGAAACGATTAAATCAATAGAGGATGAAGATACTCTAAACACTAATACTAACCTAAGACCACTCAAGGAATTTGCGGAGGAACAAGACCTCAAAATGGCGACGCTTCGAAAGATTATTTATCTCTTACAAGAACAAGGGATTGTTTTTGAACGGACGGAATCCGCCATTCTAGTCGATCCTTTTCAAGAAGAACTCCTTCTTGAAAGTCTTATCCACTTTGAGGAGGGAGGACGCAAATCTTATCCAAAAGCCGTTGAAGCGACGCTTAGTCATCATGGGCTAGGACAAGGGCAAGGGCAAGCCTGACCACAGGTCAGGCGCAGACCGTAGCCCGAAGTTCCTAGGCCATGATGAGACTTCAACCCCCGATTTCTAATAGGGGGGTTACATTTGGCCAAAGTGCCACGTCCACCCCTCCTCATTCCTTGTGGGAGTTGGGATTTCAAGATTTAGAAAGTGTGTCACTTTGGTCAAAAAAGTGTGTCACTTAGTCAAAAGGAGGTGTTCCCATGAATGACTAAAATAAGTCCCTTTCAGATCAAAAACTTCAGAAAACAAACAGGCCTCAGCCAAAAAGCCTTTGCACAAGCCGTTGACTTACCGATAAGAACCTACCGCTCCTATGAATCAGGGGAAAGAGGCCTCACCATTGACAAGTTCCGAGAACTCAAAGAAAAACTCGGTTATTATCAGGAGTGTCACAGAAATAATCTTAGAGCTCACATCGACTATTTGCGACTAACCTTCCCTAGTCTGCGAGATTTAGAAGCTTTCTGTGAAAACTTTCTTTTTTGTCACTTAAGCGAATTTACTGACCAAGAAACACGGCTCATGAATTATACCCACTTGTGGCAACGAGGAAACATTTGGATTTTCGATTTCTTTGATAAGTCTGCGACCAATAACTACCAAACGTGTCTCCAACTATCGGGTCAGGGCTGTCGGGAGATGGAGCTCCTCTTAGAGCACAAGGGGACTTCTTGGCAGAACTTTCTTCAGAATATTCTCTATGCCTACGAAGATGTCAGGGTAAAACGCCTTGATATCGCCCTAGACGAACTCTATAAAGGCTATGGTCACGAGGAGGAACACATCCAGATCCCCAAGCTCATTGATAAGCTCTATGCCAAAGAAATTGTCCTAGATACCATTCGAAAATGGAACATCACAGGTGGGGGCTCCTTCACCGATAACGACGATATGGAAGCCAATCACGGGCTTTCCCTTTACTTTGGGAGCCGACAAAGTCAGCTCTACTTCAACTTTTATGAAAAGCGATACGAAATCGCTCGTATGGAAAATATCTCCTTGGAAGAATCCTTGGAGATTTTTGGTATCTGGAACCGCTACGAGCTACGCTTTTCAGACCAGAAAGCCCAAGGCGTTGTGGAGGAATACATCAACGGTGTGGACCTCGGAGAAATCGCAAAAGGCATCGTGAACAAGGAAATCCAAGTCTATGATGGTGTCACCCGTTTTGGAGCCTATAAGCCCGATGAAAAATGGCAAAGGCTCTTTGGAGGGGTTGAACCCCTAAAACTCTCAACCAGTCCACAACCTTACAGTATCGAACGGACCATTCGCTGGTTAACCTATCAAGTCGCAAACTCTCTTGCACTCGTTTCTGAAGCAGACAAAATCATGCAAACAGAATACATGAAGATGATTCAAAATAGCGGTGAAATTACTGATCGTGGGGAGGCTATCTTAAGACTCCTCAAAACCAACAAACACTATGAACACTAGAAAGGAAATCCCTTATGGAATACAAAGTCGAAATCAATTCATTAAACAACTTTAAAGCCTGGTCTGGTGGCCTTAGTACCTTAAACACTGTCCGTGAACGTGGTGGTATAGATACCCTAACCACCATCTGTGAAGACCTCTTTTCTGGAGATACCCCTACCGACACTCAAATCAATGACTGGCTTTGGTTTGATACAGACTTTATTTACCAGGCGCTAGGCTACGAGGACCTTCTAGAGGGCTAATCCATGCTCAAGAAAATCTATCAAGCAGACTTCCTCCTTCTTCCTGATCAGGAGTTTTGGAACATGTATATCCTCCTGAGAAAAGGGAAAGACTTCTACTATGAATGTGCTGGAAGATGTACCGAAAAACCTCCAGATGATAGGGGCTTCTACGACTATGAACACGCCTATTTCTCCCTAGACGGTCAGGTTCTGAGTCTCAATAAACGGATGCGCCCCTCTCTCATTGCCTATATTCAACAGACCATCAAAAACAATCACGAAACCTTTAGAAAGGAAATTGATATGGCTACTAAAACGATGTTTGAAACCAAAGTTGGACAAGTTACCAACGAACTCGGAGAATTACTCAAAAAGAAAGACCACAAACAGGCTTGGACTAAGGCGGGAGAACTAAACGCTCTTCTCAAAAAAGAAGAAGCCAAAAATCTAAAGCCTGAGTTAGTCGAACAACTCCATAATGAGTTACGAGGCTACTATTACATCAACAGTGAGATTGAAAAGGCTAATAAGCGACTCTACGCTAAAGGGTCTAAACTCATTGAACTCGCTAGTCTTTAGAAGGAGGACCTATGATAAAAGCCAAACGTTACATACTAAAAGCAAGGGAATACCTCTCAAACTTTAAAAAGGTGGAGAAAAAAGGTGGCCCACCAAAGCTAAAAGTCACTACGAAAAAGACCGTCAATCTAGCTGTTATCGGAGGAATTGCTTTCCTCCTTTTTGTTGGTCTTACGGGCGCCATCCGTGCCATCACACTTTCAAATAAAGTGGGAACACTACAAGCTCAAGTGAAAGCGACTCAAAAACAAAAAGCACAGTCTGTGGATGCTAATCGTAAGTATGACTACAAGCTCCAGTATTACCTCAATGACTATGTCTACGCCTACTTCACCCTCCCACAAGAAGGGGATAAACAACAAGCTCAAGTCGAACACCTTAACAGCTTTTATAATTTCGTCCCAGACGTCAAAGCGCAAGGTCAAGTACGTAACCCAAGTACCCTGCTCTACTCACAATTAGTCACGGTAGAAGGTAAGGTAGCTACCTACAAGGTTAAATACAAGGAAATAATCCAACACGACAAAGACACCGAGGAAAAAGAACTAGTCACGGGGTTTAATATTCCCTTTGATGAAAAAGAGGGGAAATACTACGTTTCTGGACTTCCTTGGTTCTCAGCGATTGAGTCTTCACAAGCTGGACACTTTAGTGAAGACGATCAACTCCAACTCACAGCCAACGACCACGTCTCAGACAGTCAACACAAGAAGGTTGAAAAGTTCCTCAAGGTCTTCTTTACCAACTATACTACCAATCAAGACAACCTTAACCTTATTGCCAAAAACGTTGCTATTGTAGCCAATACCACCTTTAAAACGATTGACTACACCTATCTGAAGAAGGATGGGGCTAATCTCATCGCCTATGTCCAAGCAACCTTTGAGGTGGGAGGAACGACACACTCCGAAAACTTCACCTTCACGCTCTCAGAAAAAGACAAGAGCTACTATGTCACAAATCTAGAACACACTATTCCTCTCAACTACGCAAACGATAAAGATTAGGAGAACTCTATGAATACAGACAATCTACGTACCTTCCTCCAAGGCGATGGAATTTGGATTCTCACCGCTATCGCTGTTTTGTTGGCTATTAAAGCTTGGCGAAACAGTTCTTGGCTTCAACTTTTCTCAGTCGTTGGGTTCTATGCCGTCATTGTCTCTATCGCAAAAGGACAAGATATCCTAAAAGTGGTCGGCTGGTTCCTACGACTCTTTGGTATTGATTCAGGACTTTAAATATGACTGACGAAAGACTCTATGACTACAGTAAGGGGTTGAACGCCCCCTATTGGATCCAGGAAATCAAGACAAAAAAGGGGACTCGCCTTTGGTACTTTGCGACACCAATGCAATTGTCCTTTTTCATTGTCTTTACCTTCGTTTTTGTAGCCATGTTGCTCTTTGGAGGATTCATCCTGGTTCCTCTCGCAAAATTAACACACTCTATTTCACTGCTGCTCTACTGGTACCTCCCCTATAAACTGGCTAAATTCTATACCGAATACGAACCACATGGTAAGAAGATGCACGTTTTCATTGGAGACTACCTGATTTACTTCTGGGATTTCAAGCTCAATAAAAAAGCGATTTACCATGAAGACCGAATAGATGCAATAGAAGAAATTGTCTTTGAAAAAACAAAACTATAGGAAAGGAGGTCCTATGAGTATTACCTTAACCTATCCTATTAGGGACACCCATGAAAATCTAGCCCTCAAAAAAGATCGAACGGTGGTGGCTTATTACCGTATTCCCAATACTCCCATCACCATTACGGATGAAGAGAAAAAGGACAAACACAAGATTACAGTTGCTCAGATGATGAAGAAACTCCAGAAAAACAAGTCCTTTGAGATTTCACTCATTCCCAAGGACTATCTCTTAGAAGAAAAAATGAGGGACTTTTCAGAAGCATTGGCAGATGATAGCCGTGAACTGGGAGAAGAACTCCTTCTTTACACGGTTGACCGTCTCACGGATGAAATGGAAATTCCTTATCAGTTTGATTGGGTCGTCGGAGTGACCTTACGCAAACAAAATCACGGGGCAACGGTGAAAGACTTAGCCTATGAGAGTTTTAACGAGTTCTCAGAGAAGATCGCAAACGGTCTTGGCTACGAATACGCATTGAGTCCCACCTGGTATAACGATTACAGAAGTGATGAATTCACTATTTTCCAAGCTTTCTCCGTCCTACGTGCTAAACGTCTGACCAATGAAGAACTCTTCTACTACCAGCGGATGCAATACCTTCGCTATATTCCCCACTACAAGAAGGAGGTCCTCGCTAATCGCTCCCAATTTAATATCACAGACACCCTAATTAAAGTCTTAAAAGGAGGCTTCCTCAAGCTCGAAAGTCCTTATGGTTCCTCTTTTGTGACTATTCTTCCTGTTGGGAAGTTTCCTGTGCAATTCAACGGCTTTCACCTAGGAGAATTTGTCCAACGCTTGAACTTTCCCGTAGAACTACGTATCAAGGCTGAATTTATTGATACCAACAAAATCAAGGGGAGAATGGGACGTTCCAATACCCGTTATCGAAACATCATGGAAGAAGCTGAAAATACAGACACCGTCCAACAAGATGAAATCATCATGGGCTCTATCTCTCTAAAAGACCTGATGAAGAAAGTCGGAAACAAGGAAGATATCATTGAATATGGAGCCTATCTAATCGTCTCTGCTTCTAGTGTCAATCAGCTTCGTCAAAGACGACAAGTTGTTCTCAACTATTTTGATGATATGGGCGTTGAAATCAGTGAAGCTTCGCAAGATGGCCCATACCTCTTTCAAGCCCTACTCTACGGGGAAAACCTCCAAAAGAAAACTCGCACCTGGACACATATGGTCACAGCCCGTGGGTTTTCAGAACTCATGCCCTTTACCAATACGACCTCAGGAAACCGTATCGGTTGGTATATTGGACGAGTAGACAACTGGACAGGTCGTTGGGACACTATCGCTAAAGCTATTGATTCCTCTAAAAATATCGTCCTCTACAATGCCACAGTCGGAAACAAAGAAGATATCGCTGGAAAGATTACCAAGAACCCACATATCATTATTACGGGTGCGACAGGACAAGGAAAATCTTTCCTCGCTCAGATTATCTTTTTAAGTGTGGCTTTACAAAATGTCAAAACCCTCTATATTGACCCCAAACGAGAACTCAGAAACCACTACCAAGAGGTAATCAATTCCCCTGAATTTGCACGACGCTACCCTGAACGCAAAAAACAGATTGACAACTTTAACTTTGTGACACTAGACAGCTCACTACCATCAAACCACGGAGTCCTAGATCCCATTGTTGTCCTTGATAAGGAACAAGCTGTAGAAGTCGCAAAGAACATGCTTGAGTTTCTCCTACAAGCTGTCGATGACGTGACGATGGACCAGAAAACAGCCATCACAGAAGCCATCAATGCTATCGTAGAACGTCGAGTAGCTGGTGAAAACGTCGGCTTTAAACATGTCTTAGAAGCCTTAAGACAGGCTTCCTCATCTGAAATTGCCTCAGTGGGTCGCTACCTGACGTCCATTGTGACAAACTCCATCTTGGAACTCGCCTTCTCAGATGGTAGCACACCAGGTCTTAACTATGAGTCCCGAGTCACTATCCTAGAAGTCAATAACCTCAAGCTCCCAAAAGATGACTCCACAAAGATTTCAGACCACGAACGAAACTCTATTGCCCTCATGTTTGCGCTTGGGGCCTTTTGTACCCACTTTGGAGAACGCAATGAAAATGAAGATACCATTGAGTTCTTTGACGAAGCTTGGATTCTCATGAAGTCCGCAGAAGGAAAAGCCGTTATCAAAAATATGAGACGTATTGGACGCTCCAAAAACAATACCTTAGCACTGATTACACAATCTGTCCACGATGCAGAAAATGACGATGACACGACTGGATTTGGGACTATCTTTGCCTTCTATGAAAAATCTGAACGTGAGGATATTCTCAGACACGTTAATCTTGAAATCACTGAAAGTAACCTCGAATGGATTGATAATATGATCTCTGGTCAGTGCCTTTACTACGATGTCTACGGTAATCTTAATATGATTTCCGTCCATAATCTCTTTGAGGATATTGAAATGTTTCTAAAACCTATGAAAGCAACAGTGTCTTCAAGTCTCGAAAATAAATACGCTAGTTAGGAGGTGAACTGATGCAAGAAGCTTTTGCCAAGCTAAAGGGAGTGGATATTTTCTCCCTAAAGTCCTACATGGAACCAACCAACTTTGGCTCCTTTAATGGAGCCTGGGTCCTAATTAATGAACTCTTCGTAAACCTCTTCTTTTTCATTCTTAATGCCGTCGTTGGCTTCTTTTCCCTCCTCATTCGCATCTTAGAAAAGATTGATCTCTACGCCACCTATAAAACCTATGTCTTTCATGGAGCAAGCAGTATTTGGCACGGATTTACGGGCTCTAATTCTGGCAACATTACCAACAAATCACTTGTAGGCACCTTGCTTTTGGTTTTAGCTTTCTACCTGTTCTACCAATATTTCTTTTCAAAAGGTTCCTTTTCAAGAACACTCCTCCACGTCTGTCTAGTACTCCTATTAGCTCTGGGGTACTTTGGGACAGTCGCTGGAACTTCTGGTGGGCTTTATCTCCTTGATACCGTCAATAACGTCTCTAAAGACGTTACCAAAAAGATTGCAGGTATTAAGGTGGACTACGCCAAAGACAAGTCCATTAAAATTGGAAAATCGATGTCAGATAGCTACATTGCAGAAACGTCCTATAAAGCCTATGTCTTCGTCAATACTGGCCAAGAAAATGGAAAATACAAGAACAGCCAAGATGGCAAGGAAGAAGCCTTTGACGACAGTAAAGTTCTTGGAACTAGTGATAAGAATGGAAATTTTAAGGCTGTCAAAGCCAAAGACCGTTCCAAGTATTTAGACGATTTAGGCGACGGAGCCAACGATGATGGTGAAAAGAACCGTTGGGTGTCAGCCATGCCAGACTTCATCTTCACTCGGATGTTCTATGTGATTTTTAAAATTGTAGAAGCCTTTGTATTAGCCGTCCCCATTATTCTTATCCAGCTCTTAAATGTGGTGGCTCAAATCCTTGTCCTCACCATGATTCTACTTTTTCCAGTAGTCCTTCTCATGTCATTCGTTCCAAGGATGCAAGAGTTAGTCTTTGGAGTGCTAAAAGTTATGTTTGGGGGCTTGATTTTTCCAGCGATTACAACTCTCTTAACACTCCTTATTTTCTATATTGAAAAAATGATAGAAAACATTGTCACAAATGGGTTTGATGGTGTTCTAAAAACCTTACCGTCACTTCTCTTATTTGGTCTTGTCTTCAAACTCTTAGTATCGGTGGTTTCTAAAGGTGTCATCTATTTCCTCATCTGGAGATTCAAAGGCCAACTCCTCCAATTCATTCTTGGCTCCAAAGCTCGAATGGTTGCGACAGATATTGGTACTAAAGTTGAACATGGCGTCACAAAAAGCAAAGAGGTTGCTTCACAAGTTCCAACACGAAGCCTTGCGACGGCCCAACACCTGGGAAACTTTGCATTGGCTGGGGCTGGTTTTGGGACTGGGGTGATGATGAATGCCAAGAGCCATTTCCAAAATGCAGGCTCCTTCTTTACTCGTAAGGAACCAAGTCAACCAGAACCAGTCATGCCATCTGGACCAACAGAGGCTCCAATAACCCCAGAATCTTCAGAACCAATCATTCCTCCAACACAGACACCACCTGATAACTTCAAGCCAATTGAAGAAAAGAACCCAACACCTCCAAGTGACTCACCAATCATGTCAGAAGGAATACCTAGTCCAGAGGACGAATTCCAAACGCTCAGAAAAGAGTGGATGTCACCATTCAAACAACACCGTATCAATATCCTAGAACGGAGATTGGATGCTTACAAGGAGCCTCAAGCCATGTATAAAGCCCAAGGTTCCAATGCCTTCACCCGTGCTTATCGTCAGACCATGACACGAGACGATAAGATAAGAGCCAATATCGAGCGACGAGATCGTTTAACTCAACGCCTAAACCAATTGAGAGGAGAATAGAATGAATACTAAAATACGCTCAAGAACAGCCTTTCCAAGAATGCTTGAAGAAACACTTTTTAAGGCTTACCAAGAAGGGAAACGCTCTGTCGATTTCCTTCTTTTATTTCCAGTTTCAGAAAAAGACAAAGATCAGATCATTGCACAAACGAAAGCTCATTCTGTTGTCTTAGATGCCAAATGGCGCTTTGGGACTGTTCTATTTACAGCTTATATCAGACATTGAGTAGAAAGGAGAGTCGATGAAAAAACTAAAATGGTATCTATTATCTAGTCTTTTTCCTATCTTTTTTCCTGTTTTTATCATTATCATCATTATGGGAGCAGTCGGAGGAGGTAGCACTGGTGGCTCTTCTCAATCACCAAATGGTGCAACCTACACGGACCACTGGTCAAATGGAGATCCCTATACCCATAATTTACTCGTCCATCGCTACGGTATTAAGGCTGAGCAATTGGACGGCTTTTTAGATACTTTAGGAATCTCCTATGACAAGAAGCGCATCAATGGTAAAAAGCTCTTAGACTGGGAGGCTAAGTCTAATTTAGATGTTCGTGCCATTGTAGCAATTGCCTTAAACGAAAGCTCACTTGGAACGGCTGGAGTTGCTACAAATCCAGGATCCAACATGTTTGGTTTTGGGGCATTCGACTCTAATCCAGAAAACGCCAATAATTTTAACGATGAAGTGGCGGTTGTTGGACTCACCAATCAGACCATCATTGGCAATAAAAATGAAACCTTCAAAGTCCAAGATGACAAAGCTCAAAAATTTGCGAGTGGTTCCCTCAATACGTCAACAGATGGTGGAGTCTACTTCACCGATACTTCTGGATCAGGAAAAAGGCGTGCTGAAACCATGCAAAAACTCGATACTTATATCGATGAGCATGGAGGCACACCAAAGGCCCCTGAACAAACGACAGGAAAAACGAGAGACGGAGGCGGTGTCACAACGGGGGACGTACCACAAGGCTACAGCCTCACCAAAGAAATTAATACCTCAAGCTATACAGGACTGTCTTATCCCTGGGGACAATGTACCTGGTTTGTCTACAACCGAGGAAAAGAAGTCGGTGTTAGCTTTGGAGAGTATATGGGAAATGGTGGCCAATGGATGAATGCACCTGGTTATCAGACAACTCATAGCCCAACCGAACACTCCGCACTATCTTTTAGCCCAGGACAAGCTGGAGCAGACCCAACCTATGGTCACATTGCTTTTGTGGAACAAGTCAAATCAGATGGCTCCATTCTTATCTCAGAATCAAACGTCAAAGGCCTAGGAGTCGTTAGCTACCGCACTTTTGATGCAGAGACAGCAAAACAATTTACTTATGTCATTGGACACTAATAAACTCTTGAATTTTGATTTTTTTAATGCTAAAATTTTTCCATAATATACATTTGAGGTATTACTATGATTGAAGTAGACGCAAAAATAAAAATGGATGATGAATTATATAAAAAGTATATAAATGGAGAAGTTGATTTACGAGGGGCAGCATTTGGAAATAAACATTTTGAACCCTTTCAAGAAATTGAAATCCCTGACAATGACAATTCTGAGAATTTAGCTCCAGATCCACTTCCTGTTTCCGATAGCTATAAAAACGAAAACACTGATAATAGCGATACTAACTTAGTTGTAGGTGCAACTCTAATTTCGGCAATAGGGGCAAAGGTTTTATACGATATAGCAAAGCCTAAAATCGCACATATAATTGAAGAAAGACAGAAACCTAGTGAAAATGCTATAGAAATTCAGCAAAATTTCAACACAGCATTAAAATTTTACGCATCAGAACCAAACAATCCACAGGCTATCTCCGAGCTACAGTATTGGATAACTAAACTCAAGTCAGATAATAAAAAAGATACCAAGTTCCTAAAAAAGAATTTGACAGAAAAAATCAATACGTTATTATTATCTTTCGAAGAGATAGATAATAAAAGTATGAAGAAATTGCACTTTGAAGATAAATTGGATAAACTAGACTACCACTTTAAGCAGCTTCAGAAAAAAAATGAATTAATTAAAACATAAAATAAGATCCGAAAAATCGGGTCTTTTTTGCGTTAAAGGAGAATATTTGGAGCAGATCCAACCTATGGACACGTTGCTTTTGTGGAACAAGTCAAATCAGATGGCTCCATCCTTATCTCTGAATCAAACGTCAAAGGCCTAGGAGTCGTTAGCTACCGTACTTTTGATGCAGAAACAGCAAAACAATTTACTTATGTTATTGGAAAATAGAAAGGAGTTATTTATGCTAAAGCTTAAATACGTACCAGTTGAAAACTGCAAAGCCGAATGGGGTGATAAGTTAGCATTAATGAAAAGATTTGAAGGATTAAAATTGAAGACCTTAAATAATTTACTAACTGAAATGAGAATGAATCCCCAATTCAAAGACTATGTGATTAATTCCGGTCACAGAACTGTTTGGATCAACTTCGAGGGTTTCTTAAATTTCTTACGCTATAGGCAAAATAAACGATTTAAAGAGGTGGGATAATGGAGCAAGTTAAAATAGCTAATATTACTCAAAAGACAACAAGACCTGCTGATAAAACTGGATATATTGAAGTAAAATTTAGAACCTACTTCAATAACCCGTTAACGAATAAACGCAGAGAAATTCTATCTGATTGGTATACTATCGCCAATAAAAAGGATACCTCAGGAAAAATAAAACTATCTCCTCAAATTAAAGCTATTATCCATAAAGAACTTCAAGAGAAGGCCAATAAGGTTTATGAAGAGCTGACTGGAACTATTCTTCTAGAAAAATCAGACATCACGCTTGATGAGGTCTGGAATGAATGGCATAATGAACGAGTTGAAAGACAACTAGTTGCTCCTAAAACATTAGCAGGTGAAAATGGTAGATACCGTAACCATATTACTAAGCAAATCCCTAAGGGTTCGATTTTAAAAAATATTCCATCTAGTTTAATTAAAAACTTACTTGATAATCTTTATCCTATAGGAAACCATAAAAGGCTCGCACAAGGTGTAAAATCCGATTTAACATCAATCTATAAGTTTGCCATTCTTCATGATTACATTTCTCCTGACCAAAATCCAATGCCCTATATAAGTATTGGTAGGAAAGGCCTTTCTGACGAATTAGATCGTTTAAAGAAATCAGATATAGAAGATCAATATCTTGAATCTTGGGAACTCAAAG
>OLQX01001042.1_pt1 | contig 27468 bp, 8 predicted proteins | sample 1672581 | NCBI WGS metagenome assembly OLQX01 (sample SAMEA3136701, study PRJEB25190) | human gut metagenome | reverse complement strand
TGCCGCAGCGGGGCCTTTTGCGAGAGCCGCAAAACCTGCCAAAAACGTTTGAAATGTATGGAATATTTGGCTAAAAATTTCAATATTTTTGGCTCATATGTTCAATTTTTATGGAAAACGCACAGAAAATTCGTGTACCATTTTGCCCCAAAGCCGCAGACAGTCCCGCCGCCGGTTTGGTATAATATACCCGGAACAAAAAGAGCCGTCCCGGACGGCGAAAATGCAACAGGGTGAAAGGAAAAGGATTATGGCCATCAAAATTGGTATCAACGGCTTCGGCCGCATCGGCCGTGTGGTGCTGCGGATTCTGGCGGAGGATCCGGAGCAGTACGAGATCTGCGGCATCAACCTCCGCAAGGCGGACGTGGATTACATGGTGTACCTGCTGAAATATGACTCCGTATTCCGCAACTTCAACGGCACGGTGGAGCACGAGGGCGGCGATCTGGTGGTCAACGGCCATAAGATCAAGGTGTTCAGCCAGTCTGACGCCGCCATGATCCCCTGGCATGAGTGCGGCGCCGAGTACATCATCGAGTCCACCGGCGCCAACAACACCACTGAGAAGGCCTCCCGCCACTTCAAGGGCGGCGCCAAAAAGGTGCTGCTGACGGCCCCCGCCAAGGACGAGGTGACACCCACCTTCGTGTTCGGCGTCAACGACAGCCTGTACCGCCCGGATATGAAGGTAGTCTCCAATGCCAGCTGCACCACCAACTGTCTGGCCCCGCTGGCCAAGGTGGTGCATCAGGAGTTCGGCATCGAGCAGAGCCTCATGTCCACCATCCACGCCTCCACCGCCAAGCAGAAGGCCGTGGACTCCCGTGGCGGCAGCGACTGGCGCACCGGCCGCTCCATCCTCAACAACATCATCCCCACCTCCACCGGCGCCGCCAAGGCCGTGGGCCGGGTCATTCCCTCCCTGAAGGGTAAGATGACCGGCATGGCCTTCCGTGTGCCCACGGCGGACGTGTCCGTGGTGGATCTGACGGCCCGCCTGTCCCGCACCACCACCTATGCCGAGATCTGCTACGCCATCCGCCACGCCTCGGAGACGTACATGAAGGATATCATCGGCTACACCACCGATCAGGTGGTGTCCACCGACCTCATCGGCAATCCCTGCCCCTGCATCTTCGACGAGACTGCCGGCATCATGCTGGATCACGACTTCGTCAAGCTCATCGCCTGGTACGATAACGAGTGGGGTTACAGCAACATGGTGGTTCGTATGCTGCGGCATATGTACGAGCAGGATCAGGCTGCCCAGTAAACTTCTTTTTCACCCAAACCATACAAAACCGGGAGCGGAGCCGTTTCGGCCCCGCTCCCGGCCTTCTGCGCTCCATCGACAGGCAAGGCCCCTCAGTCATTTGGCTGAGGGGCCTTGCCCTATAAGGGGGGAAAAGAAGGGGATCAGATTCAGAACCGCCGTCTCCGCCGACGGGGCGCCATACCGGTGACGGCTGCGCCGTACCTCCTGACGGTCCCGACGCTCTGTCTCACGGGGAAGTTCCCTTCGGTTTGTAACGATTCCGTGAATCCTGCGGCGGGGCGCTTGCTTTCGCCGGAACTGGGTGCTACACTTTATCTATTATGCAGTGCAGTTCCCAAGGAGGAGCGTTCTATGGTCAAATTCAGCGTGAAAAAGCCCCTGACTGTCTTTGTGGCGGTGCTGGCGGTGTTGGTGCTGGGCGTGGTGGCGTATCTGAAAATGACACCGGACCTGCTGCCAAACATGGATTTCCCCTATGTGGTCATCGTCACCACCGACCCCGGTGCCAGCCCTGAGGCGGTGGAGTCCGCCGTCACCCGCCCCATGGAGCAGTCCATGTCCACGCTGGATCGAATCAAGTCCGTGACCTCCACCTCGCAGGACAGCGTCTCCATGGTGGTGCTGGAGTTTGAGGACGGCGTGAACATGGACACCGTCAGCGTGGACATCCAGCAGAAGATCAACATCCTGCAAGGCTCTTGGGACGACGGCGTCGGCACCCCCTATGTGCTGAAGATCAACCCCTCCATGCTGCCGGTGCAGGTGGCGGCGGTGTCGTACAGCGGCAAGGATGTGACAGAGCTGTCGGATTTTGTGGAAAACACCCTCACGCAGAAGCTGGAGGGCATCTCCGGCGTAGCCAGCGTCACCGTCAGCGGCACGGTGCAGCGGCAGGCCCATATCATCCTCAGTCAGGAGAAGCTGGATGCCCTCACCGCCACGCTGCGGGAGGCTATCGGCAAGACACTGGACGAGACGGCCAGCCAGCTGGAGGGGACCCGCAGCCAGCTGGAGAGCGCCAAGGGGGCCATCCGCGCAACGGAGGAGTCCGCCGTCCGGGAGGCTGCCATGCAGGCCCTGACCGCCGTGCAGCAGTCTCTGACCACCCTCCGCAGCAGCCAGAGCCGGCTGGAGGCGAACCTGAAGGAGCTGGCGGAGATCCAGGCGCTGAAGGTGCAGCTGGATGCCAAAAACGCCGTCTATCAGGCCCGGATGGAGGCCATCCGGCAGGACGATTCCCTGACGGAAGAGGAGAAGGCGGAGCAGCTGGCCGCCATCGAAAACGACCCGGAGTACATCCAACTGCAGGCGGACCTTGCGGAGCTGGAGCTGCGAATCGCCGCACTGAACACCTCGTGGGAGCAGGCGGCGGAGGACGCCAAGCGGTGGCAGGAGACGCTGGAGCAGCTAAAAGAGCAGATCCGCCAGCTGGAGAATGACTCCGTGGTGGCCTCCATTGCCGACAAGGTAACAGCGGGAGTCATCACCATGGCCGATGGCGTCACCCAGCTGCTCTCTGCCAATGTGCAGCTGGACAGCGCCCTGACCCAGCTGGAGCAGGGTCTCCGGACGCTGGAGTCCTCCCGTGCCTCGGCGCTGGAGCAGGTGGACCTCTCCGGGGCTCTGAACATCCAGACCATCACCGCCCTGCTGACGGCTCAGAACTTCTCCATGCCTGCCGGGTATCTGCAGGAGGACGGCGTGAACTACATGGTTTCCGTGGGCGACAGCATCTCCTCCCGTCAGGAGCTGTCGGACATGGTACTCTTTGATCTGGGCTTGGAGGGCGTGGAGCCGGTGAAGCTCTCCGACGTGGCGGAGATCGTGGTGACGGATAACTCCGATGAGATCTACGCCAAACTCAACGGCGACAACGGCGTCATCGTCTCCTTCAACAAGCAGTCCGCCTACGCCACGGCGGAGGTGTCCGACAACATTCAGGCCCGCTGCGACGCGCTGGAGAAAGAGTACGACGGCCTGCACTTCGTGCCGCTGATGGATCAGGGGGACTACATCTATATCATCATTAACTCCATCCTGTCCTCCTTGGGCTGGGGCGCTCTGTTTGCGGTGCTGATCCTGTACCTGTTCCTGAAGGATCTGCGGCCCACCCTCATCACCCTCTGCTCCATCCCCGTCAGCGTGATCTTCGCCGTGGTGCTGATGTACTTCTCCGGCGTCACCATCAATATGATCTCCCTGTCGGGTCTGGCGGTGGCAGTGGGTATGCTGGTGGATAACTCCGTGGTGGTCATCGAGAATATCTACCGGCTGCGCTCCAAGGGAGCCACCGTCATTCAGGCGGCGGTGTCCGGTGCGGCGCAGGTGGTGGGGGCCATCACCGCCTCCACCCTGACCACGGTGTGCGTGTTCCTGCCCATTGTGTTCGTGGAGGGCATCACCAAGCAGCTGTTCACCGATCTGGCCTTGACCATGACGTATTCTCTCCTGGCCAGCCTCATCGTGGCCCTGACACTGGTGCCGGCCATGGCCTCCGGGATGCTGAAAAAGGAAAAGGCCGTGAAGGCCGGCCTGCTGGAGCGGGTCTATCCCGCCTACCGCAGGGCGGTGGGCTGGTCGCTGGGCCATAAGGCCGTGGTACTGCTGCTGGCGGTGGTGCTGCTGGCTGGCTCTGCGTGGGGTGCCGTCAGCCGGGGCTTCGTGTTCATGCCCCAGATCGATATGAATAACGTCAGCCTCACCGTCACCATGCCGGAGGGCATCAGCCGGGAGGAGGCGGTGGCACTGGCGGACGAGGTGGTGCGCCGGGCCGGTACGGTGGAAAATGTGGATGCCGTGGGTGCCATGATGTCCTCCGGCAGCGGCATGGATATGAGCAGCATGATGGGCGGCTCCGGCGGTGCCTATGACGTCACCGCCTACGTCACCATGCCGGAGGGGGCCTCCGGCGCCAAGGCAGGCAAGGCCATCGAGGAGCTGTGCGCCGACCTGCCCTGTCAGGTGATGGCCTCCGGCTCCATGGACAGTATGTCTACCTATCTGGCGGGCAGCGGAGTCTCTCTGAAGGTCTACGGCGATGACATGGAGGACCTCCAGTCCTCCGCCAAGGCGCTGGCGGCGACCCTGAAAACCGTGGAGGGTACCGGCGAGGTGTCCGACGGTCTGGAGGAGGCCACCACGGCCCTCCACATCTCCGTGGACCGCAACGCCGCCATGGAAAAGGGCGTCACCGTGGCGCAGGTGTATATGGCGGTGGCCTCTGCCCTGACCAACACCTCCGCCTCCTCCGGCCTGACGCTGGATGGGCTGGAGATGGAGGTTTCCGTCCAGTCCCCAGAGGAGAGCCGCATGACCCGTGAAAAGCTCATGGATCTGGAGATCACCCCGTCCAGTGGTACGGATCTGGACAGTATGAGTCACATAAGTGGTATGAGCGGCAGCACCTCCTCCATGGGCGGAATGTCTGCGCTGGCGGGCGGCAGCACGTCCTCCGGCGGCAGCGCCCTGACGGACGCTGCCGGTCAGGAAGTGTCCGGCTTCCGTCTGGGCGACGTGGCCACCATTGAGGAGACCGTCAGCCTCGGCAGCATCCAGCGGGAGCAGCAGCGCCGCTGCGTTACCGTCACGGCGGAGGTAGCCGAGGGCTACAACGTCACCAAGGTCACAGCCGCCGCTCAGACGGCGGTGGCCGGGGTAGACCTGCCGCAGGGCATCACCGCCCAGTTCAGCGGCGAGAACGAGGCCATCATGGATGCCATGGGGCAGCTGCTGCTGATGCTGGGGCTGGGCGTGCTGCTGGTGTATCTGGTGATGGTGGCGCAGTTCCAGTCGCTGCGCTCCCCGCTGATCGTCATGTTCACCATCCCGCTGGCCTTCACCGGCGGCTTTCTGGCCCTGCTGATCTCCGGCATCGAGCTGAGCGTGGTGTCCCTCATCGGCTTTGTGATGCTGGTGGGCGTCATCGTCAACAACGGCATCGTGCTGGTGGACTACATCAACCAGCTGCGCCTGTCGGGGATGGAGCGGCGGGAGGCCATTGTGGAGGCCGGTGTCACCCGTCTGCGGCCCATTCTCATGACGTCCCTGACCACCATTCTGGGCCTTGTGGTCATGGCCTTCGGCGGCGACGCCGGTACGGCTCTGATGCAGCCGGTGGCGCTGGTGTGCATCGGCGGTCTGCTGTACGCCACCCTCATGACGCTGCTGGTGGTGCCGTGTATGTATGACCTCCTCAGCCGCCGGGAACTGCGGAAGGTGGAGGAGACGGACCTGCAGACGCTGGATATCTGATGGGACGGGGCACTTTTCCGGAAGAATTTTCTCTTATAGACAATTGGGAAATATAGGGAAATAGAAAGAAACAGGCACATGGCCATCCGGCCATGTGCCTGCTTTTTGTCAGGATCCCGTATGGGACCGGCGCAGATGCTCCACCAGCGCATATACGATGCGGACATCTGCCTCCGTCAATCCGGCGATGCTGATGGCGGTGGGGCTGATCGCAGTGTTTTATTTTGCGCTGCGGCTCAGCGACAAGCGCAAAAACGGCTGAGCGGGACAGTGTTTTGCTCTGCATGGGAGATGGTCAAGGGATTTGACGCAGGATGGGCAGATCTCTGCCCGGCAAAGCCATGCTTGCCCTCGTCCATCTATGGTATTCTGAACAGAAAAAACAGGGAGACGGCCCGGATGGGCCGCCTCCCTGTTTTTTGATCCGCAGATAGATGGCAGCGAGGAGGCTGCCGCCATTATGCGGTGCGGTGGCTGTTTCTCCGCCGGAGCACCAGCAGCAGGAGCGCCAGACCGGCGCAGGCTGCCAGCACGATCACCCACAGCGTCAGGGGTGCTTCGTCCCCGGTGGGGGTGGCAGGCAGCTTCTCGGTGACGGTGTCTGCCTGCCGGAGTTCACGGCTGGCCTGTGCATCGGCAAAGTACTTGCCGCAGGCGGCGCAGTACCAGTACTCGATATTGCCGGGGGCCTCCGTAGCGGCGGCCTTGGCCTCCACATGGCGCAGATCGGCGTGACGATGGGCATCCACGTCGCCGTAGGCCCCGCCGCAGACCTCACACACGGCCCGGTCCACGCAAGTGGCCTCGCCGCCGGTGCAGCTCTCGGTTTCCGAAGCGCCGCAGCCGGAGATGGTGCAGGTGCGGGTGTGGGTGTCGTCGCCGTTGGAGCTCCAGTCGCCCCAGGTATGGCCGTCGTTGACGGTGATCTCCAGCCGGGACTCGTTGCCGGCGGGATCGGTGGCCGTCACCAGCTGCGTCCCCTCGGCGGGCCGGAGCACCAGCCGGCCCTCCGTCAGCTCCACGGGAGCGCCGTTTACGGTGACGGTGACGGGGTATGCGTCGGTGATGGTCAGGGTCACTGCGGCGCAGTACACGCCGCCGTTTTCAGCCCCGGTGATGGCGGGGGCCGTGGCGTCCAGCACCATGCCGTCGGAGCGGAGGTAGGTGACGTTGCCCGCCCGGTCGGTGATGCGGGCATAGACCACATACTCGCCGTCCGGAGCCAGCGCCAGCGCCTTTTCATAGGGCAGGAAGGTCTCCTGCTCCAGCGCCGGGATGTCCAGATCCTCGGCACTCAGCAGATACTCCGTGGCCGCCACGCCGCTGGTCTCGTCGGCAGAGGTGATGACCACAGTCTGCTCCTCCCGATAGAAGAGGTCGAAGGTGATCCTGGACAGGAAGGACTGCCAGGCCGTCCGCTCGTCCACCCGGATCTCGCCGGTGGGCTGGGTGCGGTCGATGCGGTACTGCTCCGTCACCTGAAGGGAGATGGCGCCGGTGGCCAGATCCTTCACATAGAAGGTCAGCCGGCCCTCCGCCGTCTCGTCGGCGGCCCGCAGGGTCTGCTGCCACACGCCGTCGGCGGTGTCCGTCAGGGACAGGAGATAGCCCTCCGCTGCCGTCACCACGAAGTCGTGGTTGATCCAGTCGTTGGAGTTGACGGCATACTCGCCGCCGGTGAGGGCGTAGGGGAGGATGGAGGCAGTAATGCCGGTGGGCTGGGTCAGGGCGTAGTTCCCGGCGTCAGCGCCGGTGAGGGAGAACTCGGTGAAACGAATGGCGATGTCCTCTGCCGTCCGGATGGAGGTGAAGGAGGGAGTCCCCTTCACCAGCGCCACATGGTCGCCGGACACGGCGTTGCCCAGAGTGGGCTCACCGTCGTACTCCGCCCGATCCGTGCCGTCGTAGCGCTTATCCTGAATGTGCAGGTCCTCCACCGTTACCGGCCGGACGGTGATGTCCGCCGTGGTGCCGGCAGGCTGGGAAGTCAGGGCGTAGTTTTCGGCGGCGTCGCCCTCCAGCGAGAAGCCGGAGAAGGAGACGGTCTTGCCGGTGCCGACGTTCTTGCCGTCGTAGGCGGCAGAGCCGGTGACGATGCGGAGGTCATTGCCGTCGAAGTTGGCGCTGAGGGTGCCGCCCGTCACGATGGTGGCGTCGGTGGTGCCGTCATAGGTCTTGGAGGGCTCCACGGTGACGCCGTCGATGGTGACACTCTTGGCGGTGATGCGGAAGTTCCGCTGGGCGCTGGCGGAGGCGTAATCATCGTCGGCCGCCGCCGTGACCCGAACGGTGTAGCTGCCCACAGCCTTGGGGGCCTGCGTGGTGAACTCGCCGCCCTGCGGCCGGTATTCCACCGTGAGAGCGCCGGTTCCGAGAGAGGTGATGGCGGGAGTTTCCACCGGCTGGCCGTTGTAGTCACGGCTCACGTCATCCAGAATGGCGACGCTGCCTTCGGCCTTCTGGACGGACAGGGCCACAGAGGTCATGGCCGGTGCCTCGCTGGCCTCGTAGCGGGCGGTGTAGGCCACGCCCAAGGGGGCGTAGGTGACGTACAGGGTGTAGTCCCCGGCGGCCAGCGCCTGCAGCGTGGCGGCAGGCAGGGTCACGGTGCCGTCCTCGGCGGCGGTGAAGCCCGCCAGAGGCGTGCCGTCCGCCAGCTGCACGCCGGTGACGGTGTTGCCGTTGAGGGCGACGTGGAAGGAGACATCCTGTCCGCTGCGCTTGACATAGGTGATCTGCCGGGTATCCGCCTGAGCGTCGGTGTAGACCACCACGCCGTCGGAGTTCAGAACGGTGATGTTCCCGGCCCGGTCCGTGACCCGCAGGTACGCATAGCCCTTCTGGCCGGGCTGGATGGAGAAGCTGCCGCTGCCGTCGGTGAGGGACAGGTCCGTCCAGCTGCCGGTGATGGCGTCCTGACTGGCAAAGACGGTGTCAGACAGCATCCATGCCGCCGTGTCCACGCCGCTGCCCAGGTCGGAGACCGTTACCGTCACGGTCTGGGTGCTCTTGAAGAACAGGCCGAAGGTGACGGTGTTCAGGAACTGGCGGAAGGGATTCCCGGCGATGGTCAGCTCCGCCTCCGGCGGGGTGATATCCGCCACGCCGGTGACGGTGATGGTCAGGTCGCCCTCCACGCTGGGGATCAGGCACTCGTCGAAGTCCACATCGCCCATGCCGCCGGGGGTCTGGCCGTTGACCAGCAGGGAGTAATCCGGCAGCTTGGAGTAGCCGGGGGCGATATCCACCCGGAACCGGTAATCCTGCCCGTGGCGGACGGTGGTCTCGCCGGTGAAGGTGAAGCCTGTGCCGGTGGGCGGTGTCACGGTATAGGTCCGATACACCGACACCGTGACAGTGGTGCGGTTGCCGGCCACGTCTACGGCCACGATCTCGTGGGAGACGTTGTCGGCAGGGAGGGTGTACAGGCTGCCCTCGGCGGCGGCAGGCTGGCCGTCCACCGTGACGGTGAAGTCATGGGCGTCGGTGACGGTGAAGGTCACGTCGCCGTAATAGGTCTCACCGTCGGTGATGCCGGTGATGACCGGGGCGTCGGCGTCCTCATCTGCCACACGGCCGCAGCCGCACAGCAGCTTCTGGTTCAGCCAGACGTACTGGTGCTGGGCATGGGGGACCACGTCCACGCCGCCGACGATGGGAACATAGCCGTTGATGATGCCGCCGTCGGAATAGGCATAGCCCTCCGCCAGAAGGGCGGCGCAGAGGCTGCCATTGCTCTGCGTGATCTCGCCGAAGTGGCCGCCGGTGAGAGCGCCGCCTCCGCCGGACTTGACGTTGACGTTGCCGAAGGTGCCGGCGCTGGCGACCAGCTTGCCGCCATGGTTGATGGTGACATCGCCGGTGAAGGTACCGCCGGTGACGGTTACGGTGTCGGAGATGGTGACGGCGCCGATGAAGCTGCCGCCGGAGACGGAGGAGCCGTCCCGCAGGGCCACGGCACCGTAGAAGGTGCCGCCTTCGATGCGGTTGGGCCCGAAGATGCTGGCGGAGTTGGTGTAGCTGCCGCCGGAGAGGGTGACGGCGGCATTCTTGGCCAGCGTCACTTTGCCGCCCAGCGTCACGCCCTGCGCCGCCGTCAGCGTGAAGGAGCCGCTATTGACGGAGATGGTATCGGTGCTGCTGCGGAGAACCGTGAGGGTGCAGCCACGGTAGGCATCGGTCCGGGCCAACGCCAGAGCCTCCGACAGGGACAGGTAGTAGCCGGTGGAGCCGTTCAGCTCCACGGAGGCGGCTACCTCCGCACGGCACTGGCTGCACCGGTTTTCGGCATCCACGCCGGGGTGGTCGCAGACCAGCTCCCGTACTGTCAGAACGTCGGTGCGGACGGAATAGCCCTTGTAGGAGAAGATGCCGTAGTACTGGGCCGGTCCGTCGATGAAGGTATAGATGGTGAAGGGGTTCTGCCAGACCAATGCACTGCCGTAGCTCTTGATCCGGTCGGGATCGCCCACCTGATACCACTGGAACTCGATGGTGGGGTCACTCTCGGGAATATGGAAGGTGACCTCCGTGACGAAGTCCGGCCGATAGCCGACGGGGGTGGTGGTATAGAGGTCCGTGTCCACAGGAGAGCGGGTGATAGTGAAGGGAGGTGTGGTGACGGTGACGTCCTCCAGATAGCGGAGATTTTCCTCCATGACCACGTCACCGGTATTGGCGTAGCTGCCGTCGGCCTTTTGGAAGGTATAGCCCTCCGCCGGGAAGAACAGAGGCGTGCGGGAGGTATCCTCGCCGCTGTAAGCGATGCGGGCGAAGGTGCCGCCGGTGACGGACAGATCGGCGCTGTCGGAGGCCAGATACACCCGGTTGAACTGGCCGCCGGTGATGGCGGCATGGCCGCCCAGCACCAAAATGGTGCCGTCCCGCCACAGCTTACCGCCACCCTGACTGTCGCAGATGGTAAAGCTGCCATCGATCATCAGATCGTTGGAGCCGGAGAGGGTCTTGCCGTTGAGATCCAGCGTATAGGTGCCGGTGGGGAGGCCCATGCTGCTCCAGGGGGCATCCCTCAGCAGGGTGATGGCGGAGCCCTCCAGCGTTGCGGCATACTGGGCAGCGTCCTCAAAGTCGGCGAAGTAGCGGAGAGTATCATCCTTAGCCACCTTGGCCACCATCTTGGTGCCGCAGATGCGGCAGGTGATGCCGTCGATCTCATCGTGGGGGCAGGAGACCACGGCGACATTTTCCAGCGTGGGCGTGATGTCACTGCGGCGGATCAGCTGGCCGTCCGCCTGCTGATAGGCAGTGTGGAAGGCCAGAGCCGCACGGGGATATGCGGCATCCTCCGACGTAATGCGGGCGAAGGTGCCGCCGAAGAGGGTCACGTTGTAGTCCTGAAGGTCCAGCGTGTTTTCAAAGCAGCCGGCCTCCACCGTCAGGCGGCCGCCCTTTACCGTCAGTGCCTGACCGGTGATCTTGCCGGAGCTGGTGCTGTCACGGATGGTGAGGCTGCCGGAGCTCTGCTCCAGCGTCATGGGAGCCGACAGGGTCAGGGTGTGGCCCTCCAGCGCCAGCACGGCTCTTATGCCGTCCAGAGAGAAGGCATCGGCAGGCAGAGAGACATTGGTCAGCATGACCACCGCCGTGAAACGGGCGCCGTCCTCGGCGGCATCGGCGGAGGTCAGCGCATCCTCCAGATGCGGGAAGAAGGCGTCGTTCCACCGGGCCTCTGCCTGAAGGCCGCAGTGACTGCACAGGCCGGTATCGTCAAAGCTGTGACCGGCGTACCACTGGAAGTGAACGGTGGTGCCGTTGCCGGCCTCGTCGGTGACGGTCAGGGTCTGCTGTCCCTCCTGAGAGCCGGAGACGGCGCTGAGGCGGAGGACATACCAGCCGTCCTCGGCGGCGTAGGTCATCTCCGTGCCGTTGAGGGTGACGCTCTTGAGATGGTCATCCCGGAAGGCGATGCGGAGACCGTCCTGACAGTAAATTTGGTTCTCGGCCACATCGGAGGAGATCTCCGGGGCGGTGGCGTCCACCGTCAGGTCATCGGTGCTGAGGTAGGTGACATTGCCCGCCCAGTCGGTGATCTTGGCATAGACGATGCTGGTCTGATCGTCCGGCAGAGGCACGGCCTTGCCGGGATAGGGCCGGAACTGATCGGCAAGATCGCCCATCTTGTCGGAGGTATAGCGCTGATCCGTCACCAGATACTCCACCGTCACGGGGTAGAGCTCGGGGTCGTAGCCGGCGTGGTCAACGCTGTCATCGGCAGCCTCGATGGTGAACCGGGCGCCGGTGGGGAAGAACAGGCCGAAGGTGACGGTGTTCAGGAAGTCCTGCCACCAGTTGTTTTCATCGATGATGATCTTGCCGGTGGGCGTGCGCAGGTCCTTGAGGGGAGTGCCGTAGGAGACGCCGCACAGGGAGCAAACCGGCAGCGTAAAGTAGCTGTCCGGCATCTGGCCGTCGTGGGGGCAGGCATAGCCGCAGCCACAGTAGCCCGGCCGTCCGCTGCGGACGTTGTGGGTGTGGGCCACCACCTGCACCTCGCCGCTGAGCGTATAGGTGCCGGAGAAGCGGTTGAAGGAGGGCTCGGTACCCAGATCCACCGGCGTGCCGTCGGCGTGGGCCAGCGCATAGCCCTCCTTCAGAATGGCCAGAAGGGTGGCGGCGTTGGCCTCCGTCTCGTGGATGGAGTAGGACAGGCCGTTGTGGAAGGTGCCTCCGGCGATGGAGACGTGGGGCGTCTCCGTCGGAGCAGAGGCGTAGGTGCCGGCGACCCGGCCGGTGAACTCACCGCTCTCGATGGTGAGACGGGCGCCGTCGGGGGCATAGACGGAGGCGCTGGTGTCGCCGTTGGGGGGCGTGGCCCCGATGGCGGTGACATTGGCCAGCGTCACATGGGTGTCGGTGCCCAGAAGGGTCAGGGCCTGGGCCTTGCTGTCGTTGCCGGTGTAGAGGTTCTCCAGTGTGCCGTTTTCGATGCGGAGCTGGCCGCCGGTGACGGTGACGACGCCCTCCTTATAGTCGGAGGTCTTGCCCGCTATGGTGTGGTTGTGGAGGTCCAGCGTGAACCGACCGCCGGTGATGGTCACCACCGGGTCGTGGACCAGAGGCGTGCCGTCGTCGATGAGATCTGTCAGCAGCCGCAGGGTGCAGCCCTGATGCTCCTCCGTCTGGGCGGCGGTGAAGGCTTCGCCGGCGGCGGCATAGCGCTGGGTGACGGCACCGTCCGTCAGCAGCACAGCCTCGTATACCCGCTTGCCGCACTTGGTACACAGGCCGGTATCATCGCTGGCGCTGTGGAGGCAGGCGGCTGCGGACAGGGACAGGGCCGCCGTGCCGTCCTTCCGGTATTGCTTGTCGGAGAAGGTGTAGCCATCGGCGAGGGTGTCGGCCTCGGCATCGTAGGCGGAGGAGGCGGTGATCTCCGGCAGGAGGCCGCCGTCTGCCAGAGCGGTGGCGTAAAGGGCCGTGTTCCGGCCGGTGACGTAGAGACTCATGGGCTGGGCGGCGTCCTCGGTATTGGTCATGGTGAGGGTAGAGCCGGTGCCGAGGATCCGCATACCGTAGCTGCGGTCATCGTTGGAGACACCGGCTCTGGCGTAGATGGTGCCGCCGCTGAGCTGGGTCTTGGACTTGTTGGAGACCACGCTGAGGGCCGCCAGTGTCCCGGAACTGGCGTTAGGGGTGTCGCCGGTGGTGGCCCGGAGGGTGCCGCCGCTCATGGTCAGCTCATTGCTTCCGTAGAAGCCGTAGGCGCTGTAGTCCAGTTCCCGGTCCGTGCCGTTGGCGGTGCCGATCAGCTCACCGCCGGTGATCTTGGCGGTGCCGGTGCAGTAAAGGCCGTAGGCGTTAAACTGGCCGCCCCAGGTCTGGTACGACGAGTCGGGGCTGCCGGAGATGCCCTCCAGCTTGCCGCTTTCCATCATGAGACGCTTGAACTCGACGCCCACATTTCTGGAGCTGGTGCAGGACACGCCGCCCTGACCGAAGACGCAGCCGTCGGTGAGAGTGAAGCGGCTGTCGCATCGGACACCCTTGGAATCGCCCTTGACGGAGGTGCCGCCGTAGCCCAGCACCTTGGAGTTCTCTCCGGACACGGTGAGCCAGCTGACAGCATTGAAGCCGACGCTCTCATAGGAGCTGTTGACCTGTCCGCCGGTGGCGGTGACGGTGGCGCCGTTCTTGACGATGATCTCCTCGCCGGCGAACACGCCCTGGCTGCCGTACTGGTCACTCTCGCCGCCCATGGCCGTCAGCTGAGTGCCGTCCAGCTCCAGCGCATTGACGGAGCTGTAATCCACGTACAGGCCGTAGCTGTAGTTGCTCAGGGCGTGGCCTGCGGCGGCGGTCACCTTGCCCAGTCCCATGGTCCAGGTGTCGCCCCGGCCACTGCCCTGCTTGTCGAAGTACAGACCATAGCTGGCATAGCCGGTGCGGGCGGTGAGCTGGGCCTCCACGGAGCTGCCGTGGGTGGTGAGGCGGCCCCGGAGGCCGACGCTGCTGCCGTCGTCGGCGGAGGCAAAGTCCGGACCGGTGGCCCGGAGGATGCCGTTATCCAGCGTGACGTTGGCGCAGATGGCTGCGCCCTCGGTACCCTCGTCAGTCTTGAGCACGGCACCGCCGTCGGGGTCGTCATACTCCACCGTCAGCGTGCCGGGGATGAACATATCCAGCGTGGCGCTGCGCCAGCCCCGGCCATAGACCGTCAGGCTGCCGCTGCCGCGCAGCTTCACCTCGCCGCTGCTGTATACGGTGGATCTGCTGCCGCCGGTGAGGGTGCTGGCGGTACCGTCGGCCAGATCGATGGTGGCCCCGTCGGGCAGGATCAGCGCATGGGCGCTGTCGTCGCTGACCGTCAGGGTCAGGCCCGTGAGAGTCAGGGTCTTGGTACTTTGTGTCCACGACCAGCCGTCGCCGGAGGTATCCTCCGTGATGGCGGTCAGGTCCATGGGAGTGGTCACCGGCGGCGTCTCCTGAGCCAGGACCTCCATCGGCAGCATGGATAGGACCATGACTGCCGACAGGATCACCGACAGGAGCTGCTGCACGGTCTTACTGCGCAAGTGCATTCGATCATCTCCTTATCAATTCCATTTGCCTGCCTGCCGGTATCGGCAGGACGTATTACAACATCTACATTCTATCGGGATGCCTCCGCCGCCGCAACGGCTTTGGCACAAACGGTCAGAATTTGACACAAACGGTTGATTTGTGATAAAGAGGGCGATGGACAGACCATCGGAATGCACATAAAAACACGGGGTCTGCGGCAGCGCCGCAGACCCCGTGTCCGGGATGAGAAGGCTTATTCGTAGATTTTGGCGGTCTCCTCGCCTCGCAGCACCCGCAGAGCGCCCTCCGCCAGCGCCAGCAGCTCGCCCTCGCCGGGGTACACCGTCACCGGTGCGATCCAGCTGACGTAGCCCTTCAGGGCGTCCACCGTCTCCTGACCGTGGGCAATGCCGCCGGTAAGGATGATCTGATCCACCTGCCCCTTCATGGCGGCGGCCATAGCACCGATCTCCTTGGCGACCCGGTAGTGGAAGGCGTCGATGACCTCCCGCACCTTGGCGTCGGTGGCGGCCCGGCGCATCAGCTCCTGCATATCCGTGGAGCCGGTGTAGGCCAGCAGACCGCCGTTGCCGGTGATCATGCGGCGAATTTCCTGCTCGGTATACTTGCCGCTGAAGCACAGATCCACCAGTGCGCCGCTGGGCAGCGTCCCGGACCGCTCCGGGGAGAAGGGACCCTCGCCCTCCAGAGCATTGCCGGTGTCCACCACCTCGCCCTTGACGTGAGCACCCACGGACACGCCGCCGCCCATGTGGCAGACGATGAGGTTCAGGGACTCATAGGGCTTGCCGATCTCCTTGGCGTAGCGCTTGGCCACGGCCTTCTGGTTCAGGGCGTGGAAAATGCTGCGGCGGGTGATGAGGGGGTGGCCGGAGTAGCGGGCCAGGGGCGCCAGCTCATCCACCACGGGGGGATCCACGATGTAGGAGGGGATGTGCAGCGCCGAGCCGATCTCACGGGCCAGCAGGCCGCCCAGATTGCTGGCATGGTGGCCGTAGGGACCCTTTTTCAGGGTGTCGATCATGGCATCGGTGGTGAGGTAAGTACCGCCGTGGACAGGCTTGAGAACGCCGCCCCGGCCGCACACGGCGCTGAGGCTCTCCAGCGGGATATGGTGCTCCTCCAGCACCTTCAGGACCAGCCGGCGGCGGAAGGTCTCCTGCTGGGGAATGGTTTCGAACTGGGCCAGCTCCTCGGCAGAGTGGTGCAGGTTCTCCTCAAACAGCATCTTCTCGTCGTCAAACACGCCGATCTTGGTGGACGTGGAGCCGGGATCGATGGTCAGAATTCTGTAAGACATAAGACATACCTCCTGTATGCGTGTATCGTTTGCTCTTTTTTTAACGAATCGATTATAACACCGGTCAAAACCTCCGTAAATGGCATTTTTCACCATTTTGCGACACTTTTTTGCAGGAAATCCTGTTTATTTTTTGCCAGCATTGACAGGCGGGAAGCCGAGCGGCACTTACGCCTGCCCGGAGGAGGTGTCCAGCTGCAGGACCACGGGGCAGTGGTCGCTGCCGTAGACCTCCGTGCGGATGGCGGCGTCCGTCACACGGGGCAGCAGCCGCCGGGACACGATGAAGTAGTCGATGCGCCAACCGGCGTTCTTCTCCCGTGCGTGGAAGCGGTAGCTCCACCAGGAGTAGGTGACCTCCTCCGGGTGCAGGGTGCGGAAGGTGTCGGCAAAGCCGCTTTCCAGCAGCCGGGTCATTTTCGCTCGCTCCTGGTCGGAGAAGCCGGGGTTTTGGCGGTTGGTCTTGGGATTTTTCAGGTCCATCTCCTGATGGGCCACGTTCAGGTCGCCGCAGTACACCACGGGCTTTTTCCCGTCCAGCTCCAGAAGATACGCCCGCAGATCGTCCTCCCACTGCATCCGGTAGGGGAGCCGCTTCAGCCCGTCCTGACTGTTGGGGGTATAGCAGCACACCAGATAGAAGTCCGGGTACTCTGCCGTGATGACCCGTCCCTCGTGGCGGTGGATATCCTCTCCGAAACCGTAGGTGACGGACAGGGGCTCCTCCTTGGTCAGCACCGCCGTGCCGGAGTAGCCTTTTTTATCGGCGGAGTGAAAGTAGCGGTGATAGCCCTCCAGATCGAACACCGCCTGCTCCGGCTGGAGCTTGGTCTCCTGCAGGCAGAGGATGTCCGGGTCCTCGTTTTTCACATATTCCAGAAAGCCCTTGGTCAGGCACGACCGCAGGCCATTGACGTTCCAGCTTACCAGCTTCATAGGGGATTCCTCCTGTTTTCGGCGGGATTTTCTGATATTATACCGTGTTTCCGCGGGAAAAGCAACAAAGCGGTTGACAGACCGGGCGGCATGGGATAAACTGAACGTGTCTATCGTCCCGGCCCGTGGCTCCGTGCGCCGCTGCGGCGCTTTTTCTTTGCCCGGACGGTGGCGGTTCTGTGCCTGTAATTTTAAGCCGTCCTTCCATTCGGGACGGCGGAAAAGGAGATATCCACCCATGGAAAAGAAGAAGTTCTATATCACTACCCCCATTTACTACCCCTCCGACAAGCTCCACATCGGACACACCTACTGCACCGTGGCCACCGATGCCATGGCCCGCTATAAGCGGCTCACCGGCTGCGATGTCATGTTCCTCACCGGCACCGACGAGCACGGCCAGAAGATCGAGGACAAGGCCAAGGCCGCAGGCAAGACCCCCAAGGAGTTTCTGGATGAGATCGTGGAGGGCCCCAGAGGGATCCTCGACCTATGGAAGCTGATGAACATCTCCAACGACCGGTTCATCCGCACCACCGACGACTATCATGTGGCCGCCATCCAGAAGATCTTCCGGAGAATGTATGACAAGGGGGATATCTATAAGGGGACCTACCGGGGCAAGTACTGCAAGCCCTGTGAGAGTTTCTGGACCGAGAGCCAGCTGGTGGACGGCAAATGCCCCGACTGCGGCCGTGAGGTGACGGACGCCGAGGAGGAGGCCTACTTCTTCCGGCTGAGCAAGTACGCCGACCGGGTGCGTCACCTGCTGGAGGACACGGATTTTCTGGAGCCCCGGAGCCGTGTCAATGAGATGGTCAACAACTTCATCAAGCCCGGTCTGGAGGATCTGTGCGTCAGCCGCACCAGCTTCTCCTGGGGCATCCCGGTGGACTTCGACCCCGGCCACGTGGTCTATGTGTGGGTGGATGCCCTGTTCAACTACACCACGGCGCTGGGCTTCCTGAACGACAAGTATAACGACTATGAGAAGTACTGGCCCGCCGATGTCCACTTCGTGGGCAAGGAGATCGTGCGCTTCCACTCCATCATCTGGCCGGCCATGCTCATGAGCATGGAGATGCCCCTGCCCAAGAAGGTCTACGGCCACGGCTGGCTGCTGCTGGACGGCGGCAAGATGTCCAAGTCCAAGGGCAATGTGGTGGATCCCTATCTGCTGGCGGAGAAGTTCGGCGTGGATGCCCTGCGGTTCTTCCTGCTGCGGACCTTCCCCTTCGGCAGCGACGGAAATTTCTCCAACGAGCTGCTGATCCAGACCATCAACATCGATCTGGCTAACGATCTGGGCAATCTGGTGAGCCGCACCACCGCCATGGTGGAGAAGTACTTCGGCGGCACTCTGCCCACGGAGCGGCAGGAGGGCGAGCCGGATACGGAGCTGAGGACCATGGCCTCCACCCTCCGGGATCGCTATGAGGCGGAGATGGAGCGCTTCCAGTTCCAGAATGCGCTGGAGCAGGTGTTCAAGACCATCCAGCGGGCCAACAAGTATATCGACGAGAACGCCCCGTGGGCGCTGGCCAAGGATCCCGCCAACCGGGTGCGGCTGGCTACGGTGATGTATCATCTGCTGGAGACCATCCGCATCTGCGCCACGCTGCTGATGCCCTTTATGCCGGAGAGCGCCGAGAAGATCTTCGATCAGATCGGCGCTTGCCAAGGCTGCCGGACATGGGAGAAGGCCAACGTATGGGGCTCCCTGCGCCCCGACGCCACGGTCCACAAGGGCGAGGCCCTGTTTCCCCGTATCGACGCCGAAAAGGCGCTGGCAGAGCTGGAGGAGCTGGAGGCTCAGCAGCGCAAGGCGGCGCTGCCGGCGCTGGAGGTGGAGCCCTACACGGAGGAGAACGTGGACTTCGACACCTTCTGCAAGTCCGATCTGCGGGCGGTGAAGATCAAGAACTGCGAGCCGGTGAAAAAGAGCGACAAGCTGCTGAAGTTCACGCTGGATGACGGCTCCGGCACGGATCGGGTCATCCTCTCCGGCATCCGGCACTACTATGAGCCGGAGCAGCTCATCGGCAAGACCACCGTGGCCATTCTGAATCTGCCGCCCCGGAAGATGATGGGCATCCCCAGCTGCGGGATGCTGATCTCCGCCGTTCATAAGGAGCGGGGGGAGGAGAAGCTGCACCTGCTGCTACTGGACGACGCTATCCCCGCCGGCGCCAAGCTGTGCTGAGACGCCATATGATATCATAATAAATAACAAACAGGCGGGCGGCCCATCGGGCTACCCGCCTGTTATTTATATGTGCTTGTGCGGGGTATTTTCCGGTCTGCGGCAGCAAAAAAACCGGCCCGAAGAAAAATCGAGTCGGAAGGGGTTGACAAACGCAGACACATTTGGTACAATAAGACGCTTATATTCGGATAGTGGGGCCATATTCCCACTTCATCCGTAAGTGTATGATACCAGCTTTCGGCGGAATTTACAAGCGGGAACGGAAGAAAACGGACAACTGACCCGTGCGTATCACGACGAAGGCGGCGCCCCGTGGCGGGGGAGAGCCTGTGCCGGAGACGGCCCCTGCGGAGGCCGGGACAGGCGGCGTGGATGTGTAAGAGGATGTTAAAAAGCTAAAAGAAAGGCGTGAGTGTTGAAGATGGCCAAGGACAAGTACTATGGCAAGACCCTGCGAAAGAATTTTGCCAGACACGAGGAAGTCATGGCGATGCCCGACCTGCTGGAGATCCAGAAGAAATCCTACAAGTGGTTTCTGGACACCGGCCTGCGGGAGGTGTTTGCGGACGTAGCCTCCATCACGGACTATGCCAGTAATCTGGAGCTGAGCTTTATCGATTACAGCATGGACGAGAAGCCCAAGTATGACGTGGAGGAGTGCAAGGCCCGTGACGCCACGTATGCCGCCCCCATGAAGGTCAGCGTGCGGCTGCGGAACAAGGAGACGGGCGAAATCAAGGAGCAGGAGATCTTCATGGGTGATTTCCCCCTGATGACTCACTCTGGCACCTTCGTCATCAACGGCGCCGAGCGTGTGGTGGTCAGCCAGATCGTCCGCTCCCCCGGCATCTACTACGGCAAGGAGATCGACCTCAAGACCGATCTGCCCCTGCTGACCTCCACCGTCATCCCCTACCGCGGCGCATGGCTGGAGTACGAGACCGACACCAGCGAGGTGTTCTGGGTCCGCATCGATAAAAACCGGAAGCTGCCCATCACCTGCCTGATCCGTGCGCTGGGCCTCAAGACGGACAGCGAGATCATGGACCGCTTCGGTGACGATCCCCGCATCGTGGCGACCATGGAGAAGGACGCCTGCAAGACGTATGAGGACGCCATGCTGGAGATCTACCGCAAGCTGCGCCCCGGCGAGCCCCCCACGCTGGACTCCGCCGAGACCCTGATGCAGAACCTGTTCTTCGATCCCCGGCGGTACGATCTGAGCATCGTGGGCCGGTATAAGTTCAATAAGAAGCTGACCCTGTGGACGCTGGCCAAGGGCCAGCAGCTGGCTATGCCTGTGGCCGACCCCGCCACCGGAGAGATCCTCTTCGACGAGGGCCACGTCCTCACCGGCGCAGAGTGCCGGGAGCTGGACGCCATCGGCGTGGCGGAGGTCTCCGTGAAGCTGGACAGCGGCGATGTGATCCGGGTGTTCACCAACCGGATGTGCGACATGAGCCGCTACGTGGATTTCGATCCCAAGGAGTGCTGCGGCATCAAGGAGCGGGTGCGCTTCGACGTGCTGCAGGAGCTGCTGGGCCAGTACAGCGGCGAGGAGTTGATGGAGCAGTGCAGGCTCCACGCCGACGATCTGGTGCCCAAGCACATCATCGTGGACGACATTCTGGCCTCCATCAACTATATGAACGCTCTGGCCCACGGACTGGTCAACAAGGATGATATCGACCATCTGGGCAACCGCCGCCTGCGCTGCGTGGGCGAGCTGCTGCAAAACCAGTTCCGCATCGGCTTTAGCCGCATGGAGCGTGTCATCCGGGAGCGCATGACCATTCAGGATCTGGATATCGTCACGCCCCAGAGCCTCATCAACATCCGGCCCGTTACGGCGGCCATCAAGGAGTTCTTCGGCTCCAGCCCCCTGAGCCAGTTCATGGATCAGACCAACCCGCTGGCGGAGCTGACCCACAAGCGGCGTCTGTCCGCTCTGGGACCCGGCGGTCTGTCCCGTGAGCGTGCCAACATGGAGGTCCGTGACGTGCATTACAGCCACTATGGCCGTATGTGCCCCATCGAGACGCCTGAAGGCCCCAACATCGGCCTGATCTCCTATCTGGCCACCTATGCACGGGTCAACGAGTACGGCTTCATCGAGGCCCCCTTCCGCCGGGTGGAGCATCCCTCCGGCCGTGTCACCGACGAGATCACCTATATGACCGCCGACGTGGAGGATCGGTACATCGTCTGCCAGGCCGCCGAGCCGGTGGACGAGAACGGCTGCCTCATCGGGCCCCGTATCACCTGCCGCCATCAGGACGAAACCATTCAGGTGGAGCCGGAGTATGTGGACTATATGGACATCTCCCCCCGTATGATGGTGTCCATCGCTACGGCCATGATCCCCTTCCTGCCCAACGACGACGCCAACCGTGCGCTGATGGGCGCCAATATGCAGCGGCAGGCCGTGCCTCTGCTGCGGCCGGAGGCCCCCATCGTGGGCACCGGTATGGAGCATAAGATCTGCCTGGACTCCGCCGTGGCGGTGCTGGCCGAGGGCGACGGTATCGTCACCAAGGTGGACGCCACCAACGTGTCCGTCAAGTATGACGCCGGCGAGACCAAGGACTATAAGCTCATCAAGTTCCTGCGCTCCAACCACGGCACCTGCATCAACCAGAAGCCCATCGTTTCTGTGGGCGAGCGGGTCCACGGCGGCGACGATCCCACGGTGCTGGCCGACGGTCCTGCCACGCAGGAGGGCGAGATCGCTCTGGGCCGCAATATTCTGGTGGGCTTCATGACGTGGGAAGGCTACAACTACGAGGACGCCGTGCTGCTCAACGAGCGGCTGGTGAAGGAGGATGTGTATACCTCCATCCATATCGAGGAATATGAGATCGACGCCCGTGACACCAAGCTGGGGCCTGAGGAGATCACCCGTGATATCCCCAACGTGGGCGAGGATGCTCTGAAGGATCTGGACGAGCGGGGCATCATCCGGGTGGGCGCCGAGGTCCACGCCGGGGACATTCTGGTGGGCAAGGTCACCCCCAAGGGCGAGACCGACCTCACCGCCGAGGAGCGCCTGCTGCGGGCCATCTTCGGCGAGAAGGCCCGTGAGGTCCGTGACACCTCCCTGAAGGTGCCTCACGGCGAGAGCGGCATCATCGTAGATGCCAAGGTATTTACCCGTGAAAACGGCGACGAGCTGGGGCCGGGCGTGAATCAGGTGGTCCGTGTCTACATCGCTCAGCGCCGCAAGATCCAGGTGGGCGACAAGATGGCCGGCCGTCACGGCAACAAGGGCGTCGTGTCCCGTGTGCTGCCTCAGGAGGATATGCCCTTCCTGCCCGACGGCACGCCGCTGGATATCGTGCTGAACCCCCTGGGCGTTCCCTCCCGTATGAACATCGGTCAGGTGCTGGAGGTCCATCTGGGCTACGCCGCCAAGACTCTGGGCTGGAAGGTGGCTACCCCCATTTTCGACGGCGCCACCGATAAGGATATTTCCGAGGCCCTGCAGCTGGCGGGTCTGGACCCGGAGGGCAAGAGCTGGCTGTACGACGGCCGCACCGGCGAGCGCTTTGACAACAAGGTCACGGTGGGCTATGTGTACTTCCTGAAGCTGCACCATCTGGTGGATGATAAGATCCACGCCCGTTCCACCGGCCCCTACTCTCTGGTGACCCAGCAGCCCCTGGGCGGCAAGGCCCAGTTCGGCGGCCAGCGCTTCGGTGAGATGGAGGTGTGGGCGCTGGAGGCCTACGGCGCCAGCTACACCCTGCAGGAGATCCTCACCGTCAAGTCCGACGATGTGACGGGCCGTGTCCGCACCTACGAGGCCATCGTCAAGGGCCACAACGTGCCGACCCCCGGCGTGCCGGAGTCCTTCAAGGTGCTGGTGAAGGAGCTGCAGTCCCTGTGCCTGGATATTCAGGTGCTGGACGAGGATGGCAACCAGATCGAGCTGAAGGAGGACGAGGACGCTCTGGATACCTTCAATCTGGCCCGGATGGATGCCGACGACGAGCGCCAGAACCGCTATGCCGACGACAACGAGCTGGCGGATGCGGGCTTTGACTACGTGGCCGACGAGGAAGTGGACGCTTCCTACGACGGCGACGGGGAAGAATTTTAAGGACAGGAGGAGCAGCATACTATGAGTTACGCAACATTTGACGCCATTAAAATCGGAATCGCTTCTCCGGAAATGATCCGTGAGTGGTCCTACGGCGAGGTGAAGAAGCCGGAGACCATCAACTACCGCACCCTGAAGCCGGAGCGGGACGGCCTGTTCTGTGAGCGCATCTTCGGGCCCACCAAGGACTGGGAGTGCCACTGCGGCAAGTATAAGAAGATCCGCTATAAGGGCAAGATCTGCGACCGCTGCGGCGTGGAGGTCACACGGGCCAAGGTGCGCCGTGAGCGCATGGGCCACATCGAACTGGCCACCCCCGTCAGCCATATCTGGTACTTCAAGGGGATCCCCTCCCGGATGGGCCTGCTGCTGGACATCAGCCCCCGCATTCTGGAGAAGGTGCTGTACTTCGCCGCCTATATCGTCACCGATCCCGGCGAGACACCGCTGGTGAAGAACCAGATCCTCTCCGAGAAGGAATACCGGGATATGCGGGAGAAGTATGAGGATGACTTCGATGCCGGTATGGGCGCCGAGGCCGTGAAGAAGCTTTTGCAGCAGGTGGATCTGGAGGGCCTGAGCCAGCAGCTCCACGCCGAGCTGAAAACCGTCTCCGGCCAGAAGAAGGCCCGTGTGGTGAAGCGGCTGGAGGTGGTGGATGCCTTCCGCCTGTCCGGCAACAAGCCGGAGTGGATGGTCATCGACGTGCTGCCGGTGATCCCCCCGGAGCTGCGCCCCATGGTGCAGCTGGACGGCGGCCGGTTCGCTACCTCTGACCTCAACGACCTGTATCGCAGGGTCATCAACCGCAACAACCGCCTCAAGCGCCTGATGGAGCTCAACGCCCCCGACATCATCGTCCGCAACGAAAAGCGGATGCTGCAGGAGGCCGTGGATGCCCTCATCGACAACGGCCGCCGTGGCCGTCCCGTCACCGGCGCCAATAACCGTGCCCTCAAGTCCCTGAGCGATATGCTCAAGGGCAAGCAGGGCCGCTTCCGCCAGAACTTGCTGGGCAAGCGTGTGGATTACTCCGGCCGAAGCGTGATCGTGGTGGGCCCCGAGCTGAAGATCTACCAGTGCGGCGTGCCCAAGGAGATGGCCGTGGAGCTGTTCCGCCCCTTCATCATGAAGAAGCTGGTGGAGGACGGCTCCGCCAACAACATCAAGTCCGCCAAGAAGATGGTGGATAAGGGCCGCACCGAGGTGTGGGACGCTCTGGACGAGATCATCAAGGATCACCCCGTGATGCTCAACCGTGCGCCTACGCTGCACCGTCTGGGCATTCAGGCCTTCGAGCCGGTGCTGGTGGAGGGCCGCGCCCTGAAGCTGCACCCCCTGAACTGCACCGCCTTCAACGCCGACTTCGACGGCGACCAGATGGCGATCCACGTCCCCCTGTCCGCCGAGGCTCAGGCCGAGGCTCGTCTGCTGATGCTGTCGGCCAACAACCTGCTGCGTCCGCAGGACGGCGGCCCCGTTACCGTGCCTACGCAGGATATGGTGCTGGGCTCCTACTACCTGACCTTCGAGCGGTTTGAAAACGGTATGTGCCAGATGACCAACGACGAGTTCTGGCCCGAGGGCATCGACTTTGCGCTGGCCGGTAAGAACTACGACGAGCTCACCGACGAGGAGAAGGAGCAGAACCGCCTCAACGTCTACCGGGACGAGGACGAGGTGCTGATGGCCTACAACGAGCACATCATCGGCATCCACCAGCCCGTGTGGGTGCGGGTGGAGAAGAAACTGGGCGGCGAGACGCTGCGCCATGTGGTGCGGGCGACTCCCGGTCGGATCATCTTCAACCGCAACATCCCCCAGGATCTGGGCTTTGTCAAGCGCTTCAACGAGGACGGTACGCCCTCCGATAAGTTCTTTGACTATGAGATCACCGAGACCTGCGGCAAGAAGCTGCTGGGCAAGATCGTGGACCGCACCATCAAGCAGTATGGCTTTACCATCGCCGCCGAGGTGCTGGACAACATCAAGGCCACCGGCTATAAGTACTCCACCCGTGGCTCCATCACCATCTCCATTGCGGATATGACGGTACCCGAGAAGAAGTACTCCCTCATTGCCGAGACGGAGCAGCGAGTGGTGGATATCGAGGACCAGTACAACATGGGCTTCATCACCGACGAGGAGCGCTACAAGCTGGTGGTGCGTGAGTGGGAAAAGACCACCAACGACGTTACCGACGCCCTGACCGCCAGTCTGGATAAGTATAATCCCATCTTCATGATGGCTGACTCCGGCGCCCGTGGCTCCATGAAGCAGATCCGTCAGCTGACCGGTATGCGTGGCCTGATGGCCAACACCGCCGGTAAGACCATCGAGATCCCCATCAAGGCAAACTTCCGTGAGGGTATGTCCGTGCTGGACTACTTCACCTCCTCCCGTGGCGCCCGTAAGGGTCTGGCCGATACGGCTCTGCGTACCGCAGACTCCGGTTATCTGACCCGCCGCATGGTGGACGTGTGCCAGGATGTCATCATCCGTGAGGATGACTGCGGCGTGGACAAGGGCATCGTGGTGTCCGAGATCAGCGAGAACGGCCAGGTCATCGAGAAGTTCTCCGAGCGCGTCAACGGCCGCTACCCGGTCAACGACGTGATGAAGCCCGGCACGGACGAGGTGCTCATCTCCAAGGATCACATGATGACTCCCGAGGATGCCGACCTCATGGAGAAGTTCGACATTCACTCCGTCGAGATCCGCACGGTGCTTACGTGCAAGGCCCACAGCGGCGTCTGCGCGAAGTGCTACGGCATGAACCTCGCGACCTCCAAGCCCGTCGGCCCCGGCGAGGCGGTCGGTATCATCGCGGCCCAGTCCATCGGCGAGCCCGGTACGCAGCTGACGATGCGTACCTTCCATACCGGCGGCGTTGCGGGCGGCGATATCACCCAGGGTCTTCCGCGAGTCGAGGAACTGTTTGAGGCGCGCCGTCCCAAGAAGATGGCGACCCTCGCTGAGATCGGCGGCAAGGTCCGCTTCGAAGAGGCGACCAAGGGAAGCCTCCTCAACATCATCGTCACCGCGGACGACGGCGACAACCGCATCTACTCCGTGCCGCACACGGGCCTGCGCGTGAAGGACGGCGACGTCATCGCCAAGGGCACGCAGCTGCAGGAGGGCGCTCTGTCCCCGCACGATATCCTGCGCATCCGCGGCACCTCTGCCGTTCACGACTACCTCATTCAGGAGGTCCTGAAGGTCTACCGTCAGCAGGGCGTTGATATCAACGATAAGCATATCGAGGTCATCGTCCGCCAGATGATGCGCAAGGTGCGCGTCGAGGAGTCCGGTGATACGAATCTGCTCTCCGGCTCCATGGTCGATCTGCTCGAATATGAGGATGCCAATGAGGAGATCCGCGCGCGCAATGCCGCGGGCGAGGTCAACGCCGAGACCGGCGAAAAGCTGCAGGAGGCTGTCGCCACGCAGCTGCTCATGGGTATCACGAAGGCCTCTCTTGCGACCGACAGCTGGATGTCCGCCGCGTCCTTCCAGGAGACCACCAAGGTCCTGACCGAGGCCGCCATCAAGGGTAAGGTGGACCACCTCATCGGCCTGAAGGAGAACGTCATCATCGGTAAGCTCATCCCCGCCGGGTCCGGCCTGTCCATGTACCGCCAGGTCAACCCCCGGGAGGAGGAGACGGAGGCCCCCCGCAACGGCTATGCCGCCGTGGCAGCCGCCGTCCAGGACCAGGAGGCCGCCCCCGCCGACAACGAGGCGGAGGAGACCGCCCTGGAGGACGCCTTCGAGGAGGGCGCCATCCTGCCCGATGCCGGGGAGGAGGACGAGGTCCTCTCCATCACCTTGGACAACTGATCCTTTTGGCAGTTTCCCAACGGCCGCGGACCCTTCCGCGGCCGTTGTTTGTCAAAAAATGGCTTGCCATTTCGTGCGTTTCCCCCCTACTATTTCCGGGAGGAATCTGCTATAATAAACAGCAACGACCCATCAAAACGAGGGAGGGATCCCATGGAGCCCCTGCACGCATTGCAGACCAAACTGAAGCAGCACCTGCCCCAGCTGGACCTCCGGGTGGCGGAACCCATGGCCAAACACACCACCTTCCGGGTGGGCGGCCCTGCGGCCCTGCTGGCCCTGCCCAAAGGGGAGGGGGAGGTCCGCCAGATCCTCCAACTGGCCCATCAGATGGGGGTGGCCCCCTTCTTCCTGGGGAAGGGCTCCAACCTCCTGGTGGCCGACAAAGGGGTGGACCGGTTCCTGGTCAAGCTTCCCGGGGGCCTCACCCGGCTGGAGCGGGAGGGGGAGGCCGGCCTGTATGTGGGCAGCGGCGTCACCCTGGCCCAGGCGGCCACGTTCGCCGCCCAGGCGGG
>OLQX01001038.1_pt1 | contig 27560 bp, 21 predicted proteins | sample 1672581 | NCBI WGS metagenome assembly OLQX01 (sample SAMEA3136701, study PRJEB25190) | human gut metagenome | reverse complement strand
TTTGATGTGCAGGTGTGTGAATTTGATGAACACGATGATCTGGATGCGGTGTTTCAACCGCTTTACGGGCAGAAATACCGTCTGCTTTTAGATTTTAATTCCACGATCACAAGGATGGTGGAGGAGGACGGAACACCGGTGCTTGATAAACTGGATGGCCCATTCTTTGATTATATTTTAGATCATCCGTTATTTCATTATAACTGTCTGAATGCTGACCTGAAAAATCTGAATGGAATTTTTCTGGATGAGGCGCAGGAGGCATATGTAAAACGATACTATCCGAGAGTAAAGAAAACACTTACCATGCCGCTTGGGGCTACGGAGGCAGTGACAGGAGGCAAAAAGACGGAGACAGACACCGTTCTTTTCATGGGAACGTATGACAGACCGGACAAAATTTACGAGATGGTCGATCTGTCCCCGGAACCGCTGCGGTCCTATATGAAAGAGCTGATCGAAATGCGCATCGAAGACCCGATTCTTCCGATGGAGGAGGCATTCCGGCAGCTTTTAAAGGCGCACGGCGAGAAATTGCCGGATGATAAGTTTTCACTTTTTATGAACGCGATGTATTCCGTGGATGCCTATATCAGAGATTATTTCCGCAAGGCGGCGGTGGATGAACTGGTGAGAGCAAAAATCCCGGTGCGCTTAGTCGGCGAGGGCTGGGAAAAGTATGAAAGCTGCAACGAAACTTATGTGACGAGGGAAAAAGCGGTGGTGTTTGGACTGTCGTTTGAGAAAATTGCCCATGCGGATGTGCTGTTAAATGTGTCACCGTTTTTCAATCATGGGGCACATGACCGCATTTTTGCAGGTATGGCGAATCATTGCACTGTTCTGACAGATCAGAATCCGTATCTGAAACGGATTTTAAAAGACGGGGAGCAGGTCTGCATGTATTCGCTGAAGGACATCAGGACTTTGTCAGATTATGCAGCGGAACTTCTTACAAACCATGCGCTGTGCAGAGATATCCAGAACAATGCTTACGTGGAATTTAAACAAAAATATACATGGGAGGAAAAGGCAAAACAGCTTTTGGCTTGCACTTTAAGGTGAAATTCGCTAATATGAACAAAGTAAACTATCAAAAAATATTAGAACAGACTATTGAAAAAAACGAGCGGGAAAACCGCGTACCGACGCTGTTATTGCACAGTTGCTGTGCACCGTGCAGTTCCTATTGTCTGGAATATCTTTCAAATTATTTTAAAATAACAGTTTTTTATTATAATCCGAATATTTATCCGGAGGAGGAGTACCGTAAGCGGGTGGCAGAGCAGCAGAAGTTTATTGAAAAACTTCCGGTGAAATATCCGATCCACTTTGTGGAGGGTGCGTATGAGAAAGAGCGTTTTTATGAGATGGCAAAAGGACTTGAGGACTGCCCGGAGGGCGGTGAACGCTGTTTCCTGTGTTATGAATTAAGACTGCGGGAGGCGGCAGAGCTTGCAAAGAAAATGCAGATGGATTATTTTACGACAACATTATCAATCAGCCCTTTGAAAAATGCAGAAAAATTAAATGAGATAGGCGATGCCTTGGCAGCCGAATACAGAGTTGCCTATCTGAACTCTGATTTTAAGAAGAAGAATGGATATAAGCGTTCTGTGGAACTATCCGAACAATACGGCATGTACCGGCAGTATTATTGCGGATGTGTTTTTTCAAAAAATCAGAGAGACAGGGAGATTGCCCTGAAGAATCAATAAGAGGACTATATAAAGGAGGAAAACACCATGGCACAGTTATGGGGAGGACGTTTTACAAAGGAGACGGATCAGCTTGTTTATAATTTTAATGCGTCCATTACATTTGATCAGAAGTTTTATAAGCAGGATATTGAAGGCAGTATTGCGCATGTGACAATGCTCGCAAAACAGGGCATTCTGACAGAGCAGGAGAGAGACGATATTGTCCGCACATTAAAAGAAATCCGTGAGGAAGTAGAGAGTGGCAAGTTAGAGATCACATCCGAATACGAGGATATCCACAGTTTTGTGGAGGCAAATCTGATTGACCGTCTCGGAGATACCGGAAAGAAACTGCATACCGGAAGAAGCCGTAACGATCAGGTTGCACTTGATATGAGATTGTATACAAGAGACGAACTGTTACATACGGATGATCTTTTAAAAGAATTATTAGAGACAATCCTTAAGATCATGGAGGCAAATACCGAGACGATCATGCCGGGATTTACCCATCTGCAGAAGGCTCAGCCAATCACACTGGCGCACCATATGGGAGCTTATTTTGAGATGTTCAAGCGCGATCGTCTGAGACTGCACGATATTTATGAGAGAATGAATTACTGTCCGCTCGGTTCCGGTGCATTAGCAGGAACAACCTATCCTTTGGACCGTGAATATACTGCAGAACTGTTAGGCTTTTATGGACCGACATTAAACAGTATGGATGGTGTGTCTGACCGTGATTACCTGATCGAGTTTTTGTCCGCGTGTGCAACCATCATGATGCATTTGAGCAGATTTTCCGAGGAGATCATTATCTGGAACTCCAATGAATATCAGTTTGTCGAGATTGATGATGCTTACAGTACCGGAAGCAGTATTATGCCTCAGAAGAAGAACCCGGATATCGCAGAGCTTGTGCGCGGCAAGACCGGACGTGTTTATGGCGCTTTAATGTCATTACTTACCACGATGAAGGGAATCCCGCTTGCCTACAACAAGGACATGCAGGAGGACAAAGAACTGTCTTTTGATGCCATGGATACCGTCAAAGGATGTATTGCATTATTTACCGGAATGCTCGCAACCATGAAGTTTAATAAGGGTAAAATGCGTCTGTCCGCAAACAACGGATTTACCAATGCAACCGATGCAGCAGATTATCTGGTAAAACATGGTGTTCCATTCCGTGATGCGCACGGCATTATCGGAAAAATCGTTCTCTACTGTATTGAACGCGGAATTGCGATCGACGATATGAGTTTAGACGAGTTAAAGGCTATCTGTCCGGTATTTGAGGAAGATATATATGAAGAGATTTCCATGGAGACATGCGTGAATAACCGATTGACGATCGGGGCGCCGGGAAAGGCAGCCATGGAGAAAGTGATCGAGGCAGAAAAGGCATATCTGGCAGAGGATTGGAAAAAGGAAACTTTAACACGGTAAAACGTTATTGTAAAAAATGCACAAAGAATACCCGGAAAGATGACATTTTTTTACAAAATAGACCATTGCTTTTTTGAGAGAAATAGCATAATATATTCACTATAACGACATCTGTTCGCGAGATACGGACAAACGATGGAAAACACGCTTCGCGGACATTCAATTGTCATGAATGGAAAGAGCCGGCAACAGGGACGGTTCTTCGAACGAACAGGGAAAGACGAGGAGATTAGGCAATGAGTGAGAAGTTAAAAGTAGGTATTCTTGGTGGAACAGGTATGGTAGGACAGAGATTTATCTCTCTGTTGGAGAATCATCCATGGTTTGAGGTGACAACGATTGCAGCCAGCCCAAGAAGTGCCGGTAAGACATATGAAGAGGCAGTTGGTGATCGTTGGAAAATGGATACTCCAATGCCGGAAGCAGTAAAAAAGATTGTTGTCATGAACGTCAACGAAGTAGAAAAAGTTGCGGCAGAAGTAGATTTTGTTTTCTCAGCAGTAGACATGACAAAAGAAGAGATCAAAAAGATCGAGGAAGAATACGCTAAGACAGAGACACCGGTTGTATCCAACAACAGTGCACACAGATGGACACCGGATGTGCCGATGGTCGTACCGGAGATCAATCCGGAACATATGGAAGTGATCAGATATCAGAGAGAAAGACTTGGCACAAAGCGCGGTTTCGTTGCTGTAAAACCAAACTGCTCCATCCAGTCTTATGCACCTGTTCTCACCGCATGGAAAGAGTTTGAGCCATACGAAGTAGTGGCAACTACTTATCAGGCAATTTCCGGAGCAGGAAAAACGTTCAAAGACTGGCCGGAAATGGTTGGAAATATCATTCCATACATCGGTGGTGAGGAAGAAAAATCCGAGAAAGAGCCGCTTCGGATCTGGGGACACATTGATGATGAGAAGAAAGAGATTGTTCCTGCAGCATCTCCGGTTATCACATGCCAGTGTATCCGTGTTCCGGTATTAAATGGACATACCGCAGCCGTATTTGTAAAATTCAAAAAGAAACCAACCAAAGAACAGCTGATCGAAGCATTGAGAAACTACAGTGGAGTTCCACAGGAATTAAATCTTCCAAGTGCTCCAAAGCAGTTCATCCAGTACTTAGAGGAGGACAACAGACCGCAGATCGCGTTAGATGTCAACTTTGAGAACGGTATGGGAATCTCTGTTGGACGTCTGAGAGAGGACACTGTTTATGACTGGAAGTTTGTAGGTTTATCCCACAATACTGTCAGAGGTGCAGCAGGTGGTGCAGTGCTCTGCGCAGAGCTGTTAAAAGCACAGGGTTACATCACAAAGAAATAAGAGAGAATATCATAGCGATTTAAAAAGTCCGTATCACAGATGTGTGGACTGTAAAGAAATGACCGGAATAGTAAAATGCTGTTCCGGTCATTTCTTATGTATCTTTTTATATGGCAAGAACCGGGTTGTCGTAAAAGTTAAAAAATGATATAATTTTTACTATATTGAGGGTAACGAACAAACAGATAGAAATGGGAGGTTTCTTATGGTAGCGAAGACATCCATTTTAAAAGAGCTTGAGACAATTTATGGGAAGAGTGGAAATCAGCTCTATGTTTTGTATGGACGGACAGATTCTGAGAAAGAACAGTTATTGAAGGCGTTTCTTTCAAATAAGAAGTACTTTTATTATCGCAGCAGACAGGCATCGGAACAGGAACAGAGAAATCAGATGGAGGCAGAAATCCGGCAGAAGTTTTTGGCGAATATTACAAAGCACAGCTATGACGAATTTTTCAACCGGATCAAAAGTGGTGATGCGTCAAAACTTGTGGTTGTGATTGATGAATTTCAATTGATTGCAAAAAAAGATGCCTCTTTTATGGAGAGCATTGAAAAATTAAGAATGAAACGTCTTTATCCGGGACCGGTGTTGATCCTTTTGTGCAGTTCTTCGGTTGCATGGGTGGAACAGGAGATGCCTGCAACACTCGGTGAGCAGAGCAAAAGAATTGATGGAAAGATTAAGATTAATCCTTTGAATTTCTTAGAGGTGGTACGTGCATTTCCACAGTATCAGGTCAGTGACTGTATCAGAACTTACGGTGTTATCGGCGGCGTTGCAGGCTATATCAACCACTGGGATCAGCGCGTGGATCTGAAAACCAATATATGCAGAAATATTTTAAACCGGAATGGTTATATGCACCGGGCGGCAGAACAGCTGATTGCGGCAGAACTGCGGGAACTGTCTGTGTATGAGACGATTCTTTATTATATTGCAAGCGGTTATGATAAGTTAAATGAACTTCATTTAAAAACCGGCTATTCGCGTGCAAAAATCAGTGTGTACATGAAGAATCTCGGAACCTTCCATATTGTGGAAAAGGAGACCTCTTTTGAGACAGGTGGATGGGAAAACACGAAAAAAGGTGTCTATCGTATTAAGGATAATTATGTGAATTTCTGGTTCCGTTTTGTGTATCCACATCTTTCCGAACTTTATATGATGAGTCCGGAACAGTTCTACGATGCGTATATCACATCGGGAATCGACGAATATCTGGAACGCTATTTCAAGGAAGTATGCATGGAATATGTAGGACTTTTGAATCTGATTGGAAAACTGCCAATGAAGATCAGTAAGATGGGAACATGGATTGGAAAAGAAGGAAATATCGACATTATTGCACAGAACTCTGTGCGGGAGAATATTGTCGGATACTGTAACTGGAATCAGCCGGAATTTACCATGGAGATGAAAGAAGAATTGTTAAAGAGTATGAAGCAGGCAAAAATTGATGCAAAGTATTTCTTTCTGTTTTCAGCAAAAGGTTTTTCAGAAGAGATCAGACAGCTTGCAGAAGAGGATACCAGATATATTCTGGTCGATATGAATGAATTATAAAACTTCTTATTTATGAAAGAAGTAAGAATTACAGAAGTTGGAGGAATTTTTTTGGCAAAGTCATTAATTATAACGGAGAAACCAAGTGTTGCGCAGGAGTTCGCACGGATTCTTGGTGTATCAGGCAGAAATGACGGATACATAGAAAATAGTGATTACGTCATTACCTGGTGTGTCGGTCATCTTGTCGAGATGGTCTACCCGGAGGTATATGATGAGAAGTATAAAAAATGGAAGTTAGAGGATCTTCCTTTCCTTCCAAAAGAGTACAAATATGATGTGATCCCGGCGGTCAGCAAACAGTATGATGTAGTACATAAAATGCTGCACCGCGAAGATATTGATACTGTCTACTGGGCAGGGGATGCCGGAAAAGAAGGACAGACCATTGAGGAAAACATCCGTATGTACGGCGGTGTCCGCGAGGGGATGAAAGAGCTGCGCGTCTGGATCGATTCCCAGACAGAGGAGGAAATCAAGCGGGGTATCCGCGAAGCAAAGCCGATGTCGGATTATGCAAACCTCGGAAAATCCGGCATTATGAGGACCATTGAGGATTACGCGATGGGAATCAATTTTTCCCGTGCAATGTCTGTGAAATATGGAAATCTTTTAAATGATGCGGCAGGGACGAGAAACTATACTGCAATTGCAGTCGGACGTGTCATGACCTGCGTGCTCGGTATGGTCGTGATAAGAGAGCGTGAGATCCGCAATTTTGTGGAAACACCATTTTACCGTGTAGTCGGAAGTTTCACGGATGCGAACATCGAGGCGGAGTGGAAAGTGGTAGAAGGTTCTAAATACTTTGAATCTCCATTATTGTATAAGGAAAACGGATTTAAAAAGCAGGAGTCTGCGGAAAACTTAATACAGGAACTTTCCGGGAAAACAGCGGTTGTGGAATCTATTGAGCGTGGAACTTCCAGAAAGAAAGCACCGCTTCTTTTTAACCTCGCAGAACTGCAGGCGGAGTGTTCGAAGCGCTTTAAAATCAGTCCGGATGAGACATTGCAGGTGGCACAGGATCTCTATGAGAAAAAACTGACTACTTATCCAAGAACGGATGCGCGTGTTCTCTCAACGGCAGTGGCAAAAGAAATCGGAAAAAATATCAGCAGACTGAAAGGCTATGAGCCGGTGCAGGGGTATGTGGAGCGTATCATGAAGGAAGGACTTCATTACAACATTGCGAAGACCCAGTATACGGATGACTCGAAAATTACCGATCACTATGCGATTATTCCGACCGGACAGCTCACAGAGCTGCGTTCTTTAAATGAACTGCAGAGAAGTGTGTATGATCTGATCGTCCGCCGTTTCTTAAGTATTTTTTATCCGGCAGCAGAATATCAGACGGTAAAACTTGTGGTGGCCGTCGGAGAGGAAAAACTTTTTGCCGGTGCAAAAGCATTAAAGGCGCCGGGATTTTTAGAGATTGCAGGAAGAAAACAGGAAGAAGAAAAAGAAGGCAGCAACAAAGAGGATAATGAGGAGACGGATAGTCCGGGGCTTCTGGAACTGGCAGATCAGTTGACTAAGGGGCAGGAACTGCCGGTCAATGGTTATTCTCTAAAAGAGGGAAGCACGAAGCCACCGAAACGCTACACTTCCGGTTCGATGGTGCTTGCGATGGAAAATGCCGGACAGCTGATCGAGGATGAAGAACTGCGTGCACAGATCAAAGGCTCCGGAATCGGAACTTCTGCCACCCGCGCAGAGATCATCAAAAAACTGGTGCGCATCGGTTACCTGCACTTGAATAAAAAATCACAGATTCTGTCGCCGGAGGTGTTGGGCGAGATGGTTTATGAAGTCGTAAATATGACCGTCCCGGCACTTTTGAATCCGAAAATGACTGCTTCGTGGGAAAAAGGACTTGACGGTATCACGCGCGGAACGGTGATCATGGAAGATTACCGGGAGAAACTTGAGGATTTTATCCGAAAAGAGACATTAAACATGGTGGAACGGAATCTGACGTCACAGCTTGTGGCACAGATCCAGCCGTTGACCGGAAAGGGCGCAAGAGGCATTGCGGCAAAGAAAAAGCTTGGCATTGCCTGTCCGGTCTGTGGCGCGGAGCTTGTAACGACACCGTTTGGCTATGGGTGCAGCAATTATAAAAAAGACAGCACTGGCTGTGGCTTCTCCATCGGAACGATTGCAGGGCGTGATCTTTCGGAGGAGGAGTTCCGGGATTTGATTACAAAAGGAAGAACGGATGTTCTGGATGGTTTTGTCTCCAAATCGAAGAAGAAATTCCCGGCAGCACTCGTTTTACAGAAGGATGAGGAGGGAAAAATCAATATCAGTTTTGATTTTTCGGCAAATGAACCACAGGTGGTGGAAGGAATCAAATGCCCGTCCTGCGGCGGTGACATTGTGACGACAGCCTACGGGTTCCGGTGTATCCATTATGACCGGGAGAAAGAGGACAGTTGTGATTTCTCTGTCGGAAAAATTGCAGAGAAAAGTCTGAATGTGTCACAGCTCACAGAACTCGTTACGAATGGAAGAACCGGAACAATCCGCGGCTTTAAATCAAAAAATGGAAAGAGATTTGACGCCTGTCTCTGTCTGGAAAAAGATGAAAACGGTAAAGCGGTTATAAAATTTGATTTTGAACATGTGGAAGCAAAAAAAGTAAAAGATGTTGTCTGTCCGCTCTGTGGAGGTGAGATCGTCCAGACACCGTTTGGGTTTGGATGCGCAAACTATTCCAAAGAGAATCCGGAAAGCTGCCGTTTCTCCATTGGAAAAATGGCAGAGAAATCACTGACAGAATCACAGGTCAGAGAACTTTTGACGAACGGAAGAACCGGGACAATCCGCGGTTTCAAGTCGAAAACCGGGAAAAAATTCGATGCACGCGTGGCGTTGAATCGAGATGAAGCCGGAAAAGTGACCGGGTTAAAATTCGATTTCACGGATTTAGAGCCGGTAAAAGTGAAGGATGTTGTCTGTCCGCTCTGCGGCGGTGAGATCATCCAGACACCGTTTGGGTTTGGATGCGCCAATTACTCCAAAGATAACCCGGAGAGCTGCAAATTTGCAATCGGAACAATCGCGGGTGTGAAGTTAAAAGAGGCGCAGGTGAAAGAATTGCTGCTCCGCGGCAAAACGGAAGTCATCAAAGGTTTTATCGCAAAGACAGGCATGATGTTTGATGCACCGTTAAAACTCACGCCGGAAGGTCAGGTGACGTTTGATTTCCCGGAGAAACCAAAGCCTGTAGACACGACTTTAAAATGCCCGAAATGTGGACAGTATATGAAAAAATCCCAGTGGTATTATGAGTGTGAATGTGGATTTAAAGTGGCGCATACGGTGGCAAAGGTGGAGTTAGAGGAAGCCATTATGCAGGAACTTTTTGAGACCGGAAAGACGAAGAAAAAAATAACCGGATTTACGTCAAAAGCGGGGAATGTGTTTGATACCTGCCTGAAATTTGAGGACGACAGGATCAGTTTTGATTTTGATAATCCGGGAGAAAACGTGGTGTTGGAAAATGCAAAGCCAGCTGAAAGCGCACAGAATCAGGAAAAACAAACTATGTTTGAAGCGTAAATAAAATGTAAAAAAATTGACAAAATTTATTGATTTTTGTCGGGTACAGGGTTATGCTTATATACAGTGGTACGGTACATTGAGATATGTGCGTACAAAAATAAATTCAAAGGAGAAATGAAGATGAAAAAAGGTCATGAATTGAAAATTCGTGAGAGATTGTCTAAGAGTTACTTACAGGTTATTTTTATTGCAAGTATCTCTGCAATCGTTGGCATTATTGCATTGCTGGTTATGACAAGAATGTATAATAATGCGCTGAACAATTATGGATTCTCTCAGGGAGATATTGGGAAGGCGATGACAGCATTCTCAGGTGCGCGCAGCGAGGTTCGTGCGGCAGTGGGATATATGGATGAAGATATTATCAGTGATGCCAAGGATACGTATTATACGAGAAAAGATTCATTCCAGTAGTATCTTGACGACATTGAAAGCAGCATGGTGACACAGGCTGGAAAAGATGCTTATAATCAGATTGTCAAAGATCTTGACGGATATTGGGATCTTTCAGATCAACTGATCGAGGAGGGTTCAACCACAGATCAGGAAATCAGTAAAAAAGTCCAGAGACGTGAAGCAGACGAACTTGGACCTGCATATCAGGTAGTTTACAATGATCTGAAGAATCTGATGAACATCTATGTCCAGAAGGGGGATCAGATAGAATCAGTTTTGGCAGTGATGGAGATTATTGCTGTGATCATTATGATCGCAGTGATCATTCTTTCCATTTTGAGTGGCAGAAGATATGGAAACCAGATCGCAGATGGAATTTCAAAGCCATTACAGCAGATTTCAGAACGTCTGAAAACATTTGCGGAAGGAGATCTTGACAGTGAGTTCCCGGAGCATGATGCGAAAGACGAGGTTGCAGAAATGATCGAAACGGCAAGAAAGATGGCAGATAACCTGAATGTGATCATCTCTGACAGCGGAAAACTCTTAAATGAGATGGCAGATGGTAATTTTGCTGTCGCAACAGAACATGAAGAAAGATACACCGGAAAATTCAATGATCTTCTTGTCGGAATACGCAACATGAACCGTAAGATTGATGAATCTCTCCGTCAGGTAGAGGAGACAGCAGAACAGGTATCCTTAGGTTCCGGCAATATGGCAGAGGCTGCACAGTCCCTGGCAGAAGGTGCTACGGAACAGGCCGGAGCAGTCGAAGAACTTCAGGCGACCATTGCTGATATCACCGCCAATGTAGAACACACAGCAGAGAATCTTCAAAAGTCTCATGCTGATGCAAGAAAATATGCAGATGATGCGGATCACAGCCGTGAGCAGATGCACGCAATGGTGGAGGCTATGCAGCGTATCAGCGAGTCTTCCATGAAGATTGAGAATATCATTTCCGAACTGGAGGATATCGCAAGCCAGACAAACCTGTTATCTTTGAATGCTTCCATCGAGGCAGCACGTGCAGGTGAGGCAGGAAAGGGATTTGCAGTTGTTGCTGACCAGATCCGTAAACTTGCAGAACAGAGTGCGGCTTCGGCAGTTTCCACAAGAGAACTGATCGAGGGTTCTATCCATGATGTAGAAGAAGGAAATAAAGCGGTTGCTTTGGTTTCAGAGACATTAGACGAAGTTATCAAAGGAATTAATGATATCGCAGATACATCCAAGTCCTTAAGTGAGAACTCACAGTCTCAGGCAACGGCTATGGAGCAGGCAGAGCAGGGAGTCAACCAGATTTCCGAAGTTGTTCAGTCCAACTCCGCTATGGCACAGGAAACTTCTGCTACCAGTGAAGAATTGTCAGCACAGGCTGAAACACTTGATAACCTTGTAAGACAGTTCACATTAAGAGAACAGAAATAATAAAGAACGATAAGTTACTGGAACGAGGTATGTGTGAACAGTAAGAATGAGAGAGAGTCACAGCAAAGTCTGTGGCTCTTTTTTCTTGAATAATCAGTTTTATGTGTTTATAATGAAAAGGCGCAGGCAATCATGAAGTGTTGGAAGAATAAAGATACGGAATGATGAATGTGTGAAATATTTATGGAAGTTTTCAGACAGGAAGGAAGAAAAAATGGAAAACGCAAAAATCAGTAATTTGTATGATCTGAATGAGACAATTGCGAAAGAATATTTAGAGCAGTTTACTTATCCGTGGGAAGCATTAAAAGGAATCAGTGAATTTATCAAAAAATTAGGACCGACATTAGATCCTGAAAAGTTTGAAAAACGCGGCGAGGACATCTGGGTTGCCAAAAGTGCAAAGGTTGCACCGACTGCCTGCTTAAATGGACCGCTCATCATTGATGAGGAGGCAGAGATACGCCATTGTGCATTTGTAAGAGGAAGTGCCATTGTCGGAAAAGGTTCTGTTGTCGGAAACTCTACCGAGTTGAAAAACGATATTATTTTCAATTCTGTACAGGTGCCACACTATAATTATGTAGGAGATTCTATTCTGGGATACAAATCCCATATGGGTGCAGGTTCTATTACCTCAAATGTGAAATCAGACAAGACACTTGTAGTAGTAAAGGATAAGACAACCGGGGAAGAAATCGAGACAGGCTTGAAGAAGTTTGGTGCAATGTTAGGTGATTTTGTGGAAGTAGGATGTAATTCCGTGCTGAATCCGGGGACTGTGATCGGAAGCCACAGCAATGTTTATCCGCTGTCCATGGTGCGTGGTGTTGTTCCGGCAAACTCTATTTACAAAAATAAAAATGAAATTGTAGAAAAGCAGTAAAAATTCCGAAATGATATATTGCTTGTGGTATGTTTTTCCTTTTTACAAAAAAGTACATAAATTTTATGGTTTCTACTTGTGAAAATGAAAAAAATGTGCGAAAATGTTTGAAGTATGTTAAGCATCTAACAATGTTTAGCAGATGACATATCTATTTATATGTGAAAGGAGACTTAAAATGATTTACACTAAGGAAGTCGAAAACATGTGCCCAGTAGCAAAAGGCGCAAAACATGAACCAGCTCCAATTCCAGAAGAAGGAAAATGGGTTCACTCTAAAAAAATTGAAGATATCTCAGGATTTACACACGGTGTAGGCTGGTGTGCACCACAGCAGGGTGCCTGTAAGCTTTCATTAAATGTAAAGAATGGTATCATTGAGGAAGCTTTAGTTGAGACAATCGGATGTTCCGGTATGACTCACTCTGCAGCTATGGCAGCAGAAGTTTTACAGGGAAAAACAATCCTTGAAGCTTTAAATACAGACTTAGTTTGTGATGCTATCAACACAGCTATGAGAGAATTATTCTTACAGATCGTTTACGGACGTACACAGAGTGCATTCTCTGATGACGGATTAGCAATCGGTGCTGGTCTTGAAGACTTAGGAAAAGGACTTCGTTCCCAGGTTGGTACAATGTACGCAACAAAAGAAAAAGGTGTTCGTTACCTTGAGATGGCAGAAGGCTATGTAACAGGTATCGCCCTTGACGAGAACAATGAAGTTATCGGATATCAGTTCGTTTCTCTTGGAAAAATGACTGACTTCATCAAAAAAGGTGATGACCCTAACACAGCATGGGAAAAAGCAAAAGGACAGTATGGTCGTGTAGCAGATGCTGTTAAGATCATCGACCCAAGAGAAGAGTAGGAAAGGAGACGAACGAAAATGGCATTATTTGAAGGATATGAAAGAAGAATTGACCAGATCAATGCTGTATTAAACAGCTATGGTATCAGCTCTATCGAAGAAGCTGAAAAAATTACAAAAGATGCTGGACTTGATGTTTACGATCAGGTAAAGAAAATCCAGCCAATCTGTTTCGAGAACGCTTGCTGGGCTTACACTGTAGGTGCTGCAATCGCAATCAAAAAAGGATGTACAAGAGCTGCTGATGCTGCTGCAGCAATCGGTGAGGGACTTCAGGCATTCTGTATTCCGGGTTCTGTTGCAGACCACAGAAAAGTAGGTTTAGGACATGGTAACCTTGGTAAAATGTTATTAGAGGAAGAGACAGAGTGCTTCTGCTTCTTAGCAGGACATGAGTCATTCGCAGCAGCTGAGGGTGCAATCGGTATCGCTGAGAAAGCAAACAAAGTACGTCAGAAACCATTACGTGTTATCTTAAACGGACTTGGAAAAGATGCTGCACAGATTATCTCCCGTATCAACGGATTCACATTTGTTGAGACACAGTATGATTACAAAGCTGCAAAATTAAATGTTGTATATGAGAAAGCATATTCCAACGGACTTCGCGCAACTGTAAAATGCTACGGTGCAGATGACGTTCAGGAAGGTGTTGCAATCATGCATCATGAGAACGTAGGTGTTTCCATCACTGGTAACTCTACAAACCCAACACGTTTCCAGCATCCGGTTGCAGGTACATACAAAAAAGAATGTATCGAGCAGGGTAAGAAATATTTCTCAGTTGCTTCCGGCGGTGGTACAGGACGTACACTTCACCCGGACAACATGGCAGCAGGTCCTGCTTCCTACGGTATGACAGATACCATGGGACGTATGCACTCTGATGCACAGTTCGCAGGATCTTCTTCCGTACCGGCTCACGTTGAGATGATGGGTCTGATCGGAATGGGTAACAACCCTATGGTTGGTGCTACAGTTGCTGTTGCAGTTTCCGTTGAGGAAGCTCATAAGGCTGGTAAGTTCTAAGATAAATTTAAAGCATAGAAAGAAACGAGATTTTTGTATTTGCAAGAATCCCGTTTCTTTTTTTGTATAAATTTATTTGAAATTCGAAATCAGTACCTTTTGGAGGATATTGCAAAGTATGGAAAACAAATATATTAGCAGAAGAGTATTTTGAAAAGGGAATACAGGAAGAAAATATTTTTATTTTTCAAAAACAGGGTGATAATCGAACATATTTTCTGCTATAATAATATCTATACCAGAAAAACAGAAAGCGAGGCATCATCCGGTCATGAGTGATTCATCCCATATCTATATTGCAATCGATCTCAAATCTTTTTATGCATCAGTAGAATGTGTCGAACGGGAATGCGATCCGCTGACGACAAATCTTGTCGTCGCAGATGAGAGCAGAACAGAGAAAACAATCTGTCTTGCAGTATCACCGTCACTGAAAGCATATGGAATTCCGGGGCGTGCGAGGTTATTTGAGGTCGTGCAGAAAGTAAAGCAGATTAATAAAGAACGGAGAAGCAGGATCGCCGGAGGTGTGTTTACCGGAAAATCAGCAAATGCGGAAGAACTGAGAAAAGATCCGACACTGGAACTGACCTATATTGCAGCGCCGCCGCGCATGGCTCTTTATATGGAGAAAAGTAACCAAATCTATGACATCTATTTAAAATATGTGGCACCGGAAGATATGCATGTGTATTCGGTGGATGAAGTATTTATGGATGTAATACATTATCTGAAAACATATCAGATGAGTGCGAGAGAACTGGCAGAGAAAATGATCCGGGATGTTTTAAAAGAAACAGGGGTTACAGCAACCGCCGGCATCGGCACGAATCTGTACCTGTGTAAGGTTGCAATGGATATCGTTGCCAAACATGTAACGCCGGATGCAAATGGCGTGCGGATCGCAGAACTTGACGAAATGAGTTATCGCAGACTGCTGTGGGATCACAGACCACTGACGGATTTCTGGAGAATCGGTGGTGGTTATCGGAAAAAACTAGAGGCGGCAGGACTGTATACGATGGGGGATATTGCACGCTGTTCCTTAGGCGGTGAACAGGATTTTTATAATGAAGATTTTCTTTATAAAATGTTTGGTATTAATGCAGAACTTTTGATTGACCACGCGTGGGGATATGAACCGACCACGATTGACCTGATCAAAGCGTACAAGCCGGAGACAAACAGCATCAGTTCCGGGCAGGTGCTGCAGTGTCCTTATGAGTTTGAAAAAGGAAAACTGATCGTCCGGGAAATGACAGATCTGCTTGTGCTGGATCTGGTGGAAAAGCACTTAGTCACAGATCAGATGGTGCTTACGATCGGCTATGATATTGATAACCTGACGGATCCAAAACGGAGAAATGCGTATCACGGGGAAGTGACCATTGACCGCTATGGAAGAAGGGTGCCAAAACACGCACACGGAACGATCAATCTGAAAAACCAGACATCCTCCACGAAACAGATCATGGATGCAGTGATGGAGTTGTATGACCGTATTGTAAATCCGAATCTTCTGATCCGCCGGATCTATGTGGTAGCCTGCAGGTTATCGGATGAATCATCGGCAAAACAGGAAGATACGTTTGAACAGCTTGATCTGTTTACGGATTATGCGGCATTAGAACAGAAAAAGCAGGCAGAAAAGGTAAAGAAGGAAAAAGAGAGAAAACTGCAGGAGGCAGTCCTCAGTGTGAAAAAGAAATATGGGAAAAATGCCATGCTAAAGGGGATGAATCTGCAGGAGGGGGCTACCAGTGTGGAGCGTAACCGGCAGATCGGAGGGCATAAAGCATGAAAGGGAAAAATATATTTCAGGAAAAAGAAACACATAAATATGATGATATCATCCATCTGCCACATCATGTCTCAACAAAACATCCGCAGATGGCGTTATCAGACAGGGCTGCACAGTTTTCGCCTTTCGCAGCACTTACAGGGCATGAGGACTCTATCCGTGAGACGGCAAGACGAACAGAAGCATTCTTAGAACTCGATGAGGACAAAAAAGAACAGCTTGATGAAAAAATGCATGTTTTACAGGAATATTTTTCGGAAAAGCCGGAGATTATGGTTACTTATTTTGTGCCGGATGAAAAGAAAGCCGGTGGGGCTTATGTTACGCATCGTGGCAGGATACGGAAAATAGATACTTATCTGCGCAGACTTTTATTTGAGGATGGAACGGAAGTTCACATGCAGTATATTTTTGAAATGGATGGCGAAATATTTGGGGATACAGAGTGAAAAGGACAGCTGGGTAAATTTGACAATCAATATTTCGGATGGTATAATCTCCCCGATAATAGGGACTTTTGCTCTATGAAAGAATATGGATGAGTTAAGGAGCTTGTGAGGCATGAAAAATATATGGCGTATTTTTAGCGGAGATATGAAGAGACTGGTGCGGAATCCTTTTGCGCTGGTGATCGCGATCGGTCTTTGTATCATACCTTCGTTGTATGCGTGGTTTAATATATACTCAAACTGGGATCCGTACGCAAATACCAAAAATATCAAGATTGCAGTAGCCACAGAGGATACAGGTTACCAGATGGATGACGGAACTACTGTTAATATGGGCGATTCGGTCATTGAGAGTTTGAAGGAAAATGATAAGATCGGATGGGTGTTTACAGATACAAAAGATGCGGCTTTAGAGGGTGTATACAGCGGCGAATATTATGCAGCGGTCATCATCAGCTCTGACTTTACATACAGTATGTATAATGTATTTCGTGAAGATTTTAAGGGACCGACCATCTCTTATTATGAAAATGAAAAAAAGAATGCCGTGGCGACAAAGATTACGGATTCTGCGGTGTCCACCTTAAAACAGAGCATCAATGAGCAGTTCATAGAAGTACTTACAAGCAATATATTTGAGCAGACAAATCATATTTCCGAACAGATGGAAGAGAACGATAAGTTTGCTTATTTTCAGAATAAACTGGAAAATCTGAATGAAAATCTGATCGGTTACAGTAAAATGATCGATACGTTCATTGCCGGAAATTCGGAACTTTCCCAGGCGGTTGCAGAGGCGAAAGGCAGCATCCCGGGACTCAGTGACAAGGTATCCGACGGTGCAAAGAGTTTTGGTACGGCGAGAAGCAGCCTGGATGATACAAAGACATCCTTAAAATCATTCAGTGAAAATGTGAACCAGACCATGACAAGCATCAATGATTCTATGAATAAAATTCAGGGGAGTATCAATGCGACGAATCTTGCCGGGGATGCACAGCAGACGGCAGACAGTCTGAATCAGGCAGCACTGGATGCAGTGGAACTGCAGCGGGAACTGAACCGTTTGCAGGAACATTTAAAAAAAGTGGTCGTTGAAGATAGCGTGTCGGATGCAGACCGTACCGTCATTCAGAAAATCATTGAGACGATTGAATCGATCAATGGCGGGGCAACAGATATTGAAAAAGCGATCAGCAGCATTAATCAGATCGCAATGGGATTCTCCGGAGATTCCCAGACGGATACAATCAATACACAGGTATCGGGCAGTATGGTTGCGGATGCAATCAACAAATCGTTGTCGGATATGACGCAGGTTCTCACCACCTGTTCACAGGCAATCACAAATATGCAGGAAATGTATACGACAAGCCTGGTTCCACAGTTAGATAATGTGATCGACAGCATGAGTCAGATGTTGAACAATGTATCAGATATTCTGACAAGACTAGATGACACGTTAGGAGATATGAATTCTGTATTTTCCGGCATTGAGACGACCGTTACAGGAGCAAATGACAGTTTAGAACAGATTCAGACGGTTATCGATGGTGTGAGTGAAAAATTAACGAAGCTGTTAGACCGGTTAAATTCGGTTGAGGATGATGAAAAAGTACAGGCATTTATGGAGTTCATGAAGGGCGATCCGGAAGGATATGGTGAGTTTTTCTCCCAGCCGGTGCTGGTTACGACAGAGGAGGTTTATCCGATTCCAAACTATGGCTCGGCAATGACTCCGTTTTACACGATTCTTGCGATCTGGGTTGGAGGAACGATTCTCGTCGCGCTGATCAAGGTGAAGGCAGAACCGAAAAATCTGAAAAATGTAAAATCCTATCAGCTCTTTTTTGGAAGATATCTGCTGTTTTTTGTGATGGGACAGTTACAGGCACTGATCATTGTATTAGGAGATATCTATATCCTGCATTGTCAGATTTTATATCCGGGATGGTTCTGGCTGGTGGCATCGCTTGCCAGCGTTACATTTACACTATTGATCTATTCACTTGCCCTTTCATTCGGTGATGTGGGTAAGGCACTTGCGGTTGTGATCATGGTAATTCAGATTGCGGGATCCGGCGGAACGTTCCCAATTGAACTTTTACCGGCAGTTTACCGGAATATCTACATATTTTTCCCGTTCCCATATGCGATCAATGCCATGCGTGAGACGATCGGTGGTATGTATGGAAGCGATTATATGAAGAATCTGGCGGAGCTGATGATCTTTGCGGTAGTTGGACTTCTGATCGGACTTGTAATCCGTATTCCGTTTGTGAAACTGAATCACTTTGTGGAAAAACGAATGGAAGATACAAAAATGATGTAGCGGAAGCAAAGCGTGAAAAGCAAGTCTTTTTTATAGATAGCAGAATTGGAGAGAGAAGAATGGAAGAAAAAAGCAGATACGAGGAAATGTATGGAAAACTCGTTGCATATGAACAGAATATCCATTTGCAGAATCAGAAACGGATCAAGATCGGACTCAAATGTATTGCGATCATTCCGCCTATATTTTTGATCCTGTTATTCTGGACAGACAGTAACAAGGTGGTTTTCCTGATTTTATGGATCGTATCATTATTTGCACTTGCAACTTATCTGATCCTTGTAGAGTATGTAGATTATAACCTGCAGGAGAAGCTAAACGAACTGCGGGATGAAGAGGATAAAGCTGTGGATGTTCTTATGGGAAAACAGCTTGACGAAGTAGAGGAAAATATTAAGAATGCCATTCAGAAATTAGATGAAAAGTTTAATTCCGAGGCAGAGATACCCAAAATAACAGAGAGTGATACAAAGGAGAAAACAGAATGAAAAATATATTTAAAATCTTTATCTCCGATGTGAAACGGATTTTCCAGAACGTGGTTGCGGTTGTGGTTATCATGGGACTTTGTGTGATTCCATGCCTCTATGCATGGTTTAATATATTTTCAAACTGGGATCCGTATGGTGAAAGTTCGACTTCAAACCTGAAGGTTGCAGTGGTATCAGAAGATGAAGGTGTAACGGTGGCGGGTATTTCTGTCAATATCGGTTCATCCGTTGTTGAAGCGTTACAGGAAAACAAGGTTATGGGATGGGTATTTACTGAGACATCCGACGAGGCGGTGGATGGTGTATACAGCGGTGAATATTATGCGGCTCTTGTGATTCCGGATGATTTTACGGAGGAGATGATCAGCTTCCTTGGTGGACAGATCGAACACCCGGATATTATTTATTATGAAAATGAAAAGAAAAATGCGATAGCGCCGAAGATTACCTCAAAAGCCAAAACGTCTGTTCAGGAACAGGTGAATGCAAGCTTCGTGAGCACACTTGCGGAGGCAATGATGCAGGTCGGGGATGCAGTTGCGGGAAACGATGTTGACGGAGGTTCACTTGCGGATACAATTACGCAGCGGTTAAACGATGTAAGCGGTGATCTGCAGAGCTACATCAACATCTTAAATTCATTTGCAAGTATTTTAAATTCTGCACAGAGTATCGTCGCAACAAGCCAGGTCATGCTTCCGGGACTTGATTCCATGGTTTCTACAGGTCAGGACACGATAAACAGCATGGAAAGTCTGATACTTGCCGGAAATGCAACGACGGATACGGTTACCCAGATGGTTACATACAGTTTTGATCTGGTTGAGAACAGCCTGAATAATGTGTCCATGGTGATACAAAATGACATGGAAAAACTGGGAAAATACGAAGATGCGGCAGGAAACGGACTGAATGCGACAATATCCGTAGTGCCTTATCTGGAAAAAATGTTTAATGACTCGGTTTCAAGCTGGGAGGGGCCAGCAGATGACGAGACAAGAATGCAGATCCAGGGTGTGCGTGACCAGTTAAAGATGATTGAACTTGAACTGAACGGACTTGCAGAAAACGGAACTGCCACAGCGGAGGATATCAATACCTTAAAAGGACAGATTACAACCGAGATTGAAAATTGTAAGACGGCTCTGGATGCGCTGCAGCATACGTTTGAGTATACCGTAAAACCACAGCTTGATTCCACGATGAATGCAATGCAGAATTCCATGATCGCAACGACATCGATTTTAAACGGAATCAATGCGGATTTTGGCGATGTGGAAAAGGTGCTGTCAAAATACGAGGACACGCTCTCAAGGGGAAGTGCAGATTTATATGATTCTTTAGAAATGGCGCAGGAGTTATATAATAAACTGACGCAGATCATCGCGGATTTTACCACATTGAGACAGGATGAACAGTATCAACAGTTTATGGAGATATTAGAGACAGATCCACAGCAGCTGGGCAGTTTCATCTCTTCTCCGGTAAATCTTGACACTGTCGGAATTTATGAGATTGAAAATTATGGCTCTGCCATGGCTCCGTTTTATACGATTCTGGCATTGTGGGTAGGTGCGCTGATACTGGTTGCGATTATTCATGTGAAAGTAGAACCGGAAGAGGGCATCACGGATATAAAGCCATATCAGGCATATTTCGGGCGCTATATCCTGTTTTTCCTGATAGGGCAGACACAGACACTGATCACGGTGCTTGGAGATTTGTTTTATGTGCGGATACAGTGTCATAATCCATTCCTGTTCTGGCTTGCCGGAGCAGTCAGCAGTTTTGTATTTACGCTGTTTATTTACTCGCTTACCGTTGCATTTGGAAATGTCGGTGAGGCACTTGCAATCGTTGTTATGGTTATCCAGGTTGCCGGTGCGGGCGGAACATTCCCGATTGAGACATTACCGCAGGTATACCAGTCACTTTATAAATATCTGCCATTCCCGTATGGAATGAATGCCATGAGAGAGACAATCGGTGGAATTTATCAGATGAACTACTGGATCTATGTTGGAAAACTTGCAATTTATCTGGTCGTTTCGCTGGTCATTGGACTTCTTATTGCGATACCGTTCCGTAAACTGAACCATGTCATTGAAAAGAGCAAGGAAAACACGGAGATCATGATCTGATCCCACACGAAGGAGCTTAAAATGTTACTGATTCGAATGGTATTACTTTTGACAGGACTTCTTATGACAGTTGTGCCGGGGGCGTGCACGAGAAAAGACCAGAGAGGTGATCTGAATGCAGAAAAAAGGATACGGCAGATTGGCATCTGGTTTGTGGCAGCAGCGGTCATATGGATTATTACCGCAAAATTTTTCTGAAAATCGACTATGATTTCGGGCAGATGAAAAATTGTTTATTGACAAAATATTTCGATGTGATATCATAGCTTTAGTGTGATGTGTGATTAAAGTATTAAACTATTGGAGATGCAGAATGAGAAAACAGGTATTATCTCTATTAGTGGAGAATAACCCGGGCGTGACAAGTCATATTTCAGGACTTTTCAGCAGAAGAGGTTACAATATTGACAGTTTTTCTTCCGGTGTGACCGCAGATCCGAGATATACAAGGATTACGATCGTCGCGACCGGCGATGAACAGATCTTAGAGCAGATTGAAAAACAGCTTGCGAAGCTGGAAGATGTTGTAGACATCAAAAAACTTGAAAATGGTTCATCCGTGACGAGAGAGCTGATCTTAGTAAAGATTCGTGCGAAAGATACAGAACGTCAGCCAATCTTAAATGTAACCGAGATCTTTCATGGAAAAGTTGTGGATGTAACCCACGATTCGATGGTGATCGAATTGACAGGCCATCAGGACAAGCTGGATGCATTTTTAGATCTTCTGTCCGGATATGAGATTTTAGAACTTGCGCGAACCGGACTGACCGGATTGTCGAGAGGCATTTCCGATGTCGTTATGTTAGACGAAGACGGCAAAAGAGTATCATTATAACAAAATAAGCAGATAAGAATATGCAAATACATATTTTTTATTAAGAAACCAAAATTGGAGGAAATTAATTATGGCAGCAAAAATATTTTATCAGGAAGACTGTAACCTTTCACTGTTAGACGGAAAGACGATCGCAATCATCGGCTACGGCAGTCAGGGACATGCACATGCATTAAACTTAAAAGATTCAGGATGCCATGTTATCATTGGTCTTTATGAGGGAAGCAAATCCTGGGCAAAAGCTGAGAAACAGGGATTTGAAGTATATACAACAGCAGAGGCAGCAAAGAAAGCCGACATCATCATGATCTTAATCAACGATGAGAAACAGGCAGATATGTACAAAAAAGATATCGAGCCAAACCTTGAGGCAGGCAACATGTTAATGTTCGCACATGGTTTCAATATTCATTTCGGATGTATCGTACCTCCAAAGGATGTAGATGTTACCATGATCGCTCCAAAAGCTCCGGGACATACCGTACGTTCTGAGTATCAGGTTGGAAAAGGAACACCTTGTCTGATCGCTGTTGAGCAGGATGCAACAGGAAAAGCACAGGATCTTGCATTAGCATATGCACTTGGTATCGGCGGAGCAAGAGCTGGTGTTCTTGAGACAACATTCCGTACCGAGACAGAGACAGACCTTTTCGGAGAGCAGGCAGTTCTCTGCGGTGGTGTTTGTGCATTAATGCAGGCTGGTTTTGAGACATTATGCGAAGCTGGTTATGACCCAAGAAATGCATACTTCGAGTGTATCCATGAGATGAAACTGATTGTAGACTTAATCTACCAGTCAGGTTTCGAGGGAATGAGATATTCTATCTCCAACACAGCAGAGTATGGTGATTACATCACAGGACCGAAGATCATCACAGAGGATACAAAGAAAGCGATGAAACAGATCCTTTCCGATATCCAGGATGGTACATTTGCAAAAGATTTCTTACTTGATATGTCTCCTGCAGGACGTCAGGTTCACTTCAAGGCTATGAGAAAGAAAGCTGCAGAGCATCCATCAGAGCAGGTTGGTAAAGAGATCCGTAAACTGTACAGCTGGAACAACGAAGAGGACAAACTGATCAACAACTAATTTTTAGCTGAGTAATGAGACAATGGATATTATACTTTAGAGTATAGATTTATTGTTGGAAAGATAAAAGAAAGAATCATCATGTGGTACATTTCATATGATGGTTCTTTTTTTACCTTAAGAACTTGTGAACCGGTATCAGAAAAACTTTTATGACAGCTGGAGGAAACGTTTCCGGCAGGGCGGTTGGTACTTGACAAAACCATGGTATATGATAAAATAAATCATGTTGTGAATAAAATACATCAGACTTTGATAAGGAATAGTAAGAATTTTTTATTTTTCAGAGAGCTGCCGGATGCTGCGAGACAGTAAAGAAAAATTCCCAACTCGCCTTTGAGTCCTTTTGCCCAAGCTATCAGTCAGGTTTATAGTGTGTAAGCAAAAGCGTGTTGTCCGCGTTAAGGATCATAAGAGCGTATTGTCTTGTTTTCATGTTAAAATTGATCTGACAGATGAGCAGATGGATTTTAAATATTGACAGATGGGAAATGAAATCAAAAGAATACGAATTAGAGTGGTACCACGGAGTAAGATAGACTTCGTCTCTAAGAGGATGTGCAATTTTAAAAGCATATCTTCGGAGACGGAGTTTTTTTTCGCAAAAACAAGGAGGAAAATCCTCTCCTCGTCAAAGGACTCGGATTTTGCTCCGCAAAACAAGGAGGGAAATCCTCTGCTCCTGCAAGGGCAGTCGCATTTTTCTTCGGAAAACAAGGAGGATTATATGTCAGAACTTTACAATCACAAAGTCGTTGAGAAAAAATGGCAGAAAGTCTGGGATGACAATAAGGCTTTTGCTGCGACAGACGACTACAGCAAACCAAAATATTATGCACTGGTAGAATTCCCATATCCGTCAGGACAGGGACTTCATGTAGGTCATCCGAGACCTTATACAGCACTTGATATCGTAGCAAGAAAGCGCAGAATGCAGGGCTATAACGTACTGTATCCGATGGGATGGGATGCATTCGGACTTCCGACTGAGAACTATGCGATCAAAAATAAGATCCATCCGAAGATTGTAACCGAGAATAACGTAAAGCGTTTCAAAGAGCAGCTTCATTCTTTGGGCTATTCTTTCGACTGGGACAGAGAGATCAACACTACAGATCCAGGTTATTACAAATGGACACAGTGGATTTTCTTAAAACTGTTTAAAGCAGGACTTGCTTACAAAAAAGAGATGCCGATCAACTGGTGTACTTCCTGTAAAGTAGGCCTGGCAAACGAGGAAGTTGTAAACGGTGTCTGCGAGCGCTGTGGTGCTCCGGTTGTCCGCAAGGTAAAGAGCGAGTGGATGTTAAAGATCACCGATTATGCTGAGAAGCTGTTAGAGGGATTAAATGATGTAGATTATATCGAACGTGTCAAGGTTTCCCAGAAAAACTGGATCGGTAAATCACAGGGTGCAGAGGTAGACTTTGCGATCGCCGGAAAAGAGGACAAACTCCGTGTTTACACGACACGCTGCGATACATTATTTGGTGCTACTTATATGGTAGTTTCCCCGGAACATCCGATTATTGACAAATACAAAGATGAATTAAAGAACTGGGATGCCATCGCTGCATACCGCGAGGAAGCCGCAAAGAAATCTGACTTTGAACGTTCTGAGCTTGCAAAAGACAAAACTGGTGTGGAAATCGACGGTCTTATGGCAGTCAATCCGGTAACCGGAAAAGAGATCCCGATCTGGATTTCCGATTATGTATTAATGTCTTACGGAACCGGTGCAATCATGGCAGTACCGGCACATGATGAGAGAGACTGGGAATTTGCAAAGAAATTCAATATCCCAATGGTACAGGTCGTTGCAAAGAACGGCGAGGAAGTTGATATCAACGAAGCAGCATTTACGGACGTTGCAACCGGTGTTTTAATCAATTCTGAGTTTTTAAACGGACTGGAAGTAAAGGATGCAAAGGCAAAAATGATCGCATTCTTAGAGGAAAAAGGCATTGGTACCGCAAAGACTAACTATAAATTAAGAGACTGGGTATTCTCCCGTCAGCGTTACTGGGGTGAGCCGATCCCGATCGTTCACTGCCCGAAGTGTGGAAATGTTCCGGTACCGGAAGAAGAACTTCCGCTTCGTCTGCCGGAGGTAGAATCTTATGAGCCGACAGGAACAGGTGAGTCACCGCTTGCTGCAATTGACGAGTGGGTAAACTGCAAGTGTCCGGTATGTGGAAGTGATGCAAAGAGAGAGACAAATACCATGCCGCAGTGGGCGGGATCATCCTGGTATTTCCTGCGTTATGTAGACAACCATAATTCAGAGGCACTGGTTTCCAGAGAGAAAGCAGACGAGATGCTTCCGGTTGATATGTATATCGGTGGTGTAGAGCATGCAGTACTTCATCTTCTGTACTCAAGATTCTACACGAAATTCCTGTACGATATCGGTGCGATTGATTTTGATGAGCCGTTCCACAAGCTGTTCAATCAGGGAATGATCACCGGAAAGAACGGAATCAAGATGAGTAAATCCAAGGGAAATGTCGTATCACCGGATGATCTTGTACGTGATTACGGATGCGATTCCCTGAGAATGTATGAACTCTTTGTAGGACCACCGGAGCTGGATGCTGAGTGGGATGACCGTGGAATTGATGGTGTAAACCGTTTCCTGAAACGTCTGTGGAATATGTTAATGGAAAGCAAAGAGAAAGACATTCAGCCGACAAAAGAGATGATCAAGCTCCGTCACAGAATGGTATATGATATCACAACAAGACTGGAAAGCTTCAGCCTGAATACAGTTATTTCCGGATTTATGGAGTATAACAACAAGTTCATCGAAGTTGCCAAGAAGGAAGGCGGAATCGATAAAGAGACACTGGAGACGATCGCAGTACTTCTTTCCCCGTTTGCACCGCATTTCGCAGAAGAGATGTGGGAACAGTTAGGTCATGTAGATACTGTATTTAAAGCAGGCTGGCCAAAATACGATGAAAATGAGATGAAAGATGACGAGATCAAGATCCCGGTACAGATCAATGGCAAGACAAAGGCTGTCATTGAGATCCCGGCAGATATCTCCAAGGATGATGCAATCGCAGCAGGTAGAGAAGCGATCGCAGATAAGCTGACAGGAAATGTGATCAAGGAAATCTATGTGCCGAAGAAGATTATTAATATTGTAATGAAGTAGAGTTTTTGCAAATAAAAGAATGAATAATGGTACAGGTAATCTTTTGTTATCTGTACCATTGTTGTTTCTACAGAGAATGAATCGGAAAAGAGATTAAAAATACGGAGAATTGTGGAAGAGTGGAGATGAGTGCGGAAAGTAAATTCGTGCCGGAAAGTAATGAAGAAATGGAAGATACATTTGAGCTCAGAAAAATAATCAATCCTGCAGGAACTGCACAAAATATTAATATTTTAGGAAAGTTCTGTGGGAAAAGAGCTGTAGAACGGCTGACCAGTGAACAATTACAAAAAAAGTATGGGATTGCTCAGGCAGATGTTATGGTTCTGTTTGGAGGCAGTATTCATTTCAGCCATTCCACTGTGGTCAAGCAGAGATACAAAGCAGCAGCCGAGAACGGTTCCATGTTCTTCTGCAAGAAGAGCAAGATTGTCAGGATTTTCAATTTGAAAATTAAAAGAATCACGGCTTATAAAATGGTCGATTGTTGAAAAAAGCTCCGGTCTCGCAGTTACATTAATCTGATGAAGCTGCAGGAGCAGCCGATCAATGTCTTCATAATTTTTTTTTCTGATATTCCGAATCCTCATACTGTGCATTCACCGCCTTTCTTTTTTCATTATAATATGGAAGTGGAGAAAATTTTTTAGTATTATTTTGTTTTACTGCATATACTAAGAAAAATGATCAGGAGGTAGTAAAGTGAGCAGAAAAAGAAGAATGACAACAGAGGAGATTGAAAATCAGAAACGGATCGATGCCTGCGATTATCTGACCAATGCAGTATCCACTCAGGATTGCACAGGACTGATTCCGTCAGCACCGGTCAGTGACGCAGAACTGGAGTCTTATGAAGAGGTGTATCATTACCAGCCTCCGAAGGTGAAGAAAAAATAAATTTGTAGTTGTTGGAATGATACGCTTGTAAAGCAAAAGACTTCTTTATGGCGAAGCGGACGCGGAAAGCAGGGATATTCCTTCGCGGTGCAGGCCCGCTTTACCTCAGCCCGTTGACCGTTTGT
>OLQX01001023.1_pt1 | contig 27885 bp, 28 predicted proteins | sample 1672581 | NCBI WGS metagenome assembly OLQX01 (sample SAMEA3136701, study PRJEB25190) | human gut metagenome | reverse complement strand
GCTACTCCTATAGGAACGCCCTCTTCATTTTCCTTTTTATCTTTATCCCCCAGTTCTGATAAAACATTATATAAGCTTTCAAAGATTCGTTCAGCTCTAATCCAATATGGCCGTAAAACCTCTTTTGAAACTTGGGGACGTTCTTCTGCTTTATATGTATCCTCAAGTGTCCTTCTATTTACGATACTCTCAATATTTTCTTTCACAAAATTCAAAGCATCATCTTCATCAAGTTCTGCTTGATGAAGATTACGTTCTTTTGTAAAAAACTCTATCTCTTCATCAATTTCGGAAATACGGGTATTCACCTCATCACGTTCTGCATTTATTGCAATTAGCTTACTTGCGATAAACCCACCTAAAATTGCAACGATAGATGCAGAACATGCAACTATTGTTGTTAATGTATCTGTTAAATTATACATCATGTTATCTACTTCTCCCTCATTAAGTATAAACTAGCCCGCCTTGGGACAGACGGGCCAACATTGAAAGAATAATCCCAATGACAAGTCAGGATCACTTTTATTCTACTCTACTCCGCCTTTTCTGTAAATAAAAAAAGAGACTTTGTCCCCCTGTCTCCTTAATTTCGGTAAATTTTCATCGGTTGTTGCCTGTCGGCGGTTTCCTTCTCAAACCCTGACTTGATATGTGACTTGAATTTTTTAGGCTTTTTTCTGTTCCCCTTCGCCTGTTTTCGCTAAATCAAGCACAAAAAAAAGAAAAGAAAAAAGAGCTAAAACCCTGTGAAATTCAGTGTTTTCGCTCTTTGTCATAACCATCGAGGCGACAGGATTTGAACCTGCGACCTCTACATCCCTAATGTAGCGCTCTACCAAGCTGAGCCACGCCTCGATATTTTTTACCGCTTCTGTTCAGCGACTTTTACATATTACCACAGGATATTCTTTCTGTCAACAACAGATTTTATATTTTTTCAAAATGTATCCAAAAAAATCCCTTTTATAGAAAAATCCACCGAACCTTCCGCAAAATCATTCGGTGGATTTCTGTTTTTATAACAAATGCAGCCGTCTGCAAACGCGAATCAGCTTGCCGCCGCCGGGTACTGTCTGCAAGTCCTCCTCCACGATACCCTTGATGAGCAGCATCACCAGACCATACACCGCAACCGCAATGCAGATTGCAAGCAGTGTCGCGATGGTGTTGCTCTGCAAAAGCTGATAGAACACATGATAGCTGCCAAGTGTTGCCGCCGCCATGGCAGCAGAGCCGATAATCGGCTTGAGAAAGCTGCCCATGATATCGAATTTCGTTCCCGTCAGTCTGCTCAGCATGATTACATCAAAAACGCCTGCAACCAGATAGCAGCCCGTTGTGGAAAGCACTGCCCCCAGAACGTTAATAGAAGGAATCCGAATCAGAACCACGTTCAGAATCACCTTTGTAATGGCACCCAGAATCGCACCGACCACGGGCACCTTAATATGTCCAATCCCCTGCAAAATCCCCGTAGAGGTCTGGCAAAGCGCAAGGAAGATAATCGAAACGCCACCAACCGTCAGCAGTGTACCGCCGTCGCTTGCACTGGGGAACAGCATGTGGATAATCTGCGGCCCAAGCGCACTGATACCAACCGCCGCAGGCACAGAAATAATCATGGAAATGCGATAGGTCAGCGTCATTTTTCTGCGTACCTGCTTCCGCTCCTTCAATTTTACCGATGTGGCAATGCTTGGCAAAGCCGCTGTTGCAACCGCCGTAGAAATCGTAACAGGCAATGTGGTCAGCGTAACATATTTCCCCGAAAGCTGTCCATACAACGCTCTTGCATTCTCTTCGGAAAATCCAATCTGCTGCAAAATTCTTACCACCATCCCCATATCAATCAGGTTGGTAATGCTGAATACCGCCGTACCTGCGATGATGGGCCATGCCGTCTGCAAAACTCTGCCTATCAGCTCACGCTTCGATTCCTCGTAGGGCTGCTTGCATCGCTCTGCTCTCCAAAGCAGATACGGGCGAATCAGACAGTAGGCAAAGACCACCACAACCAGGCCTGCCAAAGCGCCAATGCCCGTCCCCATCGTACCACCGGCAGATGCCAGAGGAATGTTCTTCGTCATCCCTTCCGGAATATTGATGCTCATAAACACCCATGCCAGATACACACTGAAAAAGGCGTTGAACACCTGCTCTACAATCTGAGAAATCGCGGTCGGCACCATGGTACGCATCCCTTGGAAATATCCGCGGAATACGGACATGATAGCAACAATCACCAAGGTCGGGCAAAGCGTCAGCAGGGAATAATAGCTGTCCGCAATGTCAATCATATCTGCCAGTCGGTGTGCGCCAAGTCCCATCACAATCGCAAAGAACGTGCCAAAGCAGGTGGAAATCACCAATGCCGCCTGAAAGACACGATGCGCATTTCGGTATTGCTTCAGTGCGATTCTCTCGGAAACCAGCTTAGAAATTGCCGCAGGCAGCCCCGCCGAGGATAAAATCAGCAGGAAGGTATAAATATAATAGCCGCCGCTGTAAATCGCATTCCCCTCGTCCCCAATCATATTGGTTAAGGGTAAACGGTATATAAAGCCCAAAAAACGTACCAGCAGGCTGGCTGCTGCCAGAATTGCCGCCTGTTTTACGAAGCCGCCGCCCTTTTTCTTCGCTTTTGCCGCCATGGTGCACCTCTTTCCAAAAAATCCTAATCAGAACCGCTTCTTAGCTGTTTGCGCGGTTTTTCGCCTTTCTGCGCTGGGTATTATCCAGAATCTTTTTCCGCATACGCAGATTCTGGGGGGTTACCTCCAGCAGCTCATCATCACTGATAAATTCCATGCACTGCTCCAGAGACATCGTGATATGCGGTGTCAGCTTCAGCGCATCATCCGAGCCGCTCGCACGGGTATTTGTCAGCTGCTTTTTCTTACATACGTTGATATCCATATCATCCGCACGGGCATTTCTGCCGACAACCATGCCCTCGTAAACCTTTGTGCCTGCGCCGATGAACAGCTCCCCACGTTCCTGCGCGTTATACAGACCATAGGTGATGGCTTCGCCGCTTTCAAACGCAACCAGAGAGCCCTGCGAACGGGTCACAATATCCCCCTTATAGGGTTCGTAGCCGTCAAACAGGGAGTTCATAATGCCGTTGCCCTTGGTATCCGTCATAAATTCACTGCGGTAGCCAATCAGACCTCTTGCAGGAATAGAAAATTCCAGTCTGGTATAGCCGCCCTTTGCAGGATACATATTTGTCATTTCGCCCTTTCTGCTGCCCAGCTTTTCGATAACATTGCCGACAAATTCCTCAGGAACGTCAATCGTTACCGCCTCCATAGGCTCGCATTTCTTGCCGTTAATCTCTCTGAACAGCACCTCCGGCTTGGACACCTGAAATTCGTAGCCCTCTCTGCGGAGTGTTTCAATCAGAATGGAAAGATGCAGTTCCCCTCTGCCGGAAACCTTCACGCTGTCCAAATTATCGGTATCCTCTACCCGCAGGCTGACATCTGTATTCAGCTCCTTGAACAGTCTGTCACGAATCTGTCTGGAGGTAACATATTTCCCCTCCTGCCCTGCGAAGGGGCTGTCGTTTACAGAGAAGTTCATTGCCAGTGTGGGTTCGGAAATCTTCACGAAGGGCAGAGGTTCGGGCTTTTCGGGGGAACAGATGGTATCCCCGATCATAATATTTTCAATGCCGCTAAGCGCAACAATATTGCCGACACTCGCTTCCTTTACCTCTACTCTCTGCAAGCCCTGAAATTCATACAGCTTTGTGATACGAACCTTTTTCTGTGTTTCCGCATTGTGCATATTCAGAACGACAACCTCGTCATTGACGCGCAGTACGCCGTTTTCAATCTTACCGATGCCGATACGACCCAGATATTCGCTGTAGTCAATCGTGGAAATCAAAGCCTGTGCAGGCGCATGCACGTCCCCTGTGGGAGCGGGAATATGGTTGATGATTGCTTCAAACAGAGGCTTCATATCGCCCTCTCTTGCAGAGGGATCCTCGGAGGCATAGCCGCCTCTTGCGGAAGCGAACACAAAGGGAGAATCCAGCTGGTCTTCGTTTGCATCCAGCTCCATGAACAGCTCCAGCACCTCATCCACAACCTCATCAGGGCGTGCTTCGGGTCTGTCCACCTTATTCACGCAAACAACAACAGGGTGATTCAGCTCCAATGCCTTGCGCAGAACGAATTTTGTCTGGGGCATAGGGCCTTCAAACGCATCCACCACCAGCACAACGCCGTCCACCATTTTCAGCACACGCTCTACCTCGCCGCCGAAATCGGCATGTCCGGGGGTATCAATGATGTTGATTTTGGTATCACCATAGTTTACGGCTGTGTTTTTGGAAAGAATGGTAATCCCTCTTTCCCGTTCAATATCGCCGCTGTCCATGACTCTTTCCTGTACCTCCTGATTAGAACGGAAGATACCGCTCTGTCTGAGCAGCTGATCCACCAATGTGGTTTTGCCGTGGTCAACATGGGCAATAATCGCTACGTTTCTGATATTTTCAATATTCTGACTCATTTAGAATTACTCCAATCGTTTCAAGTTTTCCTTTTACATTATCTTCTGTGTGACACTTAATTGTAGCACACCATTTTCTCGGATGCAACGATTCCAAAGAAAAAAACGCCCCCATCTGCCGATAATTCCCAAAAAAATACACTTTTCGGCATAAAGAAAGACTCTCCTAACGGAGAGCCTCTTTGTTGCATAACCAAGCTCAAATATATGTCTGAATGCTTTCGCACTTAGGTCAAATAAATAGAATCGATTAAGCACGTGTTACGTTTGCAGCCTGAGGGCCTTTTGCACCCTGTACTACTTCAAATTCAACTTCCTGGCCTTCTTCCAGTGTTTTGTAGCCTTCAGCCTGAATTGCGGAGAAATGTACGAATACATCGTCTTCACCAGGTACGGAGATGAAACCAAAACCTTTTTCTGCGTTAAACCATTTTACTGTACCTTTTTTCATTCTTTAAAATCCTCCTACTTGAGATAGATAAAAATTTGTTACAGTTTGATATTAGCATAAATTTCCGTCAGTGTCAATCCGATTTCCAGTGAATCACTTGGGATTCGCTCGACAAAGCATTACATTTTCCCATAATTTTCGTCCTCCTGCAGGGCTCCGTTCTGGATTGCCATCCGCGCCAGTTCATCGCATCTTTCATTGCCGGGGTTGTCCGCATGTCCCTTCACCCAGAGGAAGGTCACCTGATGCTTTTCCAGCAGCAAAAGCAGCCGCTCCCAGAGGTCAACATTTGAAGCCTTCTCCTTTTTGTTCCGCATCCAGCCGTTCTGCCGCCATTTCACAACCCAGCCCTTTTCTATCGCATCCACCACATACTTCGAGTCACTGTAGAGGTTCACCCTGCAAGGCTCCTTCAATGCTTCCAGTCCTTTGATAACCGCAAGCACCTCCATGCGGTTGTTCGTTGTCAGACGATAGCCTGCGGAAAGCTCCTTTTTTGCACTGCCATACAGCAGCACAACGCCATAGCCGCCGGGGCCTGGGTTGCCCGAACATGCGCCGTCCGTATAAATCGTCACTGTTTTCATTCGGTTTCCTCCTTCAAAAATGCCGCGCCAATCAGCAAATCCTCTTTTGTCGTGATTTTGATGTTGCGGTAGCTGCCCATGATAACCCGCACAGGAAAGCCGCTGTGCTCCGCAACAGAGGCATCATCCGTTCCCAGAAAGCCGTCCGCCTTCGCTTTTTCGTATGCCGCAAGAATTTCCTTACGGCGGAAGGTCTGCGGAGTCTGTATCTGCCGGAGAGTGCTTCTGTCCGGCGTGGCAATCGCAAAGCCCTCCGCATCGCATACCTTAATCGTATCCTTCGCAGGCACGCCTGCCACACAGCCGCCTGTCTCCTTTGCCGCCGCAATGGAGCGTTCCAGAATTTCCTCCGTCACAAACGGACGCACCCCATCATGAATCAGCACAATTTCCGTATCCTGCGGCACCTGCTGCAAGCCAAGGAATACAGAATCCTGCCTCTCCTTGCCGCCCTCCGTTACGGAAATAATTTTCTTCCAGCCGTATTCCTGCACCATCTGCCGCACATCCTGCAGGGCATCTCCTCCTGTCACCAGAATGATATCCCGAATACACGCCGCTTTTTCAAATTTTTCAACCGTATGTGCAAGAATTTCCTTTCCGCAAAGGGGCAGAAACTGCTTGCTGATTTCCGTTCCCATGCGTCTGCCCTTTCCTGCCGCTACAATCACAGCCGTACTGATGCTCATCTTTTTTTCCTCCCGATTCAGCAAAAATGCGAAATCAAACAGGCTGATTTCGCACTTTTGCTCTCTTTATTTATGCCGCAGCAATCATTTTTGTAAAAATCATACGACCTGCCGCTGTCTGCAATACGCTCGTCACAATCACCGTAATCGTCTCACCGATGTGCTTACTGCCGCCGTCCACCACAATCATCGTGCCGTCGTTCAGATACGCAACGCCCTGTCCTGCTTCCTTGCCGGCCTTTATGATGGTAACCACCATTTCCTCTCCCGGCAAAACCACAGGCTTCACCGCGTTGGAAAGCTCATTGATATTCAGCACACGCACGCCCTGAAATTCCGCAACCTTATTCAGGTTAAAGTCATTCGTCACCACGAAGGCATCCATGCTGTCCGCCATTTTCAGCAGCATGGAATCCACCTCCATCTGCTGACCGGGATGAAAGTTCTGAATTTCTACAGGAACTGCCAGCTGCTTCTGAATTTCGTTCAGAATATCCAGACCTCTGCGCCCTCTTTGACGCTTCAGGCTGTCCGCAGAATCCGCAATATGGCGCAACTCCTCCAGAACAAAATCAGGGATGATGATTTTCCCTTCGATAAAGCCTGTTTGCAGCAAATCCAGAATTCTTCCGTCAATGATAACACTGGTATCCAGAATTTTCGGTCTGCCGTAAATGGAATCCTCCGCCGTGCTGGGAGGGGTTGTCATCAGCACCTCCTTCAGCGTGCGCACATTCACATCATCCTTCTTTCTTCTGGCAACGCGAATCCCCAGAATCCCGAACAGGATGTTCAACAGCACCACGATAAACGTGCCAAGTGCGCCAAAGCCATTGAATGCCATGCCGATGAGGTTCGCCAGAACCAGCCCGACAATACAGCCGATAACGGAAAGCGAAAGCTCCTTCAAATTCATTTTGGAAAGGCGTTCCTCTGTCTGATTCAGCCGTTTCAGGAGCAGACCTGCCAATGGCGTAGCAAGTAGAAAATAAAATATAAGTCCGACAATTACCGCTATCACCGTAGGTACATATACCGGCAATTTATGTTGAAATTTGAATAAGTCCATAAAAAGCACTACATGCATTAACGCATAGGTCGCCGCTGTTGCAATCAAGCTTATAATCAGCTCTAATACTCGTTTCATGTTTTCACCTCCTTTTCTTTTTGGGGGTACTTCCCCTTATTTTAGTCTAACTTATTTTTTCTTGTTTGGCAAGGAGTTCTTTCCCTTCTCTCCCGTTAAATTCCCGTACAGAAAATCCTGTCATTTTTTCTGCAAAAAGGCAGCAGAAACGCAGTGCTTTCATGCACAAACAATATTTTGTGGTTTTTTATACTACATAATGTGTTTCTGATGTTGAAATTTCCGTTCTGATTTGTTATAGTATAGCAAGACTACCGCGGAAGACCATTTCCGCAGAATCATTTGAACGTCTGAAGGTAAGGAGAGAATAGTATGGCAGAGTATCAAATTTTCAGCGATGGTGCCTGTGATATCGGCTTTGCAAAGGCAAAGGAATTAGGAATCGGGTTGATTCCCTTTTATATTTCGATAGACCATGAAACTTATTATAAGGAAATTCAAGAAATCTCTTTAGAGGAATATTTTCGCTATATGACAGAGGAAAAGGGCTACCCCAAAACCTCCCTGCCCTCCATTCAGGATTATATGGATGCATTCCGCCCTGCCCTCGAAGCCGGCAAGGACATCATCTGCATCACCATGACGCGCACGCTGACCGCCTCTCTGGAATCTGCGGTAACGGCAAAATCCATGCTGGAGGAGGAATTTCCTCATGCGCAGATTCACGTCATCAATTCCTGGGTAGCAACAGGCGCGCAGGCCCTGCTTCTGATGGAAATGGCGCGGATGCAGAAGAACGGAAAATCTCTGAATGAGGTGATTACATACGCGGAAAAAGCAAGAGAGGATGCCCGCATTCATTTCATGGTCGGGGATTTAAGCTATCTTGAGATTGGCGGACGCATCGGCAAGGTTGCTACCATTTCCGCAGGACTTTTGAAAATCAAGCCCATCATCATTTTAAAGGGCGGCGAAATCAGCGCAGGCGGTATCTGCCGTGCCAGAAAAAAAGGACTTACACAGATTGCATCCATCACCGCAAAGCATTTCAAGGAAACCAGCGAAAATCCCGCACATTATATCGCAATGCCCGGCACAAATACCATCTGGGACGATATGGACAGCTTTTATGCTCTGCTGCAGGAAACGGTTCCCGGCATGGAATTCCTGCCTCCCTTCCAGATTGGCGCGACCATCTCCACCCACACCGGTCCGGGGACAACAGGCTTCTGCTTCGTCAAGAAATACGAATACTATCATATATAAGGCAAAAACAGATAAAAACAGACATCCCGTCAGGAAGGTGCGCCCACCTGTGACAGGATGTCTGTTTCTTTTGTTTATTTGAAGTCCGCAAGAGAAATGCCGATTTCCCGCAAAATCCCCTTCAGATGCTCCATTTTTTCTTTTGTGGGAGTTCCAAATGCGGCATCGGGCAAGTCCATCCCCAGTGCCTCATATTTCCCAAAGCCAAATTTATGATACGGCAGAAGTTCCATTTCGGCACGCGGCAGATATTTCTTCACAAATTCGCCGCTTTTGCGGATATTTTCCTCATCCGCATTCACGCCCTCAATCGTCGGAATCCGAATGACCACTCTTGCCGAAAGCTCCGCCAGCTGCTTGATATTTTCCAGAATCCGTTCATTGGGAACGCCCGTAAATTTTTCATGCAGGGCAGAATCCATGTGCTTCAAATCCATAAAAATCAAATCCATCCGTTCCAGAGAGCTGCGTACCCGTTCAAATTCAAAATAGCCGCAGGATTCGATATCCAGACTGAAGCCCATATCATACAGACGGGAGGAAAGATACTCCAGAAGCTCAGGCTGCGCCGTTGCTTCGCCGCCGGAAAAGGTAATGCCGCCGCCGGAATTGCGGTAAAAAAGCTGATGCTTCGCCGCTTCCGCAATGATTTCATCCGCATCCGCCGGAGAAACAAGAGCCTTTCTTGCCCCCTTGGGACAAGCCGCCACACATGCGCCGCAGCTGACGCATTTTTCCCGTTCTGCATTCAGGTCAATGCCGATTCCCTTGGGACAGACCGCCGCACACGCGCCGCAGCCGATGCACAGCCTTGCGTAAAAGCCGACAACAGGGTGCTGCCTCAGTCCCTCCGGATTCGCGCACCATTTGCAGTGCAGCGGACAGCCTGCCAGAAAAATCGTGGTACGAATCCCATCCCCGTCATTGACGGAAAACGGCTGCATCTGCATCAGATAACCCTTCATAGCCATTCCCTTTCTTTCTTTTTCATCAACAGCCGCAGACGCTTTGCATCTGCGGCAATTTTTTGTCTTAAAATTCCTCATGTGCATTTCTTGCCATGATGGAATCCTGCATGGATTTCGACAGATTGACAAACTGTGTGCTGTATCCCGCAACACGAACCAGCAGGTCTCTGTAATTTTCGGGATGAGCCTGTGCATCCTTCAGCACCTCATTGGAAATGGTGTTGAACTGCACATGGAATGCGCCCAGTGCGAAATAGGACTGGAGCATTGCGCCAAGGTTTGCGCGCCCTCTCTTTGTTACAACCAAATCGTGATTCAGACGCAGGTTCAGCAGTGTGCCGCCGCTGTGAATATCGTGATTCAGCTTTGCGGAGGAACGCAGTGCCGCAAGGCAGGTAGAGGTATCTGTGCCGGTATAAGGGGAAACGCCCTCGTTGATGGGGTCCTTCGCCCTTCTGCCGTCGGGTGTTGCGCCAAGCACCTTACCGGTCGGCAGGTAGTTGGAAATACCCATGAACGCCGTTACGAAATGATGCCCGTAGATATCCTTATAGGATGTTACATCATGATAGAAATAATCTGCCAGCTTCTTCGCAATGCTGTCCACATAATCATCATCATTGCCGTATTTGGGTACCGCCTGCGCCTTTGCACGCAGGGCTTCATAGCCTTCCCAGTTGTTGTTCAGTGCATCAATCAATTCAGAAAGTGTTACGCTCTTTTCTTCAAACACCAGCTTTTTGATTACAGCCAGAGAGTTTGCCGTAACGGAAAGCCCAACGCCTGTGAATACAGGCCCGATGTTGTATTTTGCGCCGCCGTCCACCAGATCCTTGCCGTTTTTCACGCAATATTCATTGCAGGCGGACAGGAACGGACGGGGTGCCTGTTCCTTATGGATTTTCTGCGCAGTCAGCAGGCTGATCACGCCATGCTTTACCATATAGGAGAACTGTCTGAACAACGCAGCCTCGATTTCCTCATAGGAGGTAAAGGTTTTCGGGTCTTTTTCGGACAGTGCAACCTGTTCACCTGTCAGGCGGCTCTTGCCTTCATTCAGCGCAAATTCCAATGCCGCCGCAAAGCTGATATTGCAGGAGGAGGTCCATTCAAAGGTCTTTCTGGAATGAGGTACAACACAGCCGCAGTTATTCCAGTCTCTTGCGTCCTCAGGCTCATAGCCCAGATTGCGGAGCATTTCGTAGCCTGTTCTGTCGCTATGGATGGCAGGGAAGCCACTGCCTGTGGAAACAAGGTCTGTCACTGCCTCCATGAATGCAGGAGGACAATCCGCATGGATACGGCAGCTCAGGGTCGGCTGATGGCATTTTGTTTCCTTCGTTGCCTGAATTGCCATGTAGGAAATATCATTTGTGCCATCCCTGCCGTCCTTTGTGGTGCCGCCGACGGTCAGATTTTCAAAGTTGGTATAGCCTGCGAAGAAGTCCGCTGTGTTTGCGGAAATCGTCCAAGCCCATTCGCTGTATTTCAGCCACAGGCACTCTACCAGTTCCAGTGCGGTATCGTAATCAATTTTGCCTGCATCCAAATCTGTTTTATAATAAGGATAGATATACTGGTCGAAGCGTCCGGGGTTCAATGCCAGAGGGTTTTCGGAGATAATGCCGCCCAGCTGTACGAACCATGTGAACTGGATTGCCTCGCGGAAGGATTTCGGGGGATTTTCGGGAACAGCTTCACAGGTTGCCGCAATTTCCAGAAGCTCCGCCTTTCTCGCTTCGTCCTTTTCCTCTGCCGCCATTTCTCTTGCCTTTTCGGCATATCTGTTTGCCAGACGCACGATACCATCGCAGACCAGAACGATGGAACGATAGAAAATCAGCTTATCCTTTTCTTCGGGAATAGCTTCGTTCAGCTCTGCCATATAGCCCTCTGCTTCTTTTTTAATGCCGCCGAAGCCCTTGGGGAACAGCTGATCCACATAGTCGGGAGACATTTCGCCGATGCCGTTGCGCCATTTGGAGTCGGTATCCACAAAGCCCGTATCTACGCCGATTTTCTTTGTTTCCGCGGAGGTGCGCGCCAGAAAAGCATCCTCAACGGATTTGCCCTTCCAGTAAGGGAAGATGTTTTCTCTGACATAGGCTCTCTGCTCGTCCGTCATTTCATAGGGGTCCTGCGGACGGCTCGGAAAGTTATCCATTTCATCATCGACCCATTTCCACGCAAATTCGGGTGTCAAAATGCCGCATTTGCGATATTCGCCGCTTGCGCCGACAATCAGCTCGCCCTCAAAAATATTGACGCAAAGCTCATTACAGGTATCATAAAACGCCTGTGCGGTACGAATCTGTGCAGGCATGCCTTCCGTTCTTTTGAAGGATTCTGTCCAGATTCTTGCGCGTTCATAGGAAATGGACGGCTTGGTATTGATATAGTTCTGACGGATTTTCTCAATTCTGGGTGTAATGCTCATCTGATTCACCTAGCCCTTTCTTCGCTTCGGCGCAAAAAATCCGTTATAACGGTTATTTTTTATTTGTCATAATAAATGACCATACAGATTTTTGTCTTCTGCGTGCCGTGACATTCATAAATATGGGGCTTATTGGCAAGATAGCGAATCCCTTCGCCCGCCTCTACCACATATTCCACACCATCCACAGTCAGCCGCAGTGCGCCTTCAAAAACAAGTACAAATTCCTCTGTTCCATCCTCATGGGGAACGGATTCCGAGCGAGTGCCCGGCTCCAGCTCAATGCTGAGCATTTCGAATCTTCTTTCTGCATCGTAGGGAAAAAAGGGAAACAGCCGAAACCGCCCCTCATCGCTCAAAAGCGGGGAAACCTCACCCCTTCGGATGAGCTGGGTTTCTGTCTGCCTGCCCTCCAAAAGGGCGGTAAAGGAAATATGCAGCCCGGTCGCAATCTTCCAGAGCGTTGCCACCGTGGGGCTGGATTCCCCTCTTTCAATCTGCCCCAGCATGCTTTTGCTGACTCCCGTCTGCTCTGCCATGCTGTCAAGGCTGAGTTTCTTTTCCTTCCGAATTTGTCTCAGATTTTCCGAGATTCTGCTGCTCATCGCATCCATGTGTTTCCTCCTTGGTTCGAACCAACCGCCATCGAAGGTCAATGGCGCAAATGCGTGCGTTATGACGCATTTCTACTGTTACTGTATCATTTGCATTTGTCTTTGTCAATCCATTTTGACCGTTTTTACGAATAAAACAGACGTTATCGCATACAAAAATTCCGTCTCTTTTTTATGCAATTTGCCTATTTCGCAAGAAAAGCCCTGCCGCAGACCTTCCATGCGACAGAGCTATTCTATTTTCAGCCATTCTGTTTTCAGCCCTTCATTGCCTTCAGTTTCAAAATTTCATCCAGAATCTTATGTGCAACCTCAGCCTTGCTCAGAAGCTCCAGCTGAATTTCCTCCTCCTTGGAAATCATCGTTACCACATTCGTATCCGTACCGAAACCACTGCCTGCAATCTTAAGGTTATTGGCAACCACCATATCAATATTCTTCTTATCCAGCTTCACGCGGGAATTTTCCAGCATATTCTGGGTTTCCATGGAGAAGCCGCAGTAGAACTGACCTTCTCTGCGATGCTCGCCCAGATATTTCAGAATATCCTGTGTTCTGTCCAACTCGATGGACATTTCGCCGTCCTTTTTCTTTGTTTTTTCATCACTGTAGCTTTTGGGCTTATAATCCGCAACCGCCGCCGCCTTGATGATGATATCATTATCCAGAAAACGAGACTTCATTGCCTCAAACATATCCCCTGCGCTCTTTACCTGCACATAATCCACAAACATAGGGGGCTCCAGATTTGTCACACCGCTGACAAGTGTTACCTCCGCGCCGCGCAGCATTGCCGCCTTCGCCAGCTCATAGCCCATTTTCCCTGTGGAGTGGTTTGTAATATAACGCACAGGGTCTACGCTTTCCTGTGTCGGACCTGCGGTGACAATCACTTTCATGCCGGCAAGGTCTTTTTCATGCGCGATTTCACGCAGGATATGCCCCACCAGAACGTCCTCAGAGGGCATTTTTCCATCCCCGATATCCCGACAGGCAAGCAGTCCCTTTTCGGGCGCAATCACCGTAAAGCCATAGCCCTCCAGCTTTTTCAGATTATCCTGCAAAATGGGGTTATGATACATATTGGTATTCATGGCAGGCGCAACGATTTTTTGACAGGTGCACGCCATAGCTGTTGTCGTCAGCATATCATCCGCAATGCCGTTTGCCAGCTTGCCAATCACATTTGCGGAAGCAGGCGCAACCAGAAGCACATCCGCCTTTTTCGCGATGGAAATATGTGCCACATGGAACTGGAAATTGCGGTCGAAGGTATCTACCATACATTTATTGCCGGTCAGTGTTTCAAAGGTAACAGGCGTAATAAACTGGCAGGCATTTTCCGTCATGATCACATGCACATCCGCATGCAGCTTCACGAGCATGCTTGCCACATTTGCCATTTTATACGCAGCAATGCTGCCTGTTACACCCAGAACAACAGTTTTCCCTTTTAACATGATGATTCTCCTTTATTCGGTTATACTGAAATTTATCGTGATTTTTCACGATAGGTATTGACAATAGTATAACAAAGGATACGCCATTCGTACAGGTTTTTTGAGAAAAAATCCATAAATTTCTCACTTTCCGAAGTCCAGATAGGTCACACCCTCAAGGGGGATCAGCACCTGCAGACCTGCCCTGTCCGCGCGGCTGCCAACCACATAAACCGTATACGCCTTGCCGCCCTTGAGGTTCACTTTGGGATGCTCCACAAGAATTTTGCCTGTGTCAGTCTCGCGCAGCTTGAGATTGTGACTGCCTGGAGCTGTGGTGAGGTAGCGGCTGATTTCCTCATAGCGCAAATCGGAAAGCACCATGCGGTCATCCCAGTAAACATCCATGGCAGGGGCAGTCGGCGAAAGCTGCACAAAGCGGATATACGCCCGATTGGGGCTAAGGTAACGGTGGCTGTCCTCGATGGTCAGCGTAGAAAGCGCATCTGCCAGACCTGTCACCGCAACAGTATAAATGCCGCCGGACTGCACCTGCAAGCGCAGAACGGTCAGAGGGTTTGTGACGGTTCCTGCGCGGTAAATCGCAATGCGATACCACCCCGGAAACAGCTTCATATATTCCGTAAAATGCTGATAGCGCAAATCCGCGGCCACCCTCCGCCCGTTGGCGTAAATATCCACGCGCGTTTCCACGGGGCTTGCATTCAGAAAGCGGATGTAGCCGAAAAGCGTAATCCCCGGAATAATGGGAATCACCGTCACATTTGCATTGCTCGGCAGAATCGGAAAGCGGCGTGCGGCGCTCTCCTCCTGCGTCAGCGTTTCCTGCATGGCTTCTTCCTTGGTCAGCGGCAGGGGCATTTGTAAAGCTTCACTTATTTCATACCGATTATTATTGGGCATCAGAAATCCCATCCTTTCCTTGCGTTCTGCTTTTTTGTGTTCTACTTTAAGGTATGGATGGACAAAATCTTCTGTGCAGGTTCTGTGCAGGCACAAAAAAAAGACACGACCGAAAAAAATCAATCGTGTCCGTTTTTTTATTCCTCGTCAGCCTTTTCTTCTGCTTCGGCTTCTTCCCTTTCCTCCTCCGGCAGCCTTGTTGCCAGAACCTTGAGGATACGCTTCTCCTCGAACAGCTCTACGCTAAAGAGCCAGCCGCAAAGCTTCATTTCTATCGTTTCACCCTCCTCAGGGATATGCCCCAGCTGCCCGATGAGATAGCCGCCAAGGGTATCGTAGTCCTCATTTTCCTCGAAGGTAATGCCAAGCTGTTCCTCTACATCCTGCAAATCGGTCGAGCCGTCAATGCGGTAAACACCCTCCGAAACCTCGGTGATGTCCTCTTCCTCTTCCTCGTCATATTCATCGAAGATATTCCCGAAGATTTCCTCCATGATATCCTCCATGGTGACAATGCCTGCCGTGCCGCCGTATTCATCAATGACGATTGCCATGTGTACCTTCTTCACCTTCATTTCCGCAAGCAGCTCGTCCACCTTTTTGGAAAATGGGATAAAATAGGGCTTCATGAGGATTTCCTTCAGATGGAAATGCCCCTCCTCCACACGGGTTACATCCGCAAGGATATATTTCACCATATCCTTCACATGGTACACCCCGACAATATTATCGATATTATCATCATACACCACGATACGGGAATATTTTTCCTCCGCCGTGACGTTTTTGATTTCCTCCAGAGTTGCATCCACGGGAACAGCAACAATATCGGTTCTATGGGTGGCAATATCACCTGCGGAGCTGTTGCTCAGTTCAAAGATATTGTTAAGCATCTCCTTCACGTTTTCATCAATCGTACCGCTGTCGCCGCCTGCGTCCACCATCTGACGGATTTCCTCCTCCGTCACATCTTTTTCTTTTTTCTGTACGCGATACCTCCCAATCAGCACCAACGAAATGATGTTGAGCAAACCGGAAAGTATCAGACCTATATAAGTCTCCAAGGTCATCCTCCTTTAAAAATTTTCAAAATACATATTACCTTCTGATTCTTTTTTCTAGTTTAATGAAAAAGCGTCCTGCTGTCAAGTACAGCGGCACCCTTCCAGTTCCTTCCATATTTATTGACAAGTGTATTTTCTCTACCGTATAATATAGAAGAATGCTCGGAAAAATAAAATGCAGAAAGGAAGTGCCCCAATGAACCATATTAAGCTCGACCGTGAAAAAAAGATTCCCCACGTCAAGACAAAGCTGAGAAGCCACCATATCGTAACCATGCCGGATGAAATTTATGCCGCCAGCGGGATTGTGATTATGGGGCGACGCATCAAGTCCTTGATTTTTTCTACTGATATTGCCATCATTCGCAACTGCAACGCAGATGCTGTGCTTGCGGTGTATCCCTTTACGCCCCAGCAGATTATTGCAGATGCGATTGTTTCCACCTCCAGCCTGCCCGTTTTCTGCGGCGTAGGCGGCGGCACAACCACAGGTGCGCGCGTTGTCATGCTTGCAAAGGATGCCGAAGCCTTCGGGGCAATGGCAGTTGTGGTGAATGCGCCGACAACGAACGATGTCATCGCACAAATTGCAGATATCATTGATATTCCCATTGTTGTAACCGTTCTGGATGAAAATACGGACATCGATGCCCGCTTGGAAGCAGGTGCGACGATTTTCAATGTATCTGCCGCGGCACGCACGCCGGAGGTAGTGCGGATTCTGCGCGAACGCTACCCTGACCTGCCCATCATTGCAACAGGCGGTCCCTCGAAGGAAAGCATCCGCGAAACCGTAGCGGCAGGCGCAAATGCCATCAGCTTTACGCCCCCGACGGCAGAAGAGCTGTTCCACGGCTTAATGACGCGCTACCGCAACGAGCATGAAAGCAAAACAAAGGGAGAAGCATAAAAAAACACCTCAAGCTGACAGAAAAATCAGTTTGAGGTGATTCTTTTTTTCTTATAATTCTTTCTTCTCGGAATGACAGCTTTTGCTGTTGGCGCAGCCTGCACAGCCTCCGCCGCATTTGCCCTCATGCTCCATTTTCATAATCTTCGCCTGCTTCTGCATTTTTCTGATGTTAAAGAAAACCAGAAAGAAGATTAAAATTGCAGGGATAATTGCCGTAAAAACTGTTTCTCTTGCCATTGCGGCACCTCCTTAAATATAATGATCCATATAGGTATGGAGTTTCTTTTCCCAATCCTTTTCATCTACGATATTTTTCGCCAAATCCTCAACGATTTTCTGGTCACTCTCGCGCATCCGCCAAAGCTGCTTCCAGTCCAGAGGAAAGCCCATGCGGCGCGCCATCTGATATTTTCTCTGCTCCAGCTTGGGCAGGGCAAGGAAGGAATCAATATATTCCAGCATCCAGGGCAGGTCGGTATCCATATCCCCGTTGACCTCCTGTAAAAGGTTAATGATGTGGTCGCTTGTGATTCTGCCGTTTGCCTTTGTCGGGTCGATATGCGCTAAGAGCTTGCGAATTTCCAAAAGCTTATTCATATCGGTATCCTCCGTCCAGCCGCCGGCATCGCGCACCTCTTCCATCAGAGAGCCGGTACGCAGCACAAAGGTACGCAGGCGGACGAAATTCGGATTCACCGCATTGATAACCTTCGCCGTTTCAATGGCGTTGTCATCGGAAAGCTCTCTGCCGCCGACACCGGGCATAAAGTAGATAGAAAGCTCAATCCCTGCCTCTCTCACCTTCCTGCCGCCGATAATCTGCTCCTCCTGCGTGCAGCCCTTTTCAATCAGCGCAAGCACCTTATCGGAACCCGATTCGTAACCGGAATGGATACGGTCTAAGCCTGCCTCCTTGAGCATTTTGTAATCCTCCGGGGTAATTTTCGCAAGCGTGTTTGCTCTGCCATAGGAGGTAATCCGCTTGATTTCGGGCAGCTTCACGCGCACATAACGGATAATTTCCGCAAGCCAATCCGCACGCAGACACATCGTATTCGCATCCTGCAAAAAGATGGAATTGCAGTCTCCCTCCGTCATCCAGCGGAACACCATCTGATAGCACCAACGCTGATCGTCCGTTGTCAAGGTCTGATATTCGTTGTTAATCGCCTGTATATCCCAGCCGTTCGCCGTTTTATACTGCAAAATACGGTCACGCAGTTCCGCCATGGTGTCGATATCCTTCTTCACCTCCGCAACGGAACGGGTATGAAAATCGTATTTTTTATACAGCATACAGAATTTACATCTATTCCAAGGGCAGTTCACCGTCACGCGCAAAAGCAGGCTGTTTGCCTCACTGGGCGGACGAATGGGCCCAATCTGAAAAACCATTTCTTCCATTATTTTTTCTCCTTCGTAAATCGTACTCTCCTAACCTCATTATTGTAGCAGATTGGGGAGAAAAATCAAGGGTTCGGGCGTTCCAATTCGATTTCGCCCTGCTCCTTCTCAAATTCGCGAATACATTGATTGATGAGGTATAAAATCTGCCCGCTGGCGGAACGTCCGTTGTATCTGGAAACATAATGAAATTTTTTCAATACTTCTTCGTCTATACGAATACTGATATGCTTTTGCTTGTTCATTTGCAACCCTCTTTCTGAAAAAACCTCCCTGCAACTGCAGGGAGGGAAACAAAAACCCGTTTTCAACTTAAATCTTAATATCCATATTCCTCGCCAATCAGAATCACCTTAATTCTGCCTGCCGGACGACAGACTCTTGTCACCAGAATCTGATTGCAAATACATTCCTCGGAAACGCAGTTATGGCAGGTGCCGTCCACCGCGCAGGGGGTTTTTCCCATGAAACGCATGCTGTTGACAGGTGCAGCGTACCCTCTCACGCGCTTGATTGCCGCATCCACATCCTGTGCCACCTTACTCAGGCTCGCCAGAACAATCACATTGTTCGGTCCAAAGCAGATGGACGCAACACGGTTGCCTGTCCCATCTATATTTACCAGAACGCCATCCTCGGAAATGGCATTGGTGCTGGTCAAATAGTAATCGCACAAGAGTCCCTGACGCATCATTTCGCGCATTTCTACAGGATTCGCCGCGGTATCTCTGTCAATGACGTTATAATTGCCTTCCTTTACCGCCTTTGTCAGCCCCATATCGCGAATGGTCATAGAGCCGCCCCATGTGATGCTGCTGCCTTCCGGCATGAGGGACAGCACCTTTTCGATGGCTTCTGTCGCTGTAGGACAGTAGTATGCTTCAAAATGGCGGCGTTCCAGCTTTTTCAACAGGGTTGCGCTCAAAAGCTCTTTTCTTTTTTCCTGTGGTGTCATAGGTAAAAACCTCCTTTTTCTGCTCTCTTTGCCCTGATTGTACCATATTTTCCCGTCGCTTGCATCCTTTTTCTTGCAAAGCAGGAGCTTCTCCTTTATCATAGAAAGCGAGGTGATACCATGAAACGAATCGAAAGCCGCGACAACAAATGGATCAAGCGGCTGAACGGCTTAAAAATAAAGAAAAATCGCGATAAGGAGGGGCTTTTCATTGCGGAGGGACTGCGCTTTATCCGCGAAATCCCGAAGAATTGGGAGGTGCTTGCGTATGCGGTCAGCAATGCCTTTGCCGCAGAAAACGACCTTTCCCTCTACGAAGAAAAGGCAGAGGTACTTTGTCTGACAGATGCGCTCTTTGCCGCCGTCTGCGATACGGAAAATCCACAGGGAATTCTGGCGGTCTGCAAAAAGCTGGATTGGGACGCAGATGCGGTGCTTGCGAAAAAAACGCCCTTTCTCCTTCTGGCAGAGGAGCTGAATGACCCCGGCAATCTGGGGACGGTTATTCGCACGGCAGATGCCTGCGGTGCAGATGCCGTTTTTCTCAGCAAGGGCAGTGTTGATCTTTATAACCCGAAGGTACTGCGCGCCACCATGGGCAGTCTGTTCCATGTGCCTGTCTTCCAAAATATCGACCTGCATGCCCTTTCGGAAAAAATGCAGGCAAAGCAGATTCCGCTTTACGCCGCACATCTGAAGGGCAATCGCTATCCCTATGCTCTGCCCTTACAGGATGCCTGTGCCTTTCTCATTGGCAACGAGGCACGCGGTCTCAGTGAGGATGCCGCCGCACTCTGCGATGCGTGGGTGAAAATTCCCATGCCGGGGCAGGCAGAAAGCCTGAATGCTTCTGTTGCCGCAGGGGTACTGCTGTATGAGGTGGTGCGACAGAGACTGCCGAAATAAATCGACTTTCTCTGTTAAATTGTCATCTTTTGTGATATAATAAGGCTATATAGATTCGTTTTATCACAAAAAGAGGTGTTACACATGAAAAAATCAAAAAAATGGATTGCCCTGTTTCTGGCAGCGCTCTGTACCTTCACACCGTTGACTGCCTTTGCCGCCGATGTTAATATTGACCGCAAGCCCCTGCAAATGGATGTTTCCCCAACAGTAATCAATGGGCGCACCATGGTTCCTATGCGCTCTATTTTTGAAGGACTTGGTGCCGCTGTCGAATGGAACAACTACACCAGAGGCATCACCGCGCAGAAGGAGGATAAAACCATTACCCTCTATCTGAACGAAAAAAACGCCTTCATCAACGGTGTCAGCCACAGTCTGGATACGCCTGCCGTTGCCGTAAACGGGCGTACGATGGTGCCTGTCCGCTTTGTTGCGGAAAGTCTGGACTGCAAGGTGTATTGGGACAGCTATAATCAGTTGGTTTCCATCTTTACCGATAATGCGGATGCCGCCGCTTATGCCGCTGAACTGCAGAAACAGCAGGCAGCCAGAAAGGCAGAGGAAGAACGCCTTGCCGCGCAGAGGGCAGCACAAAAGGCGGAACAAGAACGCCTTGCTGCACAGAATAAAAACACACAGACGGTATCGAAAAAATCCACTACCGTCTATGTTACCCCCACGGGAAAACGGTACCACTATAGCGGCTCCTGCAATGGCGGTACCTATATTGCATCTACACTGGAGAAGGCACTCGCAAGAGGGCTGACCCCCTGTAAGAAATGCGTCGGATGATTTTTTATTTGAATGAAAACCACGATATTTAGTATGTACAAGAATGTTGAAAACTAAATATTGTGGTTCTTTCTCTTTTTTGGTACAATAATCCCATCTTCCTTTTCCACAGCAATAAATCTTCCCTATCTGCATACACAGGAAATGGAAATTGTCCTTCGTTTTACGGCTTCTCTTCATGCAGCCATGCAGCCGATTATCCATGCATCCGATTTTTCCTGTTTTTATCCCCCATACCATTTGCATTTCCCAATTCCAGCGATGTTTTCTTGTTTTCCAAAGCAATTTTTGTTATAATCCCATTATATTGTCTGCTATTGTAGAACGATGGAATAAAACAGGCAACTAATTTGGATGAACTCAAGCCGTATAGTCTGGAGGTTAATATGCGACGAACACGAGCTTCTATTATAGAGGCGTTTGCTCAGCTTTTAGAAGAACGCCCTATCAATAAAATTACAGTGAAAGATATCGTAAACCGTTGCGACATCAACCGGAACACCTTTTATTATCATTTTCCGGATATTCCCTCCCTGCTTTTGGAAATGATGGAGGAAAAGGTCAACGCTCTGATTGCGTACCATTACACACCGGGTCGCCCATTGGACTGCATTAAGCCTGTTCTGCAATATGGGGAGGCACATAAGCAAGCAATCCTTCATGTATACCGCGCAGTCCCCTTGGAAACCTTTCTGTTTTATATCAACCGACTGACACAGCACGCGGTCAATGCATATTTTGCCAGTATTTCCAAAACGATTTCCATTCCCGCAAGGGATGCCGAAATCCTGAATCACCATTATAAGTGTATCGTAGTCGGCTATTTACTGGATTGGCTGGATGCCGAAATGCAGTATGATCTGGAAACGGATATCGAACGAATCTGCTCCTTAATGGAGGGCGTAGAAACTCGCGCTCTACAAAAATCCATCGGGCAGACTGCCGTTAAGTCGGCTATAAAAGAATAAGCAAGCGCCGCAGTCTCCTGCGGCGCTCATCCTTTATATGTGCTTTTTTTCTTCCTGTTCAGCCCTCCAGAGCCGTTCAGCCTCCGGTGCCCAGCACTTCGCATAGGAATCACACTTCCCACACAGATGATCCGCCGTTTCCGGAGATTGCGGATCGGTGGAATGTGCGCCGGTTTCCGCAACCATTTTCCGCAGGCGTTCCGGGTTTTCCAGCATAGGGCAAGGTTGGAGCATATTATCATTAAAAGGCATATTATCATGATATGCCATAAAAATCGGGCTTTGCAGTGCCTCTAACAGCGTACATTCCCGAATGTTAGCGTTGGAATAATGCACGAACACGCAAGGATCTACATCCCCGTTTGCATTGATATGCAGATACCGCTTGCCTCCGGCAATACATCCGCCCACATATTCCGCATCATTTTGAAAGTCCATGGCGAACAAAGGCTTCGTGGCACGCAGATGGCGAATACGGTGATAAACGGTTTCACGCTGCTTGGGATTTGGCAGCAGTTCAGGCGCAGCATCATTGCCAACCGGCATATAATGGAAGTACCAGATGAAATAAGCACCCATGTCAATCAGACTGTTATAGTATGTATCCGATGTAATCTTCTCGTAATTCACGCTGGTATAACAAGAGGAAATGCCGTAGGGCAGCTTTTTCTCATGCAGCAACTTCATTGCCCGAACGACCTTCTGATAGGTTCCTTGTCCGCGGCGGCTGTCCGTGGAAACCTCGTCCCCCTCCAAAGAAATGGCAGGAATAAAGTTCTTCACGCGCAGCATTTCATCGGCAAACTTTTCATCAATCAATGTCGCATTCGTAAAGCAAAGGAATACACAATCATTATGCTTTTCGCACAGCCGAATCAGATCATTCTTTCTCGTCAGCGGCTCACCGCCGGTATAGATATACATATAGACACCCAATTTCTTGCCTTGCTGAATAATGCTGTCAATCTCATCAAAGGTAAGATTCAGCTTATTGCCATACTCGGCAGCCCAACATCCGGTGCAGTGCAGATTGCAGGCAGATGTAGGGTCCAAAAGAATCGCCCAGGGAACATTACAGTTATACTTTGCTCGGTTTTCTTCCTGCTTCGACCAGCCGATTAAGCTGGCATTGATGAAGAAATTAACAGCTAACGTTTTCATGACCTCCGGGTCGATATCATGGATGATATGCAGGATATAGTCATGGTAAGGGTGCGCAGGATTTTCTATTGCTTCCCGAATTGCCTTACGTTGGGATACAAATTCCCCATCGGAAAATTTGTCCGCCCAATTCATTAGCTTCAGCAGGTTGTTTTCCGGGTCTTTATACAGGTAATCAAACGCCTGTTCCAGACCCAATTTTTTGATGGTATTTGCAACGTTCATAGTCTTTCTTCCTTTCTTTCCGCTCTGTCCTCAGGTGATTTTATCCGCAGCAAATTGCTGTCGGAAGAATGCCGCCCCATTGGTACCGACCAAACCTCCGGGCTTCCCTCTGATGTTTTCATTTCAGAGAAACACTCCAACAGAGCCATCCATCCAAACCTCGGCATTGTAGGTGTGGACGAATTATTGTTTCATCATTTTTATCTTATAAAAAAAGTCCAAAGAGAACAATGGACAAACAAGGGGTGCAGTGTTCGAAATCGAACATTGCACCCCTGATTGCCTAAAAATACAGTATCGGAATACGCCTGTTGTTTATAACTTCTCTCGTATTCAGACTGATTTTATACATCTTTACCTTTCGGAATCTGCCGTCCCTCATGATCCATCTCGAAATTCTCCCGATGAATTAACTGGGAAATCGGCACAATCTCAAACCCCTTTTCCTTGATTCCCTTGAGAATCGTGTCCAATACCTTAGGGGTGTATTTCGCATCATTGTGGAACAGAATGATGGAGCCATTGCCCAGATGCTTATGCTCCAACACCTGCCTGATCTCCACCTCCGCTCCCTGTTCCTTCCAATCCAGACTGTCACCGTTGGAAACAAAAATAACTATGCTCAAAAGCCTGCCATACTAAGCAGTGCATCTTTATCCTGATATTCTAACCATATTAAAAATCCTTTATCAACAATATGAAGCTTTAAATTACTTTCATCGTAATCAATAATTATCGGCATAATTGATTTTTTTATTTGCAATGAAGATACCGATTTTAGAGCCTGCGTTAAATTCCCCGGATTTAGCCCTGAACCTTTTTCGTGTTTCAACTGTATAGACTCCCGAATTTCACGATAGCCGATTCCTTTTTTCAATTTTTCAATAGGAAAACTAATAATCGGATACAATATCCATTTATGCATTTGCAGTAATGTTTCTTGGAACCCTTCACTATATAGATTCAAAAAAGAATTATACCTTCCCGATTGAATTTTAACAATTTCTGAAACTATCTCTTTTGTATCAACATCACTACCAATTTCTATGCATTCTTCCTCGGTTTCATATATTCCATTTTTTTCACATACCTTATAACAAGCCTCCTGAACCAAATAAACACTTTCATAACAATCAGAAATAAGATTTTCTTTAAATGTATCAGTAAACCTAATATTCAATAGTTTTTCTCCTCTTTCAATGACTTTGCGTAATTCTGAATCAAGCCATAAATCTGCATTTATAGAAATCAATCTCCCTGTCAAATCACCATTATATATAATTAATCTATTTTCATCGATCCATACTCCTACAATAATAAAGGATAAATCTGAATTTTCATGAAAAGCCTTAAGTTCTATTGAAAAATCTCTTTGTGTTTCAGGTTTTAAATAATGAAAATCTTCGAGAACAATATATTTATCAAAACTTATGCTGTTTAGAGCAGATATTACATCATTTGCATCTTCAATATCTAGCTCTAGTGCTGAATATGTTTCTTCTATACCATCACTATATTCAGACTCACCATTTAAGCTTGTTTCTAAAGTACCAAAGAGCTTTGCTTTAATAGATGCAATAATTTTATTTTTCCCTGTAGAAGATACTTTTGTAGATTGTGCAATTTCAAATCCAGCTCTTTTCAATATATTTGAATTTAATTCTGCTAAAGACCAACGGTTATTACATTGAATAAGAATGATATCTGACTCTGGGATACAATGCTTTCTTAAACACGTTTTTCCTTGTTTGGAACTTCCGAAAATCGTAATATGTTTTTTTCGATCTAGGCTATCTCGTAACCTTCCATCTACATCATCTCTTTCTACATAATTTAATGGAACATTTCTGGAAATACCAAATACTTCTTTTGTCTGATATACCTTCATAAGTATTCCTCCTTAATAATTAAACAAATGGGTATAGTCTACAAAATCTATTCCCTCTATAAAACCATAATTCAGTCTTTTGTATTTAAATATATAAAAGACTGAGGAGCGTTTGTAATCCCCAAATCATTCAAAGATAATGGTTTATCAAACGTAATCACATTTCGCAATTTATAGGCAATGGCTATACTCTTCCCTTTATAATAAGATTCAAAAAAGGAATATGTAATGCCAGCAAAATCCTTTGTTTTTTCCCAAACGGCATTTGGTACATCTATAATAATATCCTCTATATCTGCTTCTGCTACAACTTTTTTTTGCGGTGCCGTGGCATAAATTAAAATTTTATTCACATCTTTTCTACAACGCACTTTACGGAATTCATATTTTTTACTACCTTCCAGAATATGTTCTACATGTCTTGGATTAATCGATAATAATATTTTGCACATCAATTTTTCCCTCCTCTAAAATTCTTTTAACTTGCGCTTGAGTGAGTTTAACTTCTGTTGGATATGACCCCGGCCCGCTCCAAAGGTTATTTTTATCTAGCCAATCCATATTAACATTATTTCCTGCACCAAAATAACCATAATATAACATTTCAATGACAAACATATTTCTGTCACTGGCGTAACGTCTTCTCAGTTCTTGTGTATCAAAAACAGATTTATTGCTAATTCTTTTTAACAAGTCATCAAACGAAATAAGTAAATTTCCATTTCTTTTTGCCATAATAACATCTGTAACAATACAAATTGATGTCAAACAGGATTTATACCTTTTTTGTCCTGGACCATCATATATACGATATATAAAAATCGGTTCTCCTGGCTTATAATGTGGTTTTGTATATTGGGCACCAACATATATTTTACTTAACCCGTTTGTAACATTAAGGGCTACAGCAGCTTGTAATGTATTCTTTAGTTCGGAATACGGAAACATGGTGTCATGATATTGTTCTTTCATAAGAAGATAGCCGCCCTTTTCAAAATTTGGATTTATGAAAGGAAAGGATTTATATGGATCACTATAATCTATATTTTTTCGACTTTTCATATAAATACATTCTCCGTCTAAATTATATCCCAATAGGATAAATCCAAATTTTTCAAGAAGTTGGATTAAAGTGTTTTGCTTTTCATAGATTGTTACATATATTTCATTATTATCTGAATCTCTCCATTTCCAAAGTACAAGGCCTATTGCACCTTCTCCGATGCGTTGTCCTCTAAATCTCTCAGCAATCCGAAGTGTACTAATTTTTGTACAAGGAGCAGGTTCAAGGATGCCCTCTTTCATATAAATAGGTTCATTTTCATCTTTCAACCGGATGAAAGCTCCGACTCCCTCTTCATCATCAAAAGTAAGTGCCGTAGCACCTTCTTTTGCCTTTTGGTTTGCCCATTCAACAAAACCTGTACTATTCTCGCTGCCAGGATAATCTTTTTTCAAAGAGTCAAAGAACGGATCATCAAAATCAATATCAGCAAATTTAGTTAAAGAATATTTACCGGCCATACGAATCCTCTCCTTTTTGATATCCTTATTCATAAAACTCATCATAGCAATAACCATAAATATATCACTATACATGTAATATTTAAGAATAATATATCACCTAAGCGCGAAAATTTCAAACTGCAAAAAACCGTAATTTGATATTAATAATACTTTCTAACAATCCAAAAATCCCATATTTTCGATACCAGTAATTTTTCAAAAACCTATATTAAACTTCATTATTTCTTGCCAATTTAAGAATTCTCTTTACGATTCCCCTCTACAGACATTCTGCTTTCACCACAAGTTTTCCAATAATCTACCGTTGCGCAGAGCTTTCAAATATTAGGATGCACCTCTCCATTCTCTCAAACCAAATATATTGCTTTGCTATCAGTTACAGAAAGGACACCCGCACATGTTCAATAGATTCTCTCGGACTTGAACCGAGGACCGTCCGGTTATGAGCCGGATGCTCTGACCAACTGAGCTAAGAATCCAGAGTTCCCCTATGCGAAACCCTCTTTCAGTCCGCCAATTCAAACCGATACTTCTGGGAGACATCCGGATATTTATCCCTATCAACCTCAGATGCAAACATATCTAAAGGTCGCACATAAATTTTCCCTTCGCCATACAAAGCCTGATACACAACACATTCTTCGCCTGTTTCGGTATGCTCCGCCAGCGCAAGCACTTTATAATCGTTTCCCTTGAAATGCCTATACTTCCTGCCAACTAATATCTCTCTCATTTTGAAATACACCTCTTTTTTTCTTCATTATACCGTTTCGCTATCCCAATCAAAAGAATAAACGTCATTTTCTTCGTTCACCCAGAGTGCCCCATCATGCAATTGATGGGGCTTTATCTGTATTTTACATTCTACCTATGTATTATTTCAAGTATACTTATCATTTCTTCGTCAGCACAGCCACATTCCCCTTACTGGTAACATCATACCCGATAGCCTCCGCCACATCCCGAATTTTGATATAATTTGTCCCATCCTTCAGGATCCGTTCCACCGTGTGTTCCTTGCCATTGATAATCATTTTGCATTTTTCTACCACTTCATCATCCCTCATTTCGTATTGAAATACATCCTCGA
>OLQX01001020.1_pt1 | contig 27960 bp, 26 predicted proteins | sample 1672581 | NCBI WGS metagenome assembly OLQX01 (sample SAMEA3136701, study PRJEB25190) | human gut metagenome | reverse complement strand
GAACATCATGTTATTTTGGAATATGTCAAAACCTCATCCAATTTTGGATAATCTTTTTTTATTTTTTATGTAATAATAGAAGTGTAAAAAGAGGAATAAATTATGAGTGAATATGCAGAAATTATTAGAAAAACCTTTTCAATGGGAGATATGGAAAGAGATAAAAACAATCAAATTCCAGAAGATGTCGTTCGGTATACAGATATAAGATATGCAAATCATGATGAAAAATGGAATCTTTTGGATGTGTATCGCCCAAAGAATATTAAAGGAAAACTTCCTGTCATTATGAGTGTTCATGGTGGCGGATGGGTATATGGTGATAAAGATGTATATCAATGGTACTGCATGAATCTAGCACAGCGTGGATTTGCGGTAGTCAACTATTCTTATCGCTTAGCTCCAGAATACCAATATCCTGCATCTTTTGAAGATACATCTACTGTAGCACAATGGATTATTGATCATTGTGATGAATATGGATTTGATACAGATTATATCTATGGTGTTGGAGACAGTGCAGGTGGACATATGCTTTCTTTATTTGCATGTGCTTTAACAAATCCTGATTTTCATGTGCCTTATACATTGCCAGAAGGGTTTTCTTTCAAGGCAATTGCATTAAACTGTGGTGTCTATGAAATGAAGAAAGAAACGCTTGGAGATACAGAAAAGCTAATGTACGATTATCTTCCTGAACATGGAACAGAAAATGAATATTTTAATATCAGCAGTGTAAACTTTATTACACCTGCTTTCCCACCAAGCTATATCATGACATGTCCTGGAGACTTCTTAAAAGATGCACCAGATGTTTTAGTACCTGTTTTAAAGAAGAATAGTGTTCCATTCATGTATCGTGTATTTGGTAATCAATCCAATCCATTGGCACATGTATTTCACTGCAATATTAACTTGCCTGAAGCAAAAATATGCAATGATGAAGAATGTAATTTCTTCAAAGAATTTTAAAATAGAAAAAGAGAGTGTTTATTTATTATGAATCAGATGAAATTTCCAGTCATTACAATTGCTAGAGAATATGGAGCTGGCGGAAGAAGTGTTGCTTCTTTATTAGCTGAAAAATTAAATATTCCCTGGTATGATAAGGATTTTATCATTACAACTGCAGAGAATTCTGGATTATCAATTGAACAGATTTCAAAAGACTCTGAAGAAATAGGGGATCGAGAAAAATTTATTGATACGCTCATAGGTGGCGGCAGCATGCATGATAAAGTCTTCTATGCACAAAGAGAAGTCATCATTGATCTTGCACATAAACCTTGCATTATTATTGGTCGTGCTGCAGAAGCAATCTTAAAAGAAGCTGGTCTACCATCCATTGATATATTCTTATATAGTGATATGAAGAGAAAAATTCAGCATGCCAAAGAATTAAAAGAATATGGCACAATGGATGTTGAAAAATACGTGCTTCTAAAAGATAAAAAAAGAGCAAATTTCTATAAACAATATACTGGAAAAGAATTCACAGATAAACATAATTATGATATCTGCTTAAATACATCTATTGGATTTGAACAATGTGCTACAATTCTTGAAACACTTGTACATCAACTTGTAGATCAGAAATATTTTGATTAATCAATATGTCTAAAATAGAAAAAGAATTAAATTGCAGCTTTGATGAACTGCTTCAGCATAATGCACATTGAATATAAGAATTGACTGGCAGGAAGGTGCAATCCGCTGATTATTCATATATACTTTATTCAGAAAGATAAATCGGGATTTTTAGAACAAAATATTTTATAAGATTAATGAGATTTTAAAAAGGAGGATTGGACATGAAAATTTTGAAAAGTATTCTTAATTATATTCCATTAACCACGTTTATCATATTTGTGGTTACTGATGGTATTTTTTCTCTAATATCTGCATTAATTTTTGTTATTTCAACGATTGGTCTATTAATTAATTGGAAAAGGAAAAAAACAGAGATGAAGAATTGAGAAAATTCCAGTTTCGTACTATTTATAAAATATGATCCGTCAACTTTCTTATCAAGGAAGAAAGCTGACGGATTTTTTTTGCACTTCTTGACGAGCAAACAAGGTGTGCCCTGGCTACTCAAAAGATGAAGACCTGAATTTACTGATAAGCATGTGAAATGGGTGAATTGGATACGCAAGATGCAGCACAGCTGATCAGAACCCTGTCAGTTGTTTTTCTGAATCTAGTACCAGCGGATGCAGAAAGCTTATCTATAACCACAGAATTATTTTTATTTGTTCAGATAATATAGTTTGTTTTCGATTCAACTTGGAAAGACTATTTCTTAAGTTACGCTTTTGTTTTCGGTTCGAATTGGAAAATGTCAAAAACTTTTCTTCAATAATAGAAGCATAGGGTCTAATTTGCTTTTGGTCTTTCTGTTTTTAGGCTTGCCTTCATAGCCTTCATAGTATTTTTTTACTGTCCTGTAATCCATCTTGTATTTTCTAGCAAGATCTGCAAAATTCGGCTTGATTTCTAATTTATCTAGAACTGTTAAATCAGCCTTCAGCATATTTAAAATGTGACTATTCATTATCATCACCTCCATGGCAGAAGATAACAACTCAATTTTCTTCTGAAAATACAAAATAATTTTCTTTATTAAATCTTCAAAATTGCCCGGTATGCTATCCGTAAAATCAAAGAAAGGACTTGATTATAAGGAGCAAAAGAAAATGAGTAAAAAAATGATGATATTGCTGTTTGCTGTTATTATATGTTTATCTCTTGCAGGCTGTTCTTTACAGGACAAAATCGGGGACTATTCCAGAGAGCAATGCTATCTGAATAAGGAAAATGTGACGCAATTTTCCTATAAGGGAAATGACTACACGATTTTAGCGGATACTGCCTCTAATAGTGGACTCGGAGAATGGATTGGGTATATCCGACAACTTGTGGCTGTAGACGAATCAGGGAAAATATTACTTCAAGAAAATCTCAAAACTGCTACCTTTCAGACGTTGGCAGATTCAGCAGATTTAGTGGATAAAGCCCCTAATGACGCCTATATTATTCCATTCTTAAATGTGTATGCAGCTCCTAACGCTGACGACTATCTGATTGTAGATATAAATGGAGGGTATCACAAAGCTGTTATAGATGGAAATATCAAAGGCACAGATTCAGTTTTTGACTTTAAGGATATAGAGCAATCTATGAGTGGCAAGTTTGAAATCAATCCTCAAAATGCAACGCAGCTTCTTTGTGATGGGACGGTTTATCAAGTAACTTCTGATACTGTATCAAATAATGAATTGGGAAGTTACATTGGTATTCTTGCGGAAAATGTCATATTTAATGCAGAAACAAAAATTCCTTTGTCAAAGGAGGAACTAAGAAAAATTGATTGGTATGGGGAAAACGCAGGACAACATCGGGAACAATGGATTTACAAAGATATTTACGAAATTCATGGTACAGAAAAGACCGAAGCCGTTGCAGTACAGATAAATGACCGCTACTATATTGCAAAGCGTCAATGACCGATTTTTGTTTTTCTGCCTTTACGGCAGTAGTTTGCAGATTCTAATGACAGAAAAATAAAAAGGAATAGCAATACATCACTTAATGACATTGGATGCATAGCTGTTCCTTTTTTTCTAAGCACTGATCTACTTGCACTTCCAGTTCAAATGACACTTCCTTTTAGAAATGTATGTTCCAATTGCAAGAGGGGGCAAAACTGCTTCAGACACTCCGTTGGAGATATTACAATTCCAAATCTGATAACGGTCAAGGGTTACAAAATTCAATGTAAATAGAACAAATAGCTTATCATTCTCGGATAAGCCTTTTATATAATTCTGTATTTCATGACCACGTTTGCATTTCAAATTGGAAAAGGTTTTACGACTACGATTGCTTTGTTTGCAGTTCAAATTGGACATTTGCACTTCAAATTGGAAAATTGCTAATTTGCAAACCTATCATTTACTTAAAAGCAGTCTATTATAAATATATTTGCAAAGCTATCTTTTACTTAGCAATCACACTGTAAAATGCAGAATATTCAAGCAACTTACAAACTATAGTTTACTTATCAAAATTTAATAATAAATATTTTCAAAAATAATTGAAAACTGAAAAGAGAGCAGGATCTGAATGTTTAGATCAATTGACTGGTCTCTTTATTTATTGTTGAATAGTAACCTAACCTTCGAAAGTGCAAAATCTAAAATAAGAATGTAGGAAACATACAAAATTAAATTGTATGAAAACCTATATTTTTATATTGACTTTTGCAAAAAAGCGGATACTTATAATTATTGACATATTACCTGAAACTGTGTATATTTGACTTATAAGCAAATATTGCAAAAAAATACAGGAGGCTAAATAATAGCCAATGCACGTTGCAATATTTAAAATTATTTTATTCTTTTTCAATCAATCTATATTAATCTATCATGATTGAAAGCTTACGAAACAATTTCTCAATAATAAATAAACAGGAGATCATATGAAAAAAATCAGAACGATAGTATCTCTGTTGATTCCATTTATTCTGATGTGTGGATGTAACGGTTCTCATTCGTATATCTATGACAGTAACGAACTGGAAGTGTCGGAATCTCTTTCTCTCGATGATAACAGTATTTATTATGACAGAGACTACAATAAACTGGATATAGAATTTATAAATCAGGAATACCTGAGCGAAAATCCAGAAGGCTTTACTTTATTCGAGCCATTAAAGATGCTTGAAGACTATAAAACGAATACAGATTGTCCATTTTTGCCAGATTCGCCGGTTACTGTTTATATCAAGGAATCAGGCAAAACACATTTGGTGAGAAGTGATTTTTCCAAAATGACTAAGGAATTGTCCGTTAAATCCGATAGCATTCTGACAGTCTATTTTTATCCGATTGTCAGAAAAGATGGCAACAGCAACGTTATCGTAAAGACAATTGAAAAAGAAAGAGAAACATACGTAGATGGTATATACGAAATCAGATATGTTGATCGGAATAATCCATCCTATTGAATTTTGCACATGCGTTATGAGTTAATATAAAGCAGATGAAATTTAGGCTCTCCAAAAAATTTAGCGGAGAAGTCAAATAATTTGTAGGAAAATTTCGAGAATTAAATCTTCCAAGTTGCTTGCGAAGTTTGTGGGAGCACTTTTTGAGGGAGTAAACATAAAACGGTGCTCCAAAATTGGATGAGGTGTCAAAAATTTGATTTTCAAATAACATGAGGAATTGAAAGAATTTCAACACCTCAAACAATTGGAGAGCTAGTGGAAGTATTCTAGACGGAAATCCTAAACAGTTAGTACTTTTAAATAATTAAGTAAAGGATAGAATGCAACTCATCACTTTGAAATATTACGCTTAAGTAAAGGATAGAGTGCTAAGTTAATGATAGGTCTGCAAATTAACAAATTAATTGTTAACTATATTCGAGATTTTATATCACTTCACATAATGTATCTTATGCGATTTTTATTTTTTTTACTAGAATAAATCTAACATTGTATCTAAATACATCTCTTCACGTACATGGATTTGATACTCTGGTTTTACCATATAATACAATATAAATTCCAATAACAATGCGTTGCCAAGATCTCTTCCTTCAATCTTAAAGTTGCTGAATCCCATAGGAACATATGTCTGTAGAATATCACTTTTACTGATAAATGATGGATTCTGCATTGCTTTTGAAAATCGATACCCTTCATTTGAATCTGGTGCTTTACACACATGATCAGCACAATCAATTCCTAGATTCTGTCTACTGACAGTTTCATAGCACTTCTTACGGTCTTTACATCCAATCCAGCAGCATTCATTACATAAAAATTCAACTTTATCTTTTTGTATCTGATTCAGATTCTGTAATTCAGCAAATGCTTTATTCAAACGAAAATCAATGACAACATACTTGAAATCATTTTGATTCACTTCATCTACAAATTTATTGAAATCAACAATCACTTTTGTTGTAGAAGAAACAAAATACAAATTCGAATACTTTTCTTTTAAATAATTCAATAATATATCTGAATGAACAATAACACCATTTCCGTCAACTTCAGATAACAACCTGCATAATTCATTGCATCGTAAATCACTTAAATGTTTTTGCTGAATTTCTGAATTACTGAATGTCAGTCTTGCTGATATATTGAAATCTTTCATAAAAGTAAACACTTTATCAGGATCGTGATTTACATAACTGATTCTTCCTCCTGACCAGATACAATCTGCTGGTGAACCATAGATAGAACCTATTTCACACCAATCAAAAAAATAATGTCTTTTATTTCTATACAATGGCAGAAACTTTTTATAAAAATCATAGAATTCAAATAATCCTGGTAAATGATAATAAACTTTTTTAATACTCATAATTCAATTAAAATATCTTTTTAAAATACGCAGGTAAAGCATAGAAAGGATGAGAGCATACTTCAAGACTTGCTGCATATTTATCAGCAATCGTCACAATGTACCCTTCTTTCGTTCTTGGCTTCCCCTTCACCCTAGGCCACATATGATGAATGATACAATCCACTTCTACTGGATCTAATTTAAAATACTTCTGTGCATTTTTTAAAGCAATCGAAGGATGTGTCTGAATGTGCTTTTTAGCGTATTTTGAATCATGTGTATCATATAGATAGAAATCATGCATCATCGCACCACGTGCGCAGCTAACCGCATTTAAATGCATTTTTTTACACATCAGGTACGAATACCAGGCTACATTTAAAGAATGCTGATAACGCGTTGTATAGTAATGATGTGTATAGTTTTTCAGTTGCTGATATGCATCAATCTGTACAATGCTGCTGACAGAGTTTAAAAATTCCATACACTCATCATCTGTAATATCTGAAAAAATTCTTTTTGATCCTAATACCTTTGTCATATATAAGTAGTTTAGATCTTTTTATGGATAGAATCAATCAGCACGAGAAAAGATAAGACTGTACCAGCTATTCCGCTGTAAGTCTTATCTTTTATACTAAAATATACTTATTCTTTTTCAAAACAGAATGCAGTACCTGACTTGAAATGTTCAAGTAGGCACATTTCATCAGCTGGAATATGACCAATATAATTCTTTTGATTATCATTTGGTGTATCTTTTAAGACAATATGCAGTTCACCATGATAATGTTTGCAGTTATCATTCACAATTACTACATCACCTCTATGATACATTTCCTTATCATTTTTCCTGCAAGGAATACTTGTATTATGATACAGAATACGTGTCCAGCGGTCACGAATCATATAGTACAGATATTCACCAGCTGTATGAGCTTCATAATACAGAATTTCTTTTTCTAGATCCGTTACTCCCTCTGCCATTTCGATTTTAAATGGAATACGCTTTAATTCTCCATGAGGAATATAATCCGCAAATGGACCAATCCCTTCTTTCTTTGGAATATTTACATAAACTAGATTCATGACACGCTGAATTGCTTCAAATTCTTCTTTGGAAGCAAATGCATTACCAAAAATAATTTCATCTACATTTCCCATTGCTAAGCAATGTCTAACTTGATCATCCACAGACATCCAGCGATGATCTTCCATTGTTGGCAAGCCTTCCTGAATTGGCCAAGGACCATGTGCACCTTCTACATTAGATGAAATAAACTGTGCTACTTTGACTCCTTTTTCTTTCCAGTGATTATTTACATTCACTACAGATTCTAAATCTGCACCAGTATATCTTTCAGGATAGAAGTTATGACAACAAACTAAATTATCTATGTTTGCTCCACGTGCAATTGCTTCATCAATTGGCTTAATAAATGCTGCAGACATTTCAACACCAATGTTATATGCATTATTGATCAGTTTTGTATCTCTTTCATCAAAATAGCAAAGATCCATACGAATGGAATCAATTCCCATTTCATTGAAAATAGATAAATTTGATTCATCTGCACCCATCTTTTCTAAGAATTTCGTATTACAGTCACCTGATACTTTCATCCCGTATTGATGTGCAATACCTGTAAAATTCTTAAAATACTGTGCAACTTCATCTTTGCTTCCTTCAATTGAAAACATACTTGTAAATACTTTTGTAAAACCATAACTGCTCGCAAGCTTTAAATACGTATCGATTTGTTCGATCGTTTCCTGTTCTGGGTATACAGATACCCCAAGTGTAATTGCCATGATATTTTCCTCAATACTTTCTATCAGCATTATAACAAAAAAGATCCGTACAAATCATACGAATCTTTCATTTCTTTATTTCGACCATCTGGCAAATTCTTCATCTGTTGCTAATACAATATGTGTATCTGTCAATTTGTGCTGCACACCCTTAGTATAATCCACACCTTCTTTTTCCTTGTCATATGTAATCGCAACACGATTCTTTTCAACGATTGGATTTGGATGAGGAATCGCAGATAGAAGAGATTTTGTATATGGATGAATTGGATTTGTAAAAATTTCATCCGTAGTACCTGTTTCAACGATATGTCCAAGATGCATAATTCCAATGCGATCAGAAATATACTTTACCATGGATAAGTCATGTGCAATAAACAAATACGTTGTTCCTAATTCTTCCTGCAGATCTTTCATCAAGTTAACAACCTGTGCCTGAATAGAAACATCTAATGCAGAAATACATTCATCCGCAATGACTAATTTTGGATTCATAACAAGCGCTCTAGCTATACCAACACGTTGTCTTTGACCGCCTGAGAACTGCGATGGGAAACGAGTTGCCTGTTCTTTTGAAAGGCCAACTTTTTCTAGAATTGCATATACTTTTTCATCCACTTCTTTTTGAGAAGAACATACATGATGAATCTCAAGTCCCTGTGCAATAATTTCCTTTACTTTCTTTCTAGGATTTAAACATGCCATAGGATCCTGGAAAATCATCTGCATATTTGTTCTAAGATAGCTGGCATCTTCTTTACTCAATTTTTTAGAAATATCTCTTCCATCAAAGATAATCTTGCCATCTGTAGGATCATATAGACGAATAATACTACGACCAGTTGTAGATTTACCAGAACCAGACTCACCAACAAGACCATAAGTTTCTCCTTCATAAATATCGAAAGAAATACCATCCACAGCTTTAGTCGTAAATGTTCTGGAAATCTTAAAATACTGCTTCAAATTTTCTACGTGAAGTAGAGGTTTCTTTGCTTCGCTCATGCTAATCCTGCCTCCTTCTTCATTTTCACTATTTTTTCCTGCAGATCCTTTGGAAGCTCAACTTTAGGTGCTCTTGGATCACATAGCCAGGATGCAACTCTATGCTGACCGCCAACATCGAACATTGGTGGTTCTAATTCAAAATCAATATTTAATGCATATGGATTTCTAGGGGCAAATGCATCACCTTTGATTCTGTTTGTTAAATCAGGTGGTGAACCAGCAATCGCAAACAATCTTTCACTGCTTGTATCTGTATCAGGCATAGAAGCAAGCAATCCCCAGGTATATGGATGTCTTGGATCATAGAAGATTTCATTGACTCTGCCCTTTTCTACAATTCTGCCTGCATACATAACAGCGACATAGTCTGCAACTTTCGCAACAACACCTAAGTCATGTGTAATATAAATAACAGAAATACCTTTTTCATCCTGAATGCTCTTGATTAATTCAATGATCTTCGCCTGAATTGTTACGTCTAATGCTGTTGTAGGTTCATCACAAATCAAGATATCAGGATCACAGGCTAATGCAATCGCAATAACAACTCTTTGTCTCATACCACCAGAAAGTTCATGAGGATACTGCTTCATTCTCTTTTCTGGATTTTCAATACCAACCTTTGTTAAAAGATCCAATGCATGTTGTCTTGCCTCTTCTTTAGTCATATGACGATGCTCAATCATTGGTTCCATGATTTGTTTAGCAATTGTCATTGTAGGATCTAATGAAGTCATTGGATCCTGGAATACCATCGCAATCTTTCTTCCACAGAACTCATAACGAATCTGCTTCTGAGACATCTTTGTAAGATCCGCTGTTTTCTCATTGCCATTTTCATCTTTATAGAAAAGTGTAATTTCGCCTGAATCAATAATACCGTTGGAATCTAGAATACCCATAATTGTTTTACAGGTAACGGATTTACCAGAACCAGATTCACCAACGATGGCAATTGTTTCTCCTTTAAATAAATCCAGACGAACACCACGAATGGCATTTACGACACCATAGTTTGTCTTAAATGAAATATTTAAATCACGAATAGAGAGAACTCTATCTTTTTTATCACGTTTTACTGACTGTACCATAGAATCCTCCTTACTTATTCTGCATCTTTGGATCAAATGCATCTCTTAATCCATCTGCTAAAAGGTTGAAGCTTAACATTAACAATGCAAGTACTACAACTGGAATCATTAACATATGAGGATATGTAATCATAGAGTTATATCCTGAAGAAATTAATGAACCAAGGGAAGCTGTTGGTTCAGGAACACCAACACCAACGAAAGAAAGATAAGCTTCTGTAAAAATTGCATTTGGAATAGAGAACATAGATTCAATAATAATCTGTCCAAAAATATTTGGAAGAATTTCTTTAAAGATGATATAGAAATCCTTTGCACCTAATGTTTTAGCCGCTAGAACATATTCCTGTTCTTTTACTTTCAATACCTGTGCACGCGTAATGCGCTCCATACCAATCCATCCGGTAATCATTAACGCAAAGATAATAGAAGTAACACCTGGCTTTAATACAAGTCCAAACAAGACGACAATAACAAGTGTTGGAATACCATTTAAGATTTCAGCAATTCTTTGCATGATCATATCAACTGCACCACCAAAGAAACCAGAAATCAAACCATAGATCATACCAATACAAACATCAATCAATACAGCAACTAATGCAATCATTAATGAAATTCTTGTACCAGACCATACACGTGTAAACAAGTCACGTCCTAAAGCGTCTGTACCAAACCAGTAATATACATCCTGAAATCCTTTTGCAACATACTGGTTTTCACCATTTCTCATACCATCAAAAATACCGAGCTTTTCAAGACCAGGAATACGAGGTACAAGATTTGCATGTTCTGTAATAATGGACTTGAATGTATGTTCATTCAGACCAGGTCCAATGATTGCCATGATTGTAATTAAAACGATGATAACTGCAGCAATTAAAGCACCTTTATTTTTTTTGAAGTTTGTCCATACATCTTTTGCATAGGAAGTAGCGACAAAGTTTTTATCCATTAACTTATCATTAGAATCATGGGCTAATTTAAAATCATCTTCGCTGAATTCATAATTCAAATTCTGACTCATAATTACTTACCTCCTTCTTTAGCAACACGGATTCTAGGGTCAATCACACCATAGAGAACATCTACAACAAAGATTGCAACGATATACATCAATGAATATACAAACGCACAGGCAATGGTTACGTTATAGTCGTTACTTTGAATTGCGGTAATCAATAGTGTACCGAGACCTGGAATACCAAATACTTTTTCAACGACACTGGAACCAGTCAATAAGCCAACAAGAATTGGTCCCATAATTGTAACAATTGGAATCAATGAGTTTCTCATTGCGTGTTTCAAAATAACTTTATAGTCTTTCAAACCTTTTGATTTTACAAGAAGAATATAATCGGAATTCAATACATCCAGCATTTCACTTCTTGTAAATCGAGCAATATTTGCCGTTGGAGAAAAACTTAATGCAATTGCAGGAAGAACTAAAGATTTTCCTTGCTGCGCTGCGTTATATAAAATTGGGAATAATCCTAACTTATATGCAATAAAGTAACAGAGAAGCAATGCAAATACATATGAAGGAACAGATACACCAACAACAGAAATTGTTGAACATAATGTATCAATCCATGTATTGTGATTCAATGCAGCTAGAATTCCTAAGATCAAGCCAAGAATTGTACCAATAATCATTGCCATAAAACCAAGTTTGACAGAAATCCATAAACGACTGGAAATCATTGAACTTACAGAGAAGTCTTTATTGATTGCATAAGATACACCAAAGTCACCCGTTAACATATTCTTGAGATAAGTGATGAATCTTGTTAAGAATGGCTGATCTAGGCCATACTTTGCATATAGTAAAGCTTTTTGTGCTTCTGTAAGCTTTTCATCGTTAAATGGAGATCCTGGCATCAAGTCCATCATGACAAACAAGACAAGAAGAATAACGAGTAAAGTTGCTAATGATATCAATAAACGTTTTCCAATATATTTTTTTATGTAAATCCCCTTTCTAAAACATTATAAGGGTGAGCTTCTCACCCTTATAATTATGCGTTATTTGTTTTAAGCAGCTAATTTCATATGACGATAGCTATCAACACCAGCACCATGATACTGGATACCTGTTAATTTTGTATTCTGAAGAGCTGTATTACCAGCCTGATATAGTGGAATGATTGCTGTATCTTCATTGACAAGAACTTTTTCAGCTTCAGCAAAGTCTTCCCATCTCTTTGTAGAATCAGCAGCATCTGTTGTAAGAGCCTTTTCGATTAAAGAATCATACTTTTCAGATTCATAGTGACCATAGTTGTTAGAAGCGCCTGTTACGAACAGATCCATGTATGTCTGTGGGTCAGCATAGTCAGGTCCCCATCTATGTAAAGCTACGTCATAGTTATCATTCTGCATATCCTGTAGTCTGCTCTTCTTTGGTTCACACTTAGCTTCTGTTGTGAATCCAGCCTTTTCAAGTGCATTCATAACGTATGCAGCACAGTTTTTACTTACATCAGCATCTTCATAAAGAACTTCTAGAGTTACTGAATCAACGCCTAATTCCTTGCATCCAGCTTTAAACGCTTCCTTAGCCTTTGCTTCATCGTATCCAGGAACAACTGTTCCAGAAATACTTCTGAAATCTTTACCATCAGCATTTGCTGTTGTGGACTTTGTTACGATACCTTCAAGTGGTGTAGAACCATCCTTGAGTACAGAAGTACATAATTCATCAGTATTGATTGCATATGCAATAGCCTTACGGATATTGTTGTTAGCTAAAGCTTCGTTATGGAAGTTAAGTGATAAATACCAGGAATAACCAGTCAAAGATGTAACGACATCTTCCTTGCCAGCATAGTCATCAATGACTTCACTTGTCAGCTTAACATAGTCAATGTTGCCTGCCTGGTAGTCTAAGATTGCTGATTGACCTTGTACAAGTCTCCAGTTAGCTTCATCAACATTTTCAGCGTAGCTAGCTGCATCCCAGTACTGATCATTCTTTACGAACTTCCATGATGTGCTTGGTGTCCATTCTGTTAATGTATATGGACCACAATATAACATGTTGTCAGTTGTTAATGCATACTGATCACCTTGTTCTTCAACAAACTTTTCATTTAATGGGAAAAGTGATGGAAATGCACATAATGATAAGAAGAAATCACATGGCTTGCTTAATGTAACCTTGAAAGTCTGATCATCTTCAGCTGTCCAATCCTTAATGTTTGTTGTATTGGATTCTGCATTTTTATCAATTAAGAATGCATAGTCACTGGCAGTTTCTGGATCAATTAATCTGTTCCATGCATAGACGAAGTCATTGGCTGTTAATGCTGTACCATCAGACCACTTTGCGTCTTTTCTGATATGGAATGTATATTCCAGTCCATCATCGCTGACATCCCAGCTTTCAGCTAAATCTGATACTGGAACATTCTTTTCATCCAACTGTGTTAAACCAGCTTCACACATTGTTAATGCGATGAATGATGTACCATCAGTAGATGTTGATGAGTTCATACTCAAAATGTCTGTATCTGTTGCAATTGTTACAGATTTACCAGCTGTTCCTCCGCTAGTGTTTGCTGTAGAAGCAGCTCCGCCAGAAGAGCATCCAGCGAGCATTGCCAGTGCTACAGCACTTACCAATAATTTCTTCATAATTTCTCTCCTTTTTTTGTTCGTATTTAAAATACGTTTCTATTCTAAACACAGTTGTATCTATTTGTAATACAAAAGTGAAATTATTTTCACTTAATTGTAAGTTTTTACTAATATATTTACATTTCATTTTCAGAAATAGTAATTAAAAAATCCGCTTATTTAGCGGACTTTTTGTCATTGAATGAAAGTTTTTCATTCAAAACATCAGAATGAAACCTTTCATATGCATCAAACATCTGTTTGTTTGTAACATGTGTATAGATTTCTGTTGTAGAGATATCAGAATGTCCAAGTATTTCCTGAATGCTCCTTAAATCAGCGCCGCCCTGCAGCATATGTGTTGCATAGCTATGTCTTAATTTATGTGGCGTAATGTGTTTATGAAAATCCAATTCGATGCATTTTTTCTGTAGAAGCACTTCTACATGCTTGCTTGTTACTTTTTTTCCTTTATTCGTAATAAAGAATAGATTTGTTTTGTTTTTTAAGAAATTAGTACGAATCACATCTCGATATTCTTTATAAAAAGAAATGGAATGACTTGGAATGGGAACAATTCTTTCTTTGTCCCCTTTTCCTAAAACTCTTAATTTTCTTGAATCAAGATCAACACGATTCATTGTTAAAGTTACCGCTTCACTAACACGCAGTCCACAGTCATAAATCATCTGTAATATTGCGTGATCAAGATACTGTTCAGGAATATGGTCATCAAAAGAATCCATTAAACGATTGATTTCTTCTATTGTACAGAACACAGGAAGACGTGCACTGTTCTTATGCACTTCTATATTTTTACTAGGATCTTCTTCATCAAACATAAAAGCAAGATCTTGATGAAACGAACGGATAGAAGCACTCATACGAACCATAGAAGAAGATGCCTTCGTTTTACTTTGTTCAACAATAAAATTTTGAATATCCTGCAGTTTTACATCTTTTGTATCATGGATATGATTCATCTGAAGATATGCAATATATTGCTTCAGATCTCTTCCATATGACTGGATCGTTCTTTCACTTTTCCCTTCGTTGATTCTAAGATGCATCAAATATTGATGATATGCCTCTTCCAGATTCATTTATCATTCTCCAGAAGAGAGCTAGCTCTTACAAATGCCTGTGTTCCTAATTGATGATTTAAATCATGGAGTATTTCTGAAGTAGATTCTTCTTCTGGTGCGTCAAATAATGATACTTGTTTCGCAAGAAAATCTTCACTGGCAAAATCACTGACAGATACTCCAATCAAACGCACAGCTTCCTCTTCTTCATAGGATGAATCAAAAAGAATCATTGCCTGAACAAACAAGTCATCACTTGTCCAGATTGGTGCTGATAGTTTCTTACTCTTGTTTGCATTTCTAAAATCATAGTAGCAGATACGCATGGATACATGATACCCAGCTTTGTGTGCTTCTTTTAAACGTTTCGATAGACGCCTGCATAACGTTCTAATCAAGCCACGCAGCTCATCATAATCCGTTACATCTTCCAGTAAAGTTTCTGAAATTCCCATGCTTTTAGAGTCATAGTCTGTCATTAGTGTACGATTATCATAGCCATTGGCACGTTTGATCATACTCTCAATATTTTTTCCTAAAACAGGCTTCAAAGCATTTAGATCCTGATATGTTGCAAGATCTTTAATTGTATGAATATTCAGATCTTCCATTAATGGAACTGTTCTTTTGCCAATTCCATGCATTTCCTTGATTGGCAAAGGCCACATTTTTTCCGGAACATCACGAATACGCAAAACCGTAATTCCCATTGGTTTTTTCATATCACTTGCCATTTTTGCTAAAAACATGTTTGGTCCAATTCCAATGGAACAGCGTAAGCCGGTTTCCTCTAGAACTCTTCTTTGAATTTCAAAGGCAACATCTAATGGTTTTGGATATCTACAGATAACATCTGTCATATCCGCATAGCATTCATCAATTGATGCCTTTTCAACCAGATCAGTATAGGAATGGATAATCTGCATAAACTGATGAGACATGTCAGAATAAAAGGCATAATGGCCATTGACTATAACCAGATCTTTACATAATTTTTCAGCCTGCTGCATTGGCATTGCACTGTGAATTCCATATTTACGTGCTTCATAGTTCGCAGTCGAAATCACGCTTCTTCTGGATTTTCCACCAACGACAAGTGGTTTTCCTTTCAATGAAGGATCCAGCAGTTCTTCACAAGAAGCAAAGAATGCATTCAAATCAATATGAAAATATACTCTGCTCATTGCTGGTTCCTTTGGTACAGTTCACTAGCTGCCTTTAAAGAAGCTTTTGTGACTTCTCCAGAAGCAATCAAAGCAAGCTGTTCAATTGTTTCTTTTTTATTGAGACGTTTCACGCTGGAATGTGTTGCGCCATCAGTATCCGTTTTGGATACAAAATAGTTCTGATCTGCACATGAAGCAACCTGCGCAAGATGCGTTACAGAAAATACTTGTGTAGATTTGGACAAAAGCTTCATCTTCTTCCCAATACTGCTTGCTACAGGTCCAGATACGCCCGTATCGATTTCATCGAAGATGACTGTTGAAATTCCTTGTAAATGCGTAAAAATAATTTTCAAGCCTAGCATCAAACGGCTCAATTCACCGCCAGATGCAGTTTTTGCTAACGGTTTAGGATCTTCTCCCTGGTTCATGCTGATTAAAAATTCAACATGATCATCTCCATAAAGAGATGGTTCAGAATCTGTAAATGACGTTACAAATCTAGCATTCGGAAGCATTAAGTCATTCAGATGAGATTGAATCTCTTCATCCAGACGATGTGATTCTTTCTTTCTAAATGCAGATAGTTTACATGCATGTAAATGATACACATCATATGCTTTCTGCATCTTCGCATTTAATGCATCTAAGTATTCCTGACGGTGTGTAATGCTTTCTACCTGATTCTGTAATTCTTCTTTTTTATCTAGAATATCTTGAATTGTTCTTCCGTATTTTCTTTTTAAACGCTGGATTTCAAAAAGTCTTTCTTCCATCGTATTGATGTCTTCTTCACTCATATCCATTCCATCCAGATAGGAATGCAGCTGCTGCATCGCATCATCGATTGCATAGTAGGAATCATTGACTGTAGTCTGAATTGCTTCTAAAGATGCGTATGTTTTTAAAGAAGAAATCTGTCTGTTAAAATCATACAGATCACTTGATAAATGATCATCATACAACGTAAAAATAGAATTCAATTTATCTAATGAATCTTTAATCAGTTTGTACTGTTTTTCGTTTTTTTCTAATTCTTCATCTTCGCCGATTTTCAGTTTTGCATCTTCAATTTCTTTGATTTGATACATGAAGAATTCAGCATCATTTTCATTATATGTTTCTTGTTCTGCCTTTTGTTTTTCTTTGCGTAAAGCATCATATGTCATATAGGCATCTTTTACGTTGTTTAAAAGATCATCATCTTTAAGATATTCATCTAATAAATGAATATGACGACCTGTATTTAAAAGATAGGCAGTATCACGCTGACCATGAACATCAATCTGATTGAGCAGAATATCTTTCATTAAACTTGACGTAACAACTCTATGATCAATTCTCGCAACACTTTTTCCATTTGCATGGATCTCACGCGTAAATGTTGTCTCATCATTTACATCAAAGCCGCTTTCTTCCATAGCTTTACATGCATGTGGATCAGAATGTAAATCAAACGTTGCTTCAATGATTGCTCTGTCTTTTCCTTTTGCAATCAAAGTGCTTGAAGCACGCGTTAAAGACAAGGTACTGATTGCATCAATTAAAATAGATTTACCAGCCCCTGTTTCACCTGTAAACGCACTAAAGCCACTTTCGAAATCAAGATTGATTTCATCAATTAAAATAAAGTTTTGAATGTAAAGATGTTTTAACATAACAATTTATTATTTCAGATACGAAAGAATACAATTCATTACAGTATTCATATCGATCCCTAGATCCTTTCTGAGCAGTCTTTCACTACCTTGCTCAATATAATCATCTGGAATTCCAAATCTCTTTAATGAGATAGATACATGATTGTCATTACACCATTCAAGTATCATACTGCCAAGACCATGTTCTAAAGCATCTGATTCATAACAGATAAAATGCATGTCTCGATTTGTGAATTCTTTTAAAACATTTTCATCTAACGGCTTAAAGTATCGACAGTTAATGACAGTCACTGGAAGTTCATTGACACTCACTTTATTCAAGAATTTGTCAACTGCTTCTCCATACGTAAAGATGCATACCTGATTCTCTTTTTTATCATTGAAAACTTCCCAGCTTCCTACCGGAATCATTTTATAAGCATTCGTTTCAGCAATCTTTGTATATCCCTTTGGATAACGGAAAGCAAACGGATGATTTTGAGAGAAAGCAGTGTAAATCAGATTTTCGATTTCTTCAGCATCTTTTCCCTGTGCAATGATCATATTTGGAATACCACTCAATAATCCAATATCATAGATGCCATGGTGTGTTTCGCCATCTCCGCCAACAAGACCAACGTGATCAATTCCAATCACAACAGGCAGATCCATTCTCGCAATATCATGATTGATCTGATCATATGCTCTTTGCAGGAATGAAGAATAAACACAGAGATACGGATGCTTCCCACTGATTGCTAAACCAGCAGCAAACGTTGCGGCATGTTCTTCCGCAATGCCTGTATCAAAAGAACGTTCTGGAAATTCCGCAAAGAATTCCTGTAAAGAAGATCCATTGATCATTGCTGGTGTCAAGGCAACAATATCTTTGCTTTCTTCTGCTAATTTTCTAACTGTATTAGATGCAATATAGGAATAGGCAGCCTGCCCTTCTGGACAGTGGTGCAGTGCTTTTCCTGTTTCAACATTGAACGGACCAACACCATGCCACTTGCCTTCATAGTCATTTTCACAAGGTTCATAACCCTTGCCTTTTTTCGTCATGACATGAACAACAATTGGTCCATCATGATCTTTTACCGCTTCAAATACCTGAATCAGATCATGAAGGTTATGTCCATCAATCGGCCCAATATAGTCAATATTAAAATCACCAAAGATTCCATTCTTGACAATCTGTTTTTTGATTACATCTCTAATATTCTTTAAACTGATATATACCTGCTGACCAAATCCACTTGTACGAAGAGATTTCTTCATAGCTTTCTTTAAATTCATATATCCAGTAGAAGAACGCAAATGAGAAAAAGCATGTGTTAATGCACCAACATTTTTAGAAATCGACATATTATTGTCATTAAAAACAATAATCATCTTTCTTTGCTCATCACCGATTTCATTTAATGCCTCCATGGACATGCCACTGCTTAAAGCCCCATCACCAATCACTGGAATGACTTCATATGATTCATGATTTAAATCTCTAGCAATTGCCATACCCAGTGAAGCAGAAAGAGACGTAGAACTATGACCTGCTTCCCAGCAATCGTAGATACTTTCTTTTCTTTTCTGAAATCCAGACAAGCCATGATATTGTCTTAATAGTGGAAACTGTGCTGCACGTCCTGTCAAAATCTTATGTGTATAACATTGATGTCCTACATCAAAAAATATTTTATCTTCAGGCGCATTAAAAACATAATGTAAAGCAATTGTCAGCTCTACAACACCTAGATTGCTTGCTAAATGTCCTCCTGTTTTTGAAATACTTTGAATTAGAAACTGTCTAATTTCCCCACTCAGCTGTTCTAATTCATCAATACTCATGGATTTTAGAAATTCAGGATTTTGAATACTTTTTAAATCCATATTTACTGCCCATCTACTTTCTACGTTTTTCAATACTTTCGATAAATGAAATTAATTTTTCTCCATTAAAGTCATGCATTTCAGAAATGCTTTGCTTAACTTTTTCATATTCAGAAATCATGAGTTCTTTACTTTGTTCTAAGCCAAGTAAAGATACACTTGTTTTTTTATCGTTTTTCTCATCAGAATTGCTTTTTCCAAATTCTTCACTGGATAATTCTACATCTAAAATATCATCCTGGATCTGGAATGCAAGTCCTAATGAAATACCAATCTCATGCCACTGTCTAACTGTTTCATCATTCTTGCCAGCTAGAAGTGCTCCCATCATTAAAGGCGCACTCAATAGACATCCTGTCTTATATTTATGTACTTTTCTAACATAGTCCCAGTCACTTGTATTAGATTCATTCATATCAAGATCCTGCCCAAGGACCATCCCATTGCTTCCAGCACATTGTGCAAGTACTTGAATACATTTTACAACGATGGAAGGATCTGCAGTACTCGAAGAAGCTACATCAAATGCATATGTCAGCAATCCATCTCCAGCTAAGATCGCAGTTGCTTCATCAAACTGTTTGTGACAGGTTAATCTGCCACGACGTAAATCATCATTGTCCATTGCTGGAAGATCATCATGAATCAAAGAATATGTATGAATCATTTCAATGGCACATGCAAATTCATCCGCAACGCTTTCAAGCAATCCATACCCTTTCATCACTTCATACAAAAGATTTGGACGAACTCTTTTTCCTGGAGCAATCAATGAATAACGCATTGCTTCTTTTACTTTAGAATCAGCCAATTCATCGATTTTTTCTTCAAGAACCTTTTCAATTCTCATCATCTTCATCACCATTTTCTTTCAATAAAGTATCAATCTGACTTTCATACGTCTTTAATTTTTCATCACAGTTTTTTACTAGTTTTAAACCTTCTTCAAATAAAGCAATTGTTTCATCCAATGGTTTATCATTTGATTCAAGATCTGAAACAATTTTTTCTAGACGTTCCATTGATTCTTCAAATGTTTTTTCTTTACCTGCCATGTTTAATATCCTCAACTTTCGTTAAAACCATGCCTTTTGACAAGCGGATTGTCAGTTCATCATTTATATTCAAATCATCTGCATCTGTAATGACTTTATCATTTTTGTAAGTAACACTATACCCTCTAGATAATACTTTCAATGGTGAATAGGCCTCTAGCAGCTTAACCATTCTTTCTAAATCATTATGGTAACGTGTAGAATTAAGCTGCATCGAAGATTTCAACGATTCTTCCTGTATAGAAAGAAAATGTTTATTACGATCCAGTTGACGATGCATATTCACAACAAGCTGTGCCTGCTGGTTTTGGATTTCACTGCGTATTTCATTAGAAGATGCAACCATCTTTTGGTGAAACAAGGAAGTCATACGATCCAATGCACTTTTTCTTTCTCTTAAAGAGGAAGGATAGCGCATGAGTCTTTCCTGTGTATACTGCAGCATTACAATCTTTTCATTCAACAGCTTCTTAGGATTTTTCAATACAGAAGACGCTGCCAAACGAAGCAGTTGCTGCTGTTTTCTTTCTTCACACGCTTTTACAGCGTTTACCATGCGAATTTGAAAGGAAGAAAGCATTGCCTTGACATCTACAATATTTGGTGTCGATACTTCAACTGCACCTGTTGGTGTATTGGCACGTTTATCACTGACATAATCAACAAGGGTTGTATCTGTTTCATGTCCAATACCAGTTACAATTGGCGTATGCATTGCATAAATTGTACGTGCCAGTGCTTCATCATTAAAACACCAGAGATCTTCTAACGATCCACCGCCACGTGCTAAAATCACAAGTTCATGATTTCCTTCATCCGCACGCTTTAAAGCACCTATGATTTTAGGAGAAGCCTGTGTGCCTTGTACAGGGCATGGATATTCATGAATCTTTGCAATTGGCCAACGTTTGCGGAAAGTAATCAGTACATCTTCTCTAGCAGCTGTATTACTTCCTGTAACTAATGCAATATCCATTGGATATTCTGGCAGTTGTTTTTTATGTGATTCTTCAAATAAACCTTCCTGAAAAAGCTGCTTCTTCATCTGTTCCAGCTTTAAATACAATTCACCAATTCCACTCGGCTGCATTGAACTTGCAACCATCTGCATGCTTCCCATGCTTTCATAGACACTGACATCACCAATTAAAATAACTTTATCACCGTTTTTAGGCTGAAAAGTTACTTTTTTATTCTGGTAGGCAAACATCACACATGTTAAAGAAGCTTTCTCATCTTTCAAAGAAAAATACCAGTGCTGTGAATTAGGGATACGAAGATTGGAAATCTCACCCTCGATCATGACACCTCTAAGAACGGGATCAGATTCCATGGATTCTTTAATATAACGTACCAGCCTGCTAACTGGAACTACTCTACGGCTCATATTACATCCAGAATTCGATTAATGAGTTTGTATGTATCTTCATCGCAATATTTCTTAGCGAGTTCTACAGACTCATTAATAATGACTGCAGCTTCAACTTCCTTTAAGTCAAACTCTGCACAGCCATTGATCAGAATTGCTTTTTCAATTGCACCCAGGCGATCATAAGACCATCCTTTTTTAATTACTTCATTGATATATCCCTTGTATTTTTCTTCGTTGTCAATCGCTGTATGAATGACTTTTACAAAGTATTCTGGAATATCTTTCTGTTCCATTTCGAATGCATCTTCAATGAGTTGCTTTGTATCACGTTTTACCAATAGATACTGATATACAGTAATCATTGCTTTTTCTCTTAGTTCACTTCTATTCATCATTTACCTCTTTGGTATTTATTTTATCATGAAACGCTTGTAAATGTGTATTGAGTTGATTGTATTTCAAGGTTGATCTAAAATGGAAGGCATGCAGAAGAATACGATTGATGAACCATATTTAAAACGTTTATCTGCGCATCTGCGCACGATCAATGAACATCGCTATCAGGTAATGAAGAACTGCTTTGCCTGTGGTCTATACAGACAAGGATTAACACACGATCTTTCTAAATATTCCTTCAGTGAATTCCATGAATCTGTAAAGTATTTTCAAGGTACGCGGTCTCCCTACGCTTACGAAAAGGAACACTTTGGTTATGCAGCTGGATGGCTGCATCATAAAGGCAGAAACAAACACCATTGGGAATACTGGTATGATGTCATAAACGGTAAATGGCAGCCTCTAGAAATGCCATTTAACTATTTCGTTGAAATGGTCTGTGATCGTGTTGCCGCATGCAGGATTTATCAGAAAGAAAAATACACAAAAGAAAGTGCATTGAATTATTATCTGACAAGAAATGATTCTCTATATATGCATCCTGCAACAAATGCACGTCTCAAATATGTTCTTGAACAAATTGCGTCCAAAGGTGAAGATGCAGTATTTCGAGAGTTAAAACAACAAGTGAAACAATGGAAAAAAGATGGAACTGTCCCTACACTGTAACAGTTCCTTTTTCATTTAAAAAACTGTTAGAAATTGAATTCTAACAGTTCATTTGATTATTGATTGTATGAGGAGTCGTTATGCTTAACCTGTACGTCGTGTGCACCACCTTCAACAATAGAAGTAGATGATACAAGTGTCAGCTTTGCCTTATCCTGCAATTCAGGAATCGTCAAAGCACCGCAGTTGCACATTGTAGACTTGATCTTCAATGTTGTCATTGCAACGTTTTCCTTCAATGGACCAGCATAAGGAACATAGGAGTCAACACCTTCTTCAAAAGAAAGCTTCTTGCCTTGACCAAGGTCATATCTGCCCCAGTTACGTGCTCTTGCACTTCCTTCACCCCAGTATTCTTTTACTGTATTTCCGTTTACTACAAGCTTCTGACCAGGAGCTTCTTCAAAACGAGAGAAATATCTGCCTAACATAACAAAGTCAGCACCCATAGCTAATGCAAGAGTAATATGATAGTCATAAACGATACCGCCATCAGAACAGATAGGTACATATACACCTGTTTCTTCAAAATACTTATCTCTTTCCTGTGCTACGTCAATGACTGCAGTTGCCTGACCTCTGCCAATACCCTTTGTTTCTCTAGTGATACAGATAGAACCGCCACCGATGCCAATCTTGATAAAGTCAGCACCAGCATCAGCAAGATATCTGAATCCTTCACCATCAACAACGTTACCAGCGCCGATCTTTACAGAATCGCCATACTTTTCACGAACCCACTTGATTGTATTCGCCTGCCATACAGAATAGCCTTCACTTGAGTCAATCACTAAACAGTCAACACCAGCTTCAACCAATGCTGGAATTCTCTGTTCATAGTCTCTAGAGTTGATACCTGCACCGACCATGAGTCTCTTTTCTTCATCAAGTAATTCATTTGGGAATTCCTTATGTGCATCATAGTCCTTGCGGAATACCATGTATAGTAAATGATCGTTATCATCTACAATTGGTAATGTATTGAGCTTATGATCCCAGATTAAATCATTTGCTTCCGATAATGTTGTATTCTTGTTTCCTACAACAAGCTTTTCTCTTGGTGTCATGAATGTAGATACTTTTTCATCTCCACTCATTCTTGATACACGGTAATCTCTTGATGTTACGATACCAAGTAACTTACCACAACTTGTTCCATCATCCGTAACTGCCATTGTTGAATGACCTGTTTCTTCAACAAGTTTTAATACATCGTTCAATGTAGCATCTTCTTTCAAGTTTGAATCACTTACTACAAATCCAGCCTTATAATTCTTTACACGAGCAACCATTGCTGCCTGAGATTCAATAGACTGAGATCCAAAAATAAAGGACATACCGCCTTCTTTTGCTAATGCAATTCCGAGTCTATCTCCAGATACAGACTGCATAACTGCAGAAATCATTGGAATATTTAATGTAATTGCTGGTTTTTCACCTTTCTTGTATTTTACAAGTGGTGTTTTTAAAGTGACATTGTCAGGTGTGTTTTCACTGCCTGTAAAACCAGGAATCAACAAATATTCACTGAATGTGTGTGATGGTTCGTTGTAGTACTTTGCCATGTTAAATATCAACCCTCCTAAATATTTTAAGCAATTATAGTAAATTAAAGTGATGAAGTAAAGGTGTCATGGTATAATTTTTAGCGAGAAACGGAGAATTTAGTATGAAGTTAAAAAATAGTTTCTTTTATACACTAAGAGAAAACGTAAAGGATGAAGATTCAGTATCAAGTAATATGCTTGTTAGAGCAGGTTATATTAAGAAAAGCTCTGCAGGTGTATATATGATGATGCCTCTTGGCTTAAGAGTCATGAACAAGATTGAAAACATCATCAGAGATGAAATGGATAAGGCAGACTGTCAGGAATTAATGATGCCGGCTTTGATTCCTGAAGATGTATATATTGCCAGTGGTAGAAGAAGTGGATTTGGTGCATCCATGTTCTCCCTGAAGGACCGCAAAGGACAGAATTATGTTTTAGGTCCAACACATGAAGAATTATTTGCACAGGCTGCTAAAATGAAAATCAGATCTTATAAAGATATGCCATTTTCTATCTATCAGATGCAGACAAAATTCAGAGATGAACCAAGACCTAGATACGGTTTGATTCGTACACGTGAATTCATTATGAAGGATGCCTATACATTTGATAAAGATGAAGCCGGATTAGATGCTGCTTACAAGAAGCAGTTCAATGCCTACAAGAATGTCATGGATCGTCTGCATCTGGATTATAGAATTGTTAAAGCAGATACCGGTATCATGGGTGGTCTATTATCTGAAGAATTCCAGGCAATTACACCTCTTGGAGAAGATATTCTGGTATTGTGTGATTCTTGTGAATTCTCAAGCAATATTGAAGTTGCTGCATGTGTTCCACAAAAACCAGCTGAAGCTGAAACAGAACTTGAAATGGAACTTGTTGAAACACCTGATTCTAGAACAATTGAAGAAGTTGTTGAAATGCTCAGCAAGCCAGTAAACAAGTTTGTTAAGACATTGATCTATAACGTTGATGGCAAGGCTGTCGCTGTTATGGTTCGTGGTGATCGTGAAGTTAACGAAACAAAGCTTAGAAAGCTGTTTAACGCAACAGAAGTTGAACTTGCTGATGTAACAATGGTTAAGGAAGCAACTGGCGCTGAAATCGGCTTTGCAGGACCTGTAGGCATTCACTGCACACTTGTTGCCGATGAAGAAGTGACTTATATGCAGAACTTTGTTGTTGGTGCAAACAAGACAGGCTATCATTATACAAATGTCAATCAGAAAGATTTCAAGATTGATATGGTAGCTGATGTTAGAAACATCATGGAAGGTGATACATGTCCTTGCTGCGGTGGCAAGATTGAATTTAAGCATGGCATTGAAGTTGGTAATACATTCAAGCTAGGCACAAAGTATTCTAAGGCTATGGGCTTGCAGTATCTTGACTCTAATAACCAGCTGCAGGATGTCTGGATGGGATCCTATGGTATTGGTCCTGCTAGAGCAATGGCTGCACTTTGTGAACAGAACGTTGATGAAAATGGTATTAACTGGCCTAAGGAAATTGCTCCTTACCAGGTAGCTATTGTTATTATTTCCATGAAGGATGAACAGCAGGTATTGAAAGCTAACGAAATCTATGAAGCATTAAAGGCAAAAGGCATTGATGTTATGCTAGATGACCGTGATGAAAGACCTGGTGTTAAATTCAAGGATATGGAACTCATTGGTATTCCTTTCCGTATTACTGTTGGTAAAGGCATTAAAGATGGTAATGTTGAATGGAAAGCAAGAACAAACGATAAAGAAGACGTATCTGTAGAAGAAATTGTAGAAAAAGCATTAGAAGCACTGAAATAATCTATTTCTATACCACAAAAAAACTATGAAGTTTTGATTATCTATCATTCTTCATAGTTTTCTTTTTAACATGGAATATCTATAGAAATACTAAATACATCTTTATCGAGATTGTAATAACATGTTCCCTGGTGCAGTTTGATTACTCTTTTTACACTTTCTAAACCAATATGATTGCTTTCTGTCTGTACATCTGTTGTTCTAACAGTATTCTGCATCGAAAGCTTCAGATGGTGATCTTCATACACGCATTGAATATGAACGGGCTGTTTTTTATCTGCATATTTATATATATTAGAAATCAGATTATTCACTACCCTTTTCATCATTTCAAGATTGATAGAAATTTCAGCATCATCATTAGATACATTATATTCCACAAGAAATTCTTCCATCTGCAGATATTCAATCTGATATTTTATATATTCAATAAATGAAAGCAGTGATACTTTTTCCAGCTTAATACAATCTGTTGTATCAAATACGGTTGCATATTCAAATGTTTTATCTGCAAGTACACGAATATGTTTTACATTCTCCAGGCAATTTTCTAAATACTGTCGTTTTGTTTCTTCGTCCTTGAATTTATTCAAACGAAGAATTTCCAGATATCCCTGCAAAACAGTCAACGGTGTTCTTAAGTCATGAGACATTGTTGTAATCAATTTATGATTGGCATCTCTTGCTTCCTTTTCTTTTTGAATATTCGTATCTAATGTTTCCCGCAAATGATTTAAACCAGATGCCAAAGCTGTTAATTCATCATGACTTTGTTCTTTGACATTTGTCTGTAAATCCCCTGATTCAATTGTTTCTACGCTATTCTGCAGGTATTTGATATATTTAACTTTACGATGCATAAATAACAATGCCGGTAAAATACAGACAAGAATGGAAATCATCAAAGAAATATAAAAATAATGCGTCGAATATTTCAATCCATGCAGATCATTCACCACAAGCACTGCCTGCCCATCCTTGAAATCTATTTTTTTTGCCAATTGATTGTTATAGATAGCAGTCTCAAAATCAGATTGTACATAATACAATTTTAAAGTCAGGTATTCTGCAAAATCATATGGTTCTTCTAAAATGGACGCAAAACTGCCTTCTATATAATCCCCAGAACGATATTCATACAGCCACATGGACGTATATTGATCATGTTGATCCATCAATTTTTTAATACCAGCAATATCATCAATGGAAATCGTTTTTGCCTTTTCTTGTATCTCTTTTGCTTTTGCTTCTGGATCAAATTTAATGATATTGATATGGTGTAGAAACTGATAGTAGGATAAAGAGTTTGCACGCATCATTGCATATGTCGCAAATCCAAGCATTCCAGAAAAACATGTAATCAAAAACAATTTCATAGATAAGCTAACTATATAAAAGTCAACAGAAATTGATGAAAAAGTTTGAAAATGAAATT
>OLQX01001017.1_pt1 | contig 28056 bp, 25 predicted proteins | sample 1672581 | NCBI WGS metagenome assembly OLQX01 (sample SAMEA3136701, study PRJEB25190) | human gut metagenome | reverse complement strand
TGGATAACTGCTATTGACAGCTTTTATATTTATTCATTTATCGGTGAATAGTAACAAAAGAACTCACAATTATTTTGTGAGCTCTTGAAGTGCGTTTTCATATTCTTCTTCATCAATGCTTCCTGTAGCAATCATTTCTTTTACCCAAAGTTTTAAGGCTTCAACTGTGGAAGATATTTCATTGAGTTTTATCTGAATGCGGGCGAAGTCCTTGAGTTCGTTTTCTGTGATTTGTCCATCGGATGTAATTTCAATCAATGCATTTTTTTCTGCTTCAACTGTATTTAAAGAAGCAATCATTTTTAAAATGATATTTGATAATTGCTGTGGCTTGATTTCACTTAAAGTACTTTTTCCAATTGGACACTCGTGTGTGCAGTAATAGTTACATAGATCGGGTCTTTTATATGCATTTGACATTTCCAATACATCATTTGGAGTCATTGAAATCTTATCTGTTTCTAAACGTGCCAAACGATCTTCAGAAATCGTCTTCATTGCTTCACTTGCTTTTGCCTGTGTAAGATTGCTTTGTTTTCTAGCTTCTACATAAATATTCTTTTCATTGTTCATGGTATTATTCTACCAATGTTTCCGCAATATGTGCGGAAACTTAAGAATATTTCGCAATCATTTTCATAGTGTTCATTCTCATTCATCATATAATGGTTGTATCCAATAAAAAGGATGAAGGGAGTGATATGTATGTTAACAGTTCTTTCTTGTTTATTGGCAATCTGCTTATTATCCATTGGTTTGAAAATCATAGGCTTTATGTTTTCTGCATCATTTGCGATTACGGGTTTTGTTTTGAAAATCGTAGTTGGTATTCTTTGTTCTGTGATTTCAATGGTTATATTGTTTAGTGTGATTGGAATGCTTGCAATATTTGTTTTCATACCTGTTGCACTCATTGTATTTATTACTAGAAAAGGAACAACAATATGACAGACGCACAATATCAAAATGAAATATTAGAAGCAATTGAAGCAGCAAATGTTGCTTTAAAAGCATTGCATAATGCTGAATCAGATTTAAAAAGTGCAGGTGGATGGGGAATCTTTGATATCCTTGGTGGAGGTATGATTACTTCAATGATCAAACACTCAAATATGAATTCTGCGCAAAAGCATATGAATGAAGCAAGATATGCTTTACAGAGATTTTCTAAAGAATTGAGAGATGTAGATGAAGATCTGGACTTTCAGTTTGATAGTATGGACTTTATGGGTTTTGCAGATGTGTTTTTTGACAATGGAATCATTGATTTTATGGTCCAAAGTAAAATTGAAGAGGCAAAAAAACAGGTACAACGTGCTATTCGCCGTGTAGAAGAAATCAAAGATCAATTAAGCAGGATGTAAGATAAGATCATACTCGATCTTATCTTTTCATTTGTGAAAAAATGAAACAAATGAATAAAAAAAGTAGTAGGAATACATATCATCATGTAAAATAAATATGAAAAACATAAGGGAGGATTTTTAACGTAATGAAAACATTTAATTATGTTGTAACAAATGTTCTGGGTATTCATGCACGTCCAGCAGCAATGCTTGCACAGGCATGTACTAATTTTAAGTCTGCAGTTGTGATTGAAGGCAATGGCGAAGAAGCAAAAGGTAACGATGTTCTTTCCATTTTGAGCCTGCATGCCGCTAAAGGTACTACACTCAAGCTTACAATCACTGGAGAAGATGAAGAAGAAGCAATGGCAAAGATCCAGGAAGTTCTAAAAGAAGTTGAACCAAAAGATAAGCCAGCTTCTATTCTGAAGGTTGCTTTCTATGGAACAAAAGACTATGACCGTATCTTCTTCTCAGAATTATCAAAAGATAAAGGTGAAGGAACATATAACGTTGATATTACATATTTCAATTCTCGTTTGACAAGTGAAACTGCTCATCTTTCCGTTGGGTTTGATGCAGTATGTATTTTTGTTAATGATGAAGCACCTCGTCCAGTTGTAGAAGAATTACATAAGAATGGTGTTAAACTCATTTTATTAAGATGTGCTGGTTTCAATAATGTTGATCTTGATGCTGCAAAGGAATGTGGAATTACAGTATTACGTGTTCCAGCATATTCTCCATATGCAGTTGCTGAACACGCAATGACACTTATTCAGGCCGCAAATAGAAGAATCAATAAAGCAGTCAATAAAGTTAGAGATAACAACTTCTCATTGAATGGTTTACTTGGATTAGATCTTCATAATAAAGTTGCTGGTATCATGGGTACGGGCAGAATTGGTCAGATCATGGCTAGAATCTGCAAGGGTTATGGTATGACAGTACTTGGCTGGGATGCTTATCCTAACAAGAAGCTTGAAGAAGAAGGCTTATTGACATATGTCACAAAGGAAGAATTATTAAAGAGATCTGATTTGATTTCTTTACATGCTCCACTGATCATGGGTGAAGGTGGAACATATCATATGATCAATGATGAAGCTATCAATATGATGAAAGATGGTGTAATGCTGGTCAATACATCTCGTGGACCATTAATTGATACAGATGCATTGATCAAGGGCTTAAGAGCGAATAAGTTTCATGCGGTTGGCTTAGATGTATATGAAGGTGAAGATGGTAACGTATATACAGATCATTCTGATGATATGATGCAGAATAGTATTGTTGCTCGTTTAACAACATTCCCTAACTTGATTTTAACAAGTCATCAGGCATTCTTCACACGTGAAGCATTGCAGGCAATTGCTGCAGTGACAATGGAAAATGCTCGTAACTTTAATGAAGGTCTTGAATACGGAGCTTCTGAAGTAAAATAAGGAAAGAACCAGTTTTGGTTCTTTTCTTTTTGGAACGAATAAAAAAAGATAGTCAAGACTGTTTTGATAGATTGTATTTGTTATACTACTTATACCGAAGGTACAAATATTTTTCCTACACTTTGATATAAGGGAATTCTGACTGGCGATATCTGTTGTGAATGCTTGCTGCGCGTAAGAATCCTGATGATTGACCAAGGATACCCACCTCTACAGAAGAGGGAACATATCAGCCTTCGGTTTTTTTATATGCTTTCATACAATGAATTGGTGTAAAATGTATTCAATTACATTAAATATGCGTAAAGGATACATACATGAAACAAGAAGAGTTAACAAAGCTTCTAAGTAAACAAATTGAAGAATATTTGAAAGAAGACAGTGAGCATAGAGCGTTCTTTGGTGGAATTTGTGATGGAACAAAGACACAATTGATTTATGGATCACGTTCACTGGATCAGGTGTTAGGTGCAATGGCTGGACTCATTGAACAGATGTCTAATGCATGTGGTGTTCCAAAAGAAGAAATTCTACAAACACTACAATTGTTATTGACAGATAGACAGTATCATTAGAACAGGTGAAAGAACCTGTTCTTTTATTATGTGATAGAATGAAAGCAGAGGTTTTTGTAATGATCGTATATGATGGAATCAAGAGTGAATTTTTGAATAGTGTAATGAATGGAACAATTGCGGAAGAAGTTCGACAGCGTATTTTTGAAAAGATGGGTAGAACAACACCAAAATCTGAATTTGATTCATGGAAGAATTCATTGAGTCGTATGTATATGGTTTTAGCGGATACATCAATTCCAGATCATGCTGGAATTGCAATTGAATATAATGTTCCCCAGACTTCAAAGCGTGTTGATTTTATTGTTTCTGGATATGATGCAGATAATCAATCAAATGCGGTGATTATTGAATTGAAACAATGGGATGAATTGAAAAAAGTGGATGGAAAAGATGCACTTGTAGAAACATATACAGGTGGCGGACTAAGAGAAGTCGTGCATCCATGCTACCAGGTATGGTCATATGCTACGTTAATACGTGACTACAATAAAACAGTACAGGATCAGAATATTGTTTTGTCTCCTTGTGCATATCTTCATAATTATGCTTTAAAAGAAAATGATCCTATATTGGATGAACAATATAAGGAGTATATAGAAGAAGCACCAGTGTTTTGTGAAAGGGATGCATTGAAGCTGAGAGAATTTATTCATCGCTTTATCCAAAAAGGTGATGATAAAAAGATTCTGTATGAGATTGATCATGGAAAAATTCGTCCAAGCAAGAGTCTGCAGAATGCTATCTCTAACATGCTGAAAGGAAATCGTGAATTTATCATGGTTGATGATCAGAAAGTCGTTTATGAAAATATTCTACAATTGGCATGTAAAAGCCAAAAGGATGGAAAAAAGAGAACAATTATTGTTGAAGGTGGACCAGGGACAGGAAAAAGTGTAATAGCAGTTCAACTATTGGTTGGATTAACGAAAAAAAATCAATTTGTGCAATATGTATCAAAAAATCAAGCACCAAGAAATGTTTATAAAGCAAAGTTAAAAGGAACTGTTAAACTTAGTAGTGTTGATAATATGTTTAGAGGTTCTGCAAGCTATGTTCATGTCGGCAAAGACCAAATAAACACATTAATTGTAGATGAAGCACATAGATTAGAAGAAAGAAGTCAATATACAAAAAAAACCGGTAATGAAAATCAAATCAAAGAAATAATTAATGCATCAAAGTGTTCTGTTTTCTTCATTGATGAAAGTCAGCGTGTCACGATGAGTGATATTGGAAGTGTTGATGAAATCAAGAAATGGGCAAAGGCTGAAAGCAGTGAAATTACACAGTTAAAGCTGTTATCACAATTTCGCTGTAATGGTTCAGATGGTTATCTTGCATGGGTAGATAATACATTAGAAATCCAGCCAACAGCCAATTATAACCTGGAAGATATTGACTATGATATTCGTGTTTTAGATTCTCCTTTAGAAGTTAGAGAATTGATTATTGAAAAGAATAAAATCAATCATCGATCTAGAATGCTTGCGGGATATTGCTGGGATTGGGCTAAGGTTAGCGAGAATAACGCGAATATTCATGATATTAAAATCGGCGATTTTGAAATGTCATGGAATCTAAGAAATTCTCTTTTTGCAGTAGATGATTTTTCTATAGATCAAATTGGATGTATTCATACATCACAAGGATTGGAATTTGACTATGTTGGATTGATTATTGGAGATGATATGCGCTATGAGAATCATCATATTGTTACGGATTTTTCAAAACGTGCAAAAACAGACCAGTCAATGAAAGGTATCAAAAAACTAGATAAACAAGATCATTGTAAAGCTGAAGAAAAAGCGGATGAAATCATTAAGAATACATATCGTACATTAATGACAAGAGGCATGAAAGGCTGTTATATCTATTGTACAGATCAAAATCTGCGAAATTACTTAAAACAGAAAATCCAGAGACAGTAAGCAAATTGCTACTGTCTTTATTTTTGGTGTGCTAGAATTCTGCTTGAAAGATAGAGGTGTTTATATGTTGAATTTTACTCATGATATTCCAACAAAGATTTATTTTGGAAAGGGATCAATTTCTCACTTAGATGAAGCTTTAAACTCATTTGGCAAGAATGTATTGCTTGCGTATGGTGGCGGATCCATTAAAAGAAGTGGATTGTATGATACTGTTATGGAAATCTTAAATAATGGCGGGTATAACGTTGTTGAATGCAGTGGCATTGAACCAAACCCTAGAATAACTTCTGTAGAAAAAGGTGCTTCTTTATGTAAAGAACATCATATTGATGTTGTATTAGCAGTTGGTGGCGGCAGTACAATCGATTGTGCGAAAGCAATCTGCTGTGGTGCTTACTATGAAGGGGATTTATGGCAAATGGCAAAAACACATGAAGGCCATAGAAAAGCTTTGCCTTTGGTAGATGTATTGACATTAAGTGCTACGGGAAGTGAATATGATGATGGTGCAGTTATTTCTAATCTGGAAACAAAAGAAAAATTAGGAAATACATATACATTCCCTAGTGTATCGATCTGTGATCCAACATATACATATTCAGTTTCTCAATATCAGACAGCTGCAGGTTCTGCAGATATTATGTCTCATATTTTTGAAGGTTATTTTTCTGAAACAATGGATAGTGATCTGGCAGATGGAATTGCAGAAACAGTATTGAAGTCTGTTATGAAGAATTTACCAATTGCATTGAAAAAACCAGATAATTATTCTGCACGTGCAAATTTGATGGCAGATTCTTCTATTGCATGTTCTGGTATTCCTGAATATGGCAAAGCATCTACTGGTTGGCCTTGTCATGCAATGGAACATGAATTGAGTGCATATTATGACATCACACATGGTGTTGGTCTTGCAATTTTAACACCTAGATGGATGCGTTATATTGTTGAGAAGGATCCTGCATGCAAAGAAAGATTTGTGAAGTTTGCGAAAAATGTTATGGGCCTGGATGGTGAAGATGAAGATGCATTGATTCAGCATTCTATTGATGATCTAGAACAGTTCTTTAAAGATTGTGGTATTCCTTCTACATTAACTGAATTGAATATTACTGATGAGTATTTTGAGGAAATGGCAAAGCATGCAAATCGTAATAATCGTTTAGCAAATGCATATGTTCCTCTTACTGTAGAAGACATTATGAATATTTATAAAAATTGTTTGTAAAAAGGTGGTGAAGCATCACCTTTTTTCTTGACTTTCAATCTGAGGCAGTTATTATTTGTTTTAGAGGTTTTGAAGGAGGTGGTTTTATGAGTCAATGTAGTCCGATATATGCGAATACAACAGACGATGTTCCGTTACATCACAATCATAACCATCTTTGGAGGAACTATATATGGAAAAAAATTACGAGAAAGACCTCGAAGTTTTCAGAGGCTTTTTAAGAGAGAAAAAATTCGTTGCTTTACGTGCAATGGCACAGGATATGAACGAAAGCGACCTTGCTGTGATTCTACAGCTAATGGAAGATGAAGATATGTTGAAGATTTTCCGTTTATTCCCAAAGGAATTAGCTGCAGATGTTTTTTCACAATTAGAAGATGATTCTCAACAATATATCATTACACAATTAAGTGATCATGAAGCTGGTGTTATCATCGATAATATGTACGCAGATGATGCAACTGACTTACTGGAAGAAATGCCTGCGAATGTCGTTAAAAGAATTCTAGCATATGCTTCTAGTGAAACTAGAAAAGATGTTAATCATCTTCTGCAGTATCCAGAAGATTCTGCTGGTTCAATTATGACAGTGGAATTTGTAGATTTAAAAGCATCTATGACAGTGCGTGATGCCATTAACCGTGTGCGTCAATTAGGAAAAGATTCTGAAACAGTTAATGTTTGTTATGTTTTAGACGGTAAGAGAAAACTCATTGGTACGGTTGCATTAAGATATCTTATCATTCGCTCTAAAGAGGAATTGATTTCTGATATCATGCATGAGGATGTTGTATCTTGTACAACAGGTGATGACCAGGAACACGTTGCACAGATCTTTAAAAAATATGACTTTACTGCTTTGCCGGTTGTAGATAAAGAAAACCGTATGGTTGGTATTATTACGGTTGACGATATCATGGATATCATGGAACGAGAAGCAACAGAAGATATCGATAAAATGAATGCCATCATTCCAAATGACAAGCCATATCTGAGAACAACTGTTGTTGAAACATGGAAAAAGAGAATTCCATGGCTGTTACTGTTGATGATTTCTGCAACCTTTACAGGAGGAATCATTACTTCATTCGAATCTGCATTAAGCAAATATGTTGTATTAACAGCCTATATCCCAATGTTAATGGATACAGGTGGTAATGCTGGATCGCAAGCTTCTGTAGAAGTTGTACGTGGATTATCTCTAGAAGAAATTACATTTAAAGACTATGCAAAAGTTGTTTGGAAAGAATTACGTGTTGGTGTGATGTGTGGAATCACATTGGCTTCTGCGGTGTTCTTGAAGTGTGTATTCTTTGATCAGATTGGAATCTTAGTTGCTGCAGTTGTTTCATTGACAATTGTATGCTCTGTATTCTTTTCTAAATTCATCGCAAGTAATTTAGTTCTGATTGTTTCTAAAACAGGTCTAGACCCAGCTGTTGTGGCTTCTCCAATGCTTACAACAATCATTGATGCTTTATCACTTTTGATCTACTTCACAATTGCAACATCAATATTACATTTATGAGAGGAACATTCCTCTCTTTTTTGTTAGAATAATGGAATGAAAAAAAAGAAACATATATTTAGCTTGCTGGCTGGAAGTCTACTGCTTTTAACTGCAGGCTACAGACAATATCACGCAAATGAAGAAGTCAGTGATGGATTAGAAGTTTACTTTATTGATGTTGGGCAAGGGGATTCAACATTGATTGTTGATGATGGTGAAGCAATGCTGATTGATGGTGGCTTATCTAGCCAGTCGCAGAAAATCTATTCGATTTTAAAAGAAAAAGGGATTGATACACTATCGTATGTTGTCGCGACACATCCTCATGCTGATCATGTTGGCGGACTTAGTGCAGCTTTAGAAGCAGCAGACTGCAAGCAAATACTCGTTCCATATACAGAAAGTGAAAATACAACATATAACAAATTTCTAAACAAGGCAGAAGAAAAAGATGTTGCGGTCAATGTAGTAAATGATGGAGATACATTTCCATTAGGAGAAGCAACGCTGCAAGTGCTAGGTCCTACAGATATTCTTCCCAATGAAGAAAATAATAATTCTATTGTTTTGCGTATGGATTATAAAGATGTTTCATTTTTATTTACAGGGGATGCAGAACAGATGGAAGAACAGCTGATTCTGTATAATCATTTTGATGAAGTGAATGTAGATGTATTGAAAGCAGGACATCACGGAAGCTATAATGCAGCTTCTAGTGCATGGCTGCATGCAGTATCGCCATCCTATACTGTGATTTCGTGTGGGAAAGATAATGTGTATGGACATCCGCATAGTGAAACGTTAGATGGATTAAAAGAGGTTGGTAGTGCTATTTATCGTACGGATCAGCAAGGTACGATTACGTGCAGAACGGATGGAAAGAATATTTCTTTTGAAACAGAAAAACAATCACAGGTACAGGAAACACAAAAGGTAACAAGCGGTTATGTATTGAATACGAGAAGCAAGAAATTCCATACAATGGATTGTGAAAGCGTCAATGAAATGGCAGAACATAATAAAGAAATCTCTAGTTTAACAAGAGATGAAATTATACAAGAAGGTTATACGCCTTGTGGACAATGTAATCCATAAATGAGATGCAATTTTGCATCTTTTTTAAATGCTATGAGAAAGATGTTTTTAAAAAGTCAAAATACCGTAGTTTTGTGTCATATTAACAGTAGAATAATTGCTTTTGAAAAGTTAAAGTGAAAATGAACAAAGAAGAATTGTGTTACTGACAAACACATTTTGAAACTATACAGGAGGCAATTATGACAGAAGAGAAAAAAGCATGGTGGAAAGAAGCAGTCATTTATCAGATTTATCCTCGCAGTTTTGCTGACAGCAATGGAGATGGTATTGGTGATTTAAATGGTATCATAGCACATCTTGATTATTTACAGACACTTGGAATAGATGTTATCTGGCTTTCTCCAGTTTACAAATCACCTAATGATGATAATGGATATGATATTTCTGATTACCGTAATATCATGGACGATTTTGGAACAATGGAAGACTTTGATCGCCTGCTTCTAGAAGCCCATCGTCACAATATTAAAATTGTAATGGATCTTGTGGTAAATCATACTTCAGATGAACATGCATGGTTTGTTGAAAGCCGCAGTTCTAAAGAAAATCCATATCGTGATTATTACATCTGGAAAGAGGCGAAAGACGGCAAAGAACCAAACAACTGGGGTTCCTGGTTTGGGGGTTCTGCATGGGAGAAAGATGAACGTACAGGCATGTACTATCTGCATTGTTTTTCCAAAAAACAGCCAGATTTAAACTGGGAAAATCCAAAGGTTCGTGATGAAGTTTTTGACATGATGAACTGGTGGTGTGAAAAAGGGATTGACGGATTCCGTATGGATGTTATCAGTATGATTTCAAAGGTGCAGTCTTTCCCGGATGGACCAGTTGAAGATGGATTATATGGCAGTCTTGCGCCATATGTATGTAACGGTCCACGTGTTCATGAATATTTGAAAGAAATGAACAAGCGTGTACTTTCTCATTATGATTTGCTTACAGTTGGTGAAGCAAGTGGTGTTACGATTGATGAAGCAAAAAAATATGCAAATAATGATGGAAGTGAACTGGGAATGATATTCCAGTTTGAACATGTCAATCTTGTGAGTGGGCCAATTGGTAAATGGACTGATCAAAAGCCACAATTAAAAGATTTCCGTCGTGTTATGAATCAATGGCAGTATGAACTGGAAGGAAAAGCCTGGAATAGCTTGTATCTTGATAATCATGACCAGCCACGTGCAGTTTCGCGCTTTGGTAATGATTCTAAAGAATATCGAGTTGTTTCTGCGAAAATGCTTGCGACTTGTCTGCATATGATGAAAGGAACACCATATATTTATCAAGGTGAAGAACTTGGCATGACAAACGTTTACTTTGATAAGTTAGAAGATTATCGTGATATCGAAAGTATCAATGCTTTCCATCAATACGTAGATAGTGGAATGGTAAAGGCAGAAGACATGATGCGTTATCTACAGGAAATTGGCCGTGACAATGCACGTACACCAATGCAGTGGGATGATTCTAAAAATGCTGGCTTTACAGATGGCACTCCATGGATCAATGTAAATCCAAACTATACAGAAATCAATGCTAAGGCTGCATTAGCAGATCCTGATTCTGTATTCCATTATTATCAGAAATTGATTCGTTTGCGTCATGCACTTCCGATCATTGTCTATGGAACATTCCAGGGATTGCTGGAAGATAGTGAATCTATCTATGCATATCATCGCCTTCTTGATGGGCAGATATTAACTGTTGTCTGTAACTTTACTGATCATGAGCAGGATTGTAATCTTTGTGATGATCCTGATGCAAAGGAATTGATTTCTAATTACAAAATGCATAAGGCTGGAAAGTTGCAACCATATGAAGCACGTGTTATTCTACATGAATGAAAGATAAAACATTCCCTTCATCTTTAAAAGAAGCAAGGCAACATGGAAACTTTAGTTTTCCATGTGCCTTTTACCAGGCGATGCATGAAAATGACTCGTCTGGTTTTTCATATGTCGTAAAGCATCATTGGCATGAACAGATTGAGATTATCTATCTAGAAGAGGATTCTTATCAGGTTGATATCAATATGAATATAACACATCTCAAAAGTCCATGTTTTTGCTTTATCAACAGTGGAGAATTACATGCATTGATTTCTGATTCAGATCGATATCAGGAACAGGCTGTTGTATTCTCTGCAGATTTACTTTCATTTGCGACTTTAGATCTTGTACAGGAACAATTTATGCTTCCTCTAGTAGAACATAAACTTTCTTTTCCGTCTTTTCTTGCTTCTGAACATCCAGCATTTACACAGGTTCAACAGGAATTTTTGAAAATTCGTTCGGTATTTTTTAGAGAAAATCATGTTTGTCGTGATCAGTTTACAATTGAAAATCCTGTTTCTCAATTACAGGTAAAAGCTGCACTATTAAGTATTCTTGGAATTCTTGCGGAATATGCATTACTGACTTCAAATAATCCACAACATAATCCACAAGTAGAACTGCTGAAACGTGTAATCAGCTATATTCATCAAAATTATCAGCGTCAATTAACACTTGGGGAGCTAAGTGCCCTTGTGGGAATGAATGAACAATACTTCTGTCGTTTTTTCAAAAAAGCACTTGGAAAAACACCAATTTCTTATATTAATGACTATCGCATTCATCATGCAGCAACATTGCTAAGTACAACAGAACTTCCAGTGATGGAGGTGTGCCTGGAAAGTGGGTTTAATAATCTTGGGCATTTTATGAAGGAATTTAAAAAAGCAACGCAGTTAACGCCATTGCAGTTTCGTAAGCAGACTATGACAAAATCTTTTAAATAAGTGGATGTTTTTTCATGAAAAAAGCACTCTTACGAGTGCTCTGTTGTATCTTTTGGAGCTTCTGCATCCATGATTGCCCCACAATATGGACAAATTGGTTTTTCGTAATTGACACGTTGTTCACAATTTGAACAAGTACATTGTGGGAGATAAACAAATCCATTGATGGATTCTTTGTCTTCTCTTTTGAAGTGGATCCAATATGCATGTTTTTTTACTTCTGTCACTTTGCATCACCTCTCTACTGCTTATAGTATTGTACAATTCAAAAGCAGTAATCGTCTACTGCTTTTTTAAAGAAATGCTATACATGTAACTTTGATTGATTAACGAAAGTTAACGCATTCAAAATTTGTAATATCAATATCTGTTGAATAGTACTTTGTCAATGCTTCAATTGTTGTAACTGTATCTTCGATACCTGCGGTTTCATATGTTGAATGCATGGATAGCTGTGGTAAACCGATATCTACTGCGTGAACACTGACTTGTGTGTTAGAAAGATTTCCAAGTGTGGAACCACCTGCAGAATCAGAACGATTTGCAAATGTCTGGAATGGTGTATTCGCCATGTGACAAATCTGCATCATTACAGATCTTGAGAATGCATCTGTTGTATATTTCTGGTTTGCACTTTCCTTGATGACAAGACCTTTGTTCATGTAGGAACAGTTTACAGTGTCTGTCTTTTCTGGGTGATTTGGATGTACAGCGTGTGCATTGTCAGCACTAACAAGGAAAGATTTAGAAACTGCCTTGAAGTAATCTTCTTGTGTGAAGCCAAGGTCAAAGTTAATACGTGTCAGTGTATCTTTGAGGAATGTAGACATTGCACCTTGCTTTGTGTTTGAACCAACTTCTTCGTTATCAAAACAAGCAAATACATTGATGTCATGATCGTTTCTGGAAGCTAAGAATGCCTTGAGTGTTGTAAATGCACATTGCAAGTCATCTAACTTAGCAGATGAAATAAATTCATCCTTATATCCCCAGATACATGGCTTTTGACGATTGACTAAGAATAAGTCTGTACCAAGAAGATCTTCTTCCTTCACACCACATTCATTCGCAATCATCTTTCTAAAGTCTCCTTCTTTTGCTTTGCCGCAAGAGAATAGAGGACATAGATCAATCTGTCGATTGAAGTGAACACCGTTATTCACATCACGATTGAGATGGATTGCAACATTTGGAATCAATAATAGATCTTTATCGATGTATACAAGTTTGTTTTCAATTGTATTGCCATTTCTAACAAGAGCTCTACCAGCAATTGTTAATGGACGGTCGAACCATGTTGCATCAATCATGCCGCCATATGCTTCAACATCTAATCTTAAATAGTCTCCTTGTCCCTTTAATTCAGGTACATTCTTGATTTTGAATGTAGGGGAATCACTATGAGACGCACACATCTGGAAATGATAGTTGTCTAAAGAAGAACCAACCTGGAATGCGATGATACTGGAATGATTTCTAATTGTGTAGTAATTCTTTCCTTTTTCAAGATTCCATGTTGTGTTTTCTGGAAGATATGTAAAGTCTGCTTCGTCTAAGTAAGCCTTCATTGTTTGAATGGAATGAAACATACTTGGACTGTTTTGAATAAATTGAAATAACTCTTCAGATACTGTTTTTTCGTTCATTTTAGTTGCCTTTTTCTTTCTTATCCTGTGCTTGACGAATTATTGGTAAGATCATACCAAGAACAATCAAGACAACTGGTGTACAGATATTTAGAATCATTGTTCTCATGTCTGTTGAGTATACACCTGTAATACAGCAGAACAGAGTAACAAAGAAGCACCAGCCACCAATAATGATACCAAGTGTTTTACCTTTTACAAAATGATATTCTTGAGAAAATGTATCTCCTGCCTTTTTAAGCATGATATATGCAAAGAATACCCAGATGTAACGGAATGGCATACATACAGAATTGAGCTTGTTGAGCTGTGTAAGAACTGCAGCAGCGCCTGGAACTGTCATCTGTGCAAGGATGATTGCACCAGAAAGTAATGCTACCATCTTGATACCGTTAACATAAGAACCATTTTGATTCTGCTTGAGTAATGTCTTAGGAATATATTGAGAAGAATTTTCGTCTCCTAATAACATTCTTAATGGCGCATCGATAGAAATGACAAGTGTTGAAAATTGTCCGATTGCGGTAGCTGCAGCGTAGATGATCAACAATAGATCGCCCATACCATAGTAGTTGCCCAGCTTCTGGAACGCCCAGTAAGCACCGTTAGAAATATAAGAACTCTTGATTTCTGCACTAGCATTGATGATTTCTGGATCAAACATCATACCCATAGCAATCGTACCGAATAAAGCACAGATTACAACCATGACAGCCGCAAAGATCATTGACTTAGGGAATTGCTTTGCTGGATTACCTTCCATCTTATTAACATATGGAGAAATCTTTTCAATACCGCCAACAGCGAACACAAGAATGGATAAGCTTGTGATGTATTCAACATTGAAGTTTGGAATGAGATTTTTCATTGACCAGTCCATGGATACATATCCGCCATTTGGATTGATGATTGGAGCACCAAACATCAAAATGATGTAAAGAATACTGAGTACGAACATACTGCTTCCAGCAAGTGTTGCCAGTTTCTTTAGTGGGTTCAAACCTTTAGAAGCGATATAGCAGAATACGATTAGTACGATCAGTGCCGCAATCTGAATGTAACGTGTTGGGAAAGAGTCATATGTTTCTGCGTTTCTAAATACCAGCCATGAAATAGCTTTTAAACCACTGGAACATTTACTTGCGATATAAGAGACATGTACTGCCCAATATGTCCATCCTGCATAATATGCAAGTTTGCTTCCAGCTGTTTCTTGTACCCAGGATGTAACGCCTCCACCTTTGTTTTTGAATGCAGAGCCGAGTTCTCCTACCATTAATGCGTATGGAATGAAGTATAATGCAAACATCATTAACCATGAGAAAATAACCTGTATGCCGTTAAAGTACATGAAACCATTAACGACATTACCGAATCCCCAAAGTGTTGAGAAACACATAAAGGATAAGGCATACCATTTAATTTTTTTAGAATTGTCCATTTTACCTTAATTGAACTATTTATAGTTCATCCTTTCTGAATAGGTGATCTATCAATGTATGGTGCAGGCAGTAAGAAAAATACCATAATATTATCAATTGTTCCTATATCCCCATATATGACAAAAGTAACCAATAGACCAAACCATTCTATATTATACTGTATTTATTTTGAAAACAAATATGAAAATGTACTTGAAATGGATACACATATTTTCATATGTTATGAAAATGAGAGAATAGAATTTATGAAAATAGAACTGTCAAAGATTTGGATTATGTATACAATTTTTAATTTTTATATATATTTTTAAGAAAAGTTGTGATATTTCTTAAGAAATATGCTATATTCCTTAAGAAATTCAGGTTAGTTTATGGCAAAAAAGGTAAAACAGACAGGAAAAAATACATTGATCTTATTGATGATATGTGTTGTGGTTTTTATGGCATATATCGTATATAAAACATTTGGGAATCAAATTGTTGAATTGTTTCATTTATTGGAACATGGTGATCAGGAAGAGCTGAAAGCATATTTGGAAGCACAGTCAACGGCTGGTGGATTTGTTGTACTGTGGCTGATTTGTGTAATGCAGGTCGTATCTATTGTGTTTCCTTCTATGGTTATTCAAGTAGCAGGTGCTTTGATTTATGGATGGTGGAGGAGCTTTATCGTATGCTGGATTGGATTTGTCAGTGGAAATGTGATTGCATTTACGATTGGAAGACTGTTTAAAAAGAATATTGCGACACTGATTCATAAAGAAGGAGAGAAAGAAAACTGGATTATTCAGAAAATCAACCAGGGACATCAGATCTTTGTTGTGGCAATTGCATGTATGGTTCCAGGGGTTCCAAATGGAATCATTCCATACCTATCCGCACAGACAACAATCACAGCGAAGGAATTTTCGATTGCGGTTGCGGCAAGTAGCTGGATCCAGGTGTTATTAAATTGCATGGCAGGACATTTCTTGGCAAATGGGCAGTATTTATTCATGGTATTTGCATTTGTAATTGAAGTGGCAATTACATTGCTTGTTGCGAAAAATAGAGATAAATTACTAAAAGCAAATTAACTTTCCATCTTTCTGGAAAGTTTTTCTTTACGCCTTATAAAGAATGGCTACAATAGTTTGTACGATTGAGGGATGGGAAAATGAAACAAAGTATTCAAATGTGTGAAGGTTCTCTATGGAAAAACATATTTTTCTTTAGTGTTCCGATAATGTTTGCACAAATATTGGAAGTATTATTCAATTTAAGTGACGTCGCAATTGTAGAAATTGCTTACTTTCTATATAGCTTTCAAAAAATCAAACAAATGATGCAGATGTGAAATAGATGCGTTAAAATAAAGCGTGTCACTGAAAGGAGAAATATGGCTAAGAAATTAATTTGTCCACATTGTGGAAGTAAAGATGTAGAAAAACACAGTGAATACTTTGTTTGTAACAACTGTAAGAATTCATTTGGCAGAGTTGCTTTATCTGATGAAGGAATTCCTATGGTAGATGCAGTGACTGGCTTAAGATTCCGTTATGGAGATATTGTCAGTGGAAGTGTTCGTTTAAGAATGATTCAGGAAAAAGATGGATCTTGTGTATATGAAGTATATGATGCAAATGAAGGCAGTTTTGATAAAGTTGCAGACGTACTAAGCAAAGAAGACTGGACGCGCTTGAAAGACTGGTTATTTAATGAACTCTATCTATTAGATTGGAATAAAGAATATATTCCTGAAAATAATGGACAGAATCAATTGGATAACAATGAATGGGAACTTGGTATTGATATTAACTGGGATGAAGGTCTTGAATATCGTGGATATGATGCGTATCCTCCATACTGGAAAGGATTCTTGAAAGCAGTTGAACCATTGTTCAATAAACTGAAAAAATAAGCATAAGAGGTGGAAACACCTCTTTTCAGGTTGTCTTTTGTTACAGATGACTATACAATTTACAGAGATTGAAAAATAAGAGGGAATGGAATGAAAATAATCATTGCAGGAGCTGGTAAAGTCGGCAAGACATTAACAAAAGAATTAAGTGCTGATGGATATGAAATCACATTGATCGATAAAAATCCAATTGTTCTAGAAACAATCAGTAATCGTTATGATGTTATTACATATGAAGGAAATGCAGCAACTGTAGAAACATTAGAAGAAGCTGGTATCAATGAAACGGATGTATTTATTGCGGCTACAAGTGCAGATGAAGTCAATGTATTGGCATGTATGACTGCACGTGCATTAAATAAAGATGTACACGTTATCGCAAGAGTTAGAGATCCTGAATATGTTTCTGGTTTATTGAAGTTGAGTGATCACTTTCATTTGTCACTTGTAATTAATCCTGAAAGAGAAGCTGCAATTGAAATTGCTAGTTTATTGAAGCTTCCAGAATTCAATAAAGTTGAACACTTCTCGAAGTCTAGAGCAGAAATTGCTGAACTTAGAATTGAATCAACTTCTAGAATCAAGGATATCAGACTGGCAGACTTACATAAACGTGTACAGGCACAGGTATTGATTTCTGCAATCTTAAGAGATGGCAAAATCATATTGCCAGATGGTAATACAGTATTAAAAGAAAATGATCGTTTATATATCACAGGTACAGATCAGGAATTACATGCATTATTAAATAATATTGGTGTTGTAAAGAAACCTGTTGGACATGTATTGATTGCTGGAGGAAGCAGAATTGCGTATTATCTTGCAAAGAGTCTTGAAGAATCTGGCATTCGTTCAACAATCATTGAACAGGATGAAGAAACTTGCACAATGCTTGCTGGATTGCTCCCAAAAGCTACGATCATTCATGGTGATGCTTCGGATCATTCTGTATTAGACAGTGAAGATCTTGAAGATTATGATGCCTTTGTATCATTAACAGGTATTGATGAAATCAATATGGTTTCTTCGATTATGGCAAGACAGAAGAAGATTCCTACTGTCGTTACAAAGCTTGGTAGAGGAAGAATCAATGCATTGACAGATTTATTGGATCTTGGTTCTGTGATTTCTCCAAAGGATCTTGTATCAATGCATATTGTTCGTTATGTACGTGCAATTCAGAATAAGCAGGGTGCTGCTTTAACAATTCATAGAATTGCAGAAGATCGCGTTGATGCATCTGAATTCCGTGTTGATGAAACAACAAAACATTTAGGAATTCCTTTAAAAGATCTTCATATCAAAAAGAATATCTTGATCAATTCTATTGCTAGAGGTAATTTGTTCCAGATTCCTAATGGTGATTCTACATTAGAAAAGGGAGATATTATTGTCATTCTTTCTGATGAAACAACAACAATTCATCAAATCAATGATATTTTTGAGGATTGAATCATATGAATTTTAAATTTGTATTACGTATTATTTCTTACATTTTGTTGATTGAAGCAGCTTTAATGGTTCCATCTGTTGGAATTGCATTGTATCAGCAAGAATGGAATGCGTTGTATGGATTTTGTGTAACGTATGCCATTCTGTTCTTGTGTGTTGGATTGCTGTTCATCATCACAAAGAATTATCAAAGAGGTCATTTCTTTGCTCGTGAAGGACTTGTAACAACAGGTTTAACATGGATCGTTATGAGTGCAATTGGATGTCTTCCATTTGTATTCTCAAATGAAATTCCTCACTTTGTAGATGCAATGTTTGAAATGGTATCTGGATTTACAACAACTGGTTCATCGATTCTTCTAAATGTAGAAGAGATGTCATATAGCTTGCTGTTCTGGAGATCATTCAGCCACTGGGTTGGTGGTATGGGAATTCTTGTATTCTTGCTTGCAATCGTTTCTGTTGGCGGCAAGAATGGTGGATTTACAATGCATATCATGCGCGCAGAATCTCCTGGACCAGCTTCTGGAAAAATTGTTCCAAAGATGAAAGATACTGCCAAAATCACTTATAGTATCTATGCGGCATTGACAGTGATTGATACATTGTTATTGATTGTTGTTGGTAAAATGCCTGTGTTTGATGCGGTATGTATTGCTTTTGGTACAGCTGGTACTGGTGGATTTGGTGTGAAAGCAGATTCTATGGCTTCTTACAGCCATGCAGCAATCAATATCACTACAGTATTCATGTTGTTATTTTCTGTTAACTTCTCTGTTTATTTCTTGATTTTGACAGGAAAAGCAAAAGAAGCATTAAAAGATGAAGAATTTATCTGTTTTATTTCCGTTGTTTTCTTGGCAATTGTTGGTTTGTTTGCTACGGCATTACCATTCTATAAACAATATGGTGATTGCTTAAGAGATGCAGCGTTTACGGTTGGAACGATTATTTCAACGACCGGATATGCAACAACAGACTATAACCAATGGCCGGCAATGGCACATACGATTGTTTTATTATGCATGTTTGCTGGCGCATGTGCTGGCAGTACTGGTGGTGGATTTAAACAGGTTCGTCTTGTTATCTTGTGGAAGACATTAAGGAGAAATGTACATAAGTTCTTGCATCCAAGTGAAGTAAGAGTCATTGAATATAACAACCGTCCCATGCCTGAAAGTATTGTAAATAATATTTCATCCTATTTGATTGTGTATGTATTCTTGATTATGGCTTCTACATTTTTGATCTCTGTAGATGGATTTGACTTTGAAACAAATTTCTCTGCAGTTATGGCAACAGTCAATAATATTGGTCCTGGTTTATCTCTTGTAGGGCCAGTCAGTAACTTTGCATCTTTCTCAATGTTTTCTAAGATCATACTGACATTTGATATGTTGGCAGGTAGACTTGAAATTATGCCAATTCTTATCTTGTTCTCCAAGTCAACTTGGAAACGTGCTAGATAAATATAAAAATGGTTGAACAAATTGGTTCAACCATTTTTTAACTATTCACTTGTTTCAGGTGTTGCGGTAGCTTCTACCTGAATGGATTCTCCTGTTTCAGGATCTTGAACGATCATGAAGTTTTTTAAAGAAGAATCAGGTGTTGTGATTTCAGAACGATACTTGAAATAATCTGTCTGATAGATCATCAATGAAATATTGAATGCATTGTTGACTCTGGCAGTGTTATTTGTGATGTAGGAATCATCAACACTTACACTCTCATCTGCAGGTACAAATTCATTTGTTGCGGCATAGTATGTTCCTTTGTTTGTTGTCCAGTCACCATCTGGAAAATAAACGATGGATTCCTGCTGTGAGAAGTAATCAGTACCAAGATAAAAGCGAGGATCATAGTTCAAGTTATAAAGATTTAATACTGTTGGTAAAATATCATATGTACTTGTAACGTCAGTGAATGTTTCGTCTCCTAGAATAGATGGACAATAGATGACAAGAGGGGAACGGAATTCATTCATCCCTTCACTTCGATCAATGGTTGTACCATCATCATCAATTGCTGGTGTGCAGTCATAGAGATGATTCAAATCCATATTCAATGGATGATGATCCGCGAAGAATACGATTGCGGTATTATCTAGTTTTCCAGCTTCTTCTAAAGTTTCTAGAAGGTATTCCATACCTTTATCTAGTTCCATAGCCTTTGAAATATAATGTTTTACATCTTCTGGATAATCTGGATGAACTTTGTTGATCTCATCTAAGTATTTATTTCCTAAAACATCCCAGTCTGTGTTATATGGGAAATGTGTTGAAGATGTAATATACATTGTCATAAACTTATCTTCATTGATAAATTTATCTGTAGTGAATCTGAATAAATCATAATCAGACTGCCATCCTGGAATTGTGATATCTTCACCATATTCTTTTTTGAAATCTGTCCAGTCTTCATAGTCTTCACATCCTAGACTTTTCATCATTTCTTTACGAGGATAGAATTCATCGGACCAGTTATGATAGGCATGTGTAGAATATCCTGCAGCGTTAAACAAAGAGAAGATGGAATTTGTCCATGTATTATCCGCAAACTCTGCATATACGTTTGTATCTCTTCGAGGAACAAGAGATGTTTCCGAAATGATTTCTGAATCAGAAGTTCCTGTATCAAATTTAGGTGTGTAGTGATGTGAGAAGTTCCAGCCTTGTGTCATCATTTTATAGAGAGTAGGAGTTAATACTTTATCCATACCAATATAGTCATAGGCTTCAATCATGACATAGATTAAATTCTTGCCATCTAATAAACCCGTTTTTTCATTGTAACCTTCAATATTCTGATTCATTAAGTAGCTGTCTACTTTTTTGCGTGTTTCATTATCATCTGCATCTGATAATTCTTGCCACTTTGCATCGTCAATTTTTCGTGTGCTGTCAACTTTTGTGTATTGTTGTTCTTCTTGTAATGTTGCTTCTTTTTCTGTGAAAATCGTTGCGATATCTCTGAGCAGGAATCTTTCGATGCCGTATTCACGAACTGCACGTTCCTGGAATGTTGGGTATGTGTACTGTTCCCAGTCTCCATATACAGATGTGAGTAATAAACCACATTCATCTAATGCTAATGCACTGACAAGGACAAGAATTGTATTCTTGTAGTTTTTCGATTGGTATAGTTCAAAGAATTTTCTTTGAATCAAGACATAGGAAAGTGGGATCAAAATCATGAGCCAGTACAGTGGAGGCATCTGACGAATATATTGAAGTACATATGAGACCATTGCACCAGCTAGACCACCAGCTGTTTTGAGTGTTGCATAGGAATGCATCATGTTATGAATGCCAATCTGGAATAATGCATAGACTGGCAAGATAAAACAGAAAATAGTATTGAGAATGCGAGATACTTTCAATGGGAAAAAGGATAAGATTGTCGCAAGTATTCCCGCAAATCCAAAGGAGAATAATGTGATTCTTAGAACTGATAAATCCAATGTGAATCCAAACTCAATGACTTTAAAGATGAATTCAGAAATCAACATTGTGATAGATAAAGAAAGGAAAGAGAAAAGAATAAATGGAACTTTCTTTCTATTTTCATCTGGTTTAAGAAAGGAAAAGAAGCATTTCTTTTCTGCAGGTTTTTCTTCAGAAACTTTTTCTGCAGTTGTATCTGCAGCTTCTGTTTCCTGTTCTTCTTTTGTTTCTTCTACATTTTTTTCTTCAGAAATTTTTTCAACAGTTGTATCTGCAGCTTCCGTTGCTTGTTCTTCTTTTATTTCTTCCACATGCGTGGAATGATCTTCATGCAATTCTTTTTTATTATGCAATATGCTCTTATAACTTCTATTTGCCATGATTCCTCCTTAAAATATACCGGTTAAGTATACTATAAAAGAAAGAAATACAGACAGAAAATCTGAAGAGGTTAGTATAAATTAACGGATTCTTGTACTGCTAACCACATCATTTGTTTCAATACATGCACGAATACGCATGATATAAACAGGATCCTTATCTTCATATGTAACTCCAACAAGATACCCTGTTGTATCTGAAATGAATTTCTTGTTTAGTTTCTTAGCATAGTTTATCATTGGGGCAATATCTAAAATATTGATATGTGTGAGATCTTTCATATATACGATCTGTGTAATACATAAACCATTCGGAATTGTAATTGCATTATCTGGGATTTCAACATGCATTTTCTGATAGATAGAAAGATATGTGCCAATACCAACATTTGTTTCAATGATTTCATCTTTGATATCTCCATTTAGTATGTCTTTTGAAATGAAGATTGGTGTTGTTGTATAAAGAAAATAGTTACTATATGTAGTAGGATCAACAAGCTGATTCGTCTCAAACGGTGGATAAATATCAATTTTAGTATCTACGGATTGATTTAATGATACATTGGCATCATACGTAGACATAGTTGATAAAACATGTTCCATTTCAAAATGAATGAAATCAATTTTTTTTTGAATGCTTTCTATTTCTTTATGTAATTCAATTTCAACTTTTTTAAAACGTGAAAGATATTCCTCGAGAGAATCTAAATGCTCAGATTCATGGATATCCTGCAAAGAAAAATCAAAAGCACGCAGTTTCTTTAAATGAATGATAGATGCATAGTCCTGCATGGAGTAATCATAGTATCCATTTTCTAGTTTTTCAGGATGTAAAAATCCAAGATTTCGATACATACGGATCGTTTCTGTATTAATTGCGGTGAGTTTTGACAATTCATTGATCTTCATATTTCCTCCTGATTATGCATAAAAACGCTATCATAAGCACTTGACTCTGTAGCAGATACAGGGTTTTAAATTATTATATGAGATTTTTCACAAATTACAATCTCGATAAAAGGGGGAAAACATGGACTACAAAAAGTTCGAAAAAGTGAGCGGTGCAAGCCTGCTTGCAGCTTCATTAGCTCTCGGCCTTGTTACTGGATGTTCTGGTAAAGAAGGCTCTGGCAATACTTTTACTGGTACTGCCGAAGGTAAAAATGGTGATGTAACTGTTGAAGTTGTTTATGAAAACAACGAAATCAAGAGCGTTAAGGTTACAGACCAGCAAGAAACAGAAGGCATTGCAGATCCTGCATTGGAAAAAATTCCTGCAGCAATCGTAGATGCACAAACACCTAATGTTGAAACTGTATCTGGTGCAACAATTACATCTGATGCAATTATCAACGCAACAAAAGAAGCTTTAAAGAGTGCTGGTGTAGATGTTGATTCTATGGGATCAAGTGCACCACACGAAAATGTTCCTGTAACTTATGAAGCTGGTACATACACAGGTACTGCAGAAGGTTACAATGGTCCTGTTACACTTGGTGTTACATTCTCTAAGGATGGTATTGAAGACATCGAAGTAACAGATAGCAAGGAAACAGCACATGTTGGTACTGTTGCTTATGACATCCTGACAGAAGATGCAAAGGAAGCAAATGGTTCTGGTATTGATGTTGTATCTGGTGCTACTTTTACATCTAAGGCATTCAAGGATGCTTTAACAAATGCAGCTGAACAGGCAAAAGCAAGTGATTTAGATGGTTTTGCAAGCAACACAGTTGTTCATGAAGCACAAGATCCAATTGAAGGCGAATATGATGTAGTAGTTGTTGGCGCTGGTGGTGCTGGTATGGGTGCTGCTGCACAGGCTGCACAGAATGGTGACAGTGTTGCTGTATTAGAAGAAAATGCTGAAGTTGGTGGTAACACATTAGTTTCAGGTGGTCAGTTCCAGGCTGTTATGAACTACCTCGTATGGGACCCAGCAAATCCAGATGCTACAAGTGCAAAGTGGGATTATGATGGAAAAACATATGACAAGGTAAAGGCTGCACAGGGGCAGCTCTCTACATTAAAGACAATTCTTAACTGGAATGAAGATGCATTTGATGAAGATTACTTCAAGGATAAGGAATATGTTCCTGGTGAAATCGATGAAGTAAGTAAAGCTGGTGTACATCCAGAATACTTAGAAACATTAAAGGCATTAAAGAAAGAAATCCAGGCATATGTTGACTGGGCTGATAAGAAGATTGCTGCAGGTGCAAAGGAAACAGATTTAACATTGTTCTCTACAGTTAATTTGCATATCTTCCAGACATACTATGGTGGATTAAGACAGTCTCATGATAAGAAGAGCTGGATCTATGGTGATTTTGATCTTGTGAAGCAGTTCTGTACAGAAGGTACTGAACTCAAGACTTGGTTAGAAGATCAGGGTGCAAAGTTCAATGATGCAATCACAATTACATTAATTGGTGCACTATGGTATAGAGAAAACGTTAACCTTGGCGGTGACCTTGATGGTGATGGTACACCAGAAGCAGCTGGTAACTGGGGAACATATTTCGCTACAACAGAAAATACAATCCTCAATACATCCAAGACTGCAAAGGATAACAAGATCATGACTCGTACAAAAGCTGAAAGCTTAATTGTTGACAATGGCAAGGTAACTGGTGTCAAGGCTAAGATGTATGATGGTACAGAAGTAACGATGAAGGCTAAGAAGGGCGTTATCATGGCTACTGGTGGTTTTGCATCTAATATCGAACAGGTAATGGATACAAATGAATACTGGGATTCTTCTTACATCACAAAGACAACACAGACAACAAACAGATCTTCTCTTGTTGGTGATGGTATCAAGATGGGTGAAGATGTTGGCGCAGCTACAACTGGTCTAGGTTATACACAGATGATGCCTATTTCTTGGGTAGATAATGGTGACTTGGCATTTGGTAATGGTTTATATGGTGTTTATATTAACCCAACAACAGGTAAGAGATTCGTTGATGAATCTGCTGAACGTGACGTTCTTTCATTAGGCGAATTCCAGAATGGTATTTCTGCTGAAGGTGCACAGGGTGTATTCCTTGAATTCACAAATGCAGATACAGCTATTACATTCCCATATCCATATGATAAGTATGAAGGTAATAAGCCTGTTGAAATCTCTCATGATGATGTTGAAGGCAGAGTCTACTATGTAAAGAGTGCTGAAGAAATTCAGAAGGTTCTTGATAAGTATGGAATGAAGGCTAAGCCAGAAGATATCTATAAGACAATTGAGGCTTATGATAAGTCTATCTTAGCTGGTGAACAGCCAAGTGATGGTGTAGCAAAGCATCAGTCTACAGTTCCAGTTGGTACAGTGGATGAAAAGGGTAACTACTCCTTAGAAGGACAGTTATTACGTATCCGTGTCATGGCTCCATCTACACACCATACAATGGGTGGTTTGACAGTTGATACTGACCGTCACGTATTAGATGAAAAGGGTAATGTTATTGAAGGTCTCTATGCTGCTGGTGAAGTTACTGGCGGTATCCATGGTGGTAATAGACTTGGTGGTAACGCTATCGTTGAAATCTTCGTTTCTGGTAGAACAGCTGCTAATACAATTGATGCTGAAAACAAGTAATGAATGAAAAGAACATGCAACGTGCATGTTCTTTTTTTCTGGACACACAAAAAGAAATCTCATTCTTCAGAGATTTCTTTTTCTAACTGTTCTTTTAATTGTGCGAAATTCTGTTTTCTTTCTTCTGTAACAATTGGATATTGTGGATCCATGTCTTCTAATGTATGCAGAATAATTTCAGATACAATATATCGCATATACCATTTATTATCTGCGGGTACAACGTACCATGGACAGTGTTTTGTCGAAGTTTCATTGATAGCATCTTCAAATGCATCTTGATATGCATCCCAGTATTGTCTTTCTTCCACATCTCCACTTGAGAACTTCCAGTTCTTTTCTGGTTCTTCAATTCTTGCCAGAAAGCGTTTTGCCTGCTCCTTCTTGGAAACATGTAGGAAGATTTTTACGATTCTAACGTTATTCTGATAGAGGTATTCTTCAAAGTGTTTGATGTCTTGATAGCGTCGCTCAATGATTTCACTTTCTTTGATGCGTTTTGCATGTGCCTGTGATTTGTAAAGCTCTTTGACTTTTCCAATCAGTACATCTTCATAGTGGGAACGGTTAAAGATTGCAATTTCACCTTTGGCTGGTACCTGCTGAGCAATTCTCCATAAAAAATCATGAGCAAGTTCTGTAGAAGAAGGTGCTTTGAAAGCAGCTTCATACACACCATGTGGAGAAAGGCATTGCAAAACATGAGCGATGGTACCATCTTTTCCAGCTGCATCCATTGCCTGGAATACAACGATCAATCCTTCCTTTTTATCTGCATATAATTTTTGCTGAAGTGTATCTAATTTCTTCTCATTTTCAGCCATCTTTTTTTCGGCATCTTCTTTTGATAAACAATGCGAAGTTTCATTTGTAGAAACTTTGTGGATATGAAAAGTTTCTTTGCCATTATACATATAGTCTTTTAACATAGGTTAAAGCCTCACTTTAACTGCATTGTAGCACAATGCAATGTGAAGAAAAGAAATACTTTTCATTTGTTAGATTTTTGCATAAACTAATGGTAGCAGGAGGCATGATTATGAAACAGCATCGTATCGCAGTGAGTTGTGGAGAAGGATTTGCATCTGGATTTTTAGCAGGCCACTTAAATATATTCGCAGCACAGGAAGGAATTTCAGATAAAGTTATCTTTATTCGTATTCCATATATGGATTTATATGAACATCAGCATGAATTTGATATGGCAATGATATTGCCTCATATTGAATGGAAAGCGAAAGAAGATACAAAAGAATATGATATTCCTTTATATATCATTCCATTTAAAGTTATTATTAAACCAAGGGCTGCTGACTTTGTTCAGGACTGTGCAGATATTATGGCTTTAGCGCGCGAAAGAGGAAAAGGTGGATTGATTTGCTTCCCTGGAGAAGAAAGAACATCAGAAGTTACACGTTTATGTTCCCATGCACAATGGGTTGCAGAACATATGGATGATTAATCAAACTGCTTTAGAAAATGCTTTGTAGAAGCATTGAGATATTCTTTGTCACGATAATAGAAATTTAAATCTCTGATTGCTAGAGGATCATCCAAGATGAAATACAGTACAGATGGATCATGTATATTCTTATCTTCTGGAACAATATTGACTGTTCCATCACGAATGATTGAATATCCATATCCATTTTTTGTCATGAAGTATTCTGTAATCATTTGATCTACATACATGGCATAATTTGCTTCTGCATCATAATGATGAAAAATCGTTGCACTTCTTGAATACAGATCACTGTCTGGACGTAATGAAATATATGGCAGCTGTTCAAAGTCTTTGAGATTGACACCTTTATTCTTTGCATTTCGATGTACGTTATCAATGATTTCTTGAGCAGTGAAAGCTTTATTTTTAAATTTTTTACAGATATCCCAGTCTGCAGGAACAGCTAATATTAAATGTTCATGGGAAACAAATGTATGTTCCATGCTTTCAAAACCTTTATGATTTGTGGTGAGTACGAGATCTAACTCACCACTTTTTAAATGTTCTAACAATGCATCGTTATTTGTATGTTCAAACATATTGATTTTGATGTTTGGATATTTCTGAAGGAATGAATGCGTCAGGTTAGGAATTGTCCAGCAGTAGTAATAAGTCATGGAACCAATGGAAAAAGATCCTGATTGAATATCATTGATCTGCTGAAAGTGTTCTTTCACACTTCTACACCTATGATGGATCGTGTTTCTGTATTCACAAAGGATTTAACTATAAGGAAGTCAAGTAATAAATGAAAGAAATTGTGGAATGTT
>OLQX01001007.1_pt1 | contig 28340 bp, 27 predicted proteins | sample 1672581 | NCBI WGS metagenome assembly OLQX01 (sample SAMEA3136701, study PRJEB25190) | human gut metagenome | reverse complement strand
CCGCCGCAAATCTTGGACAGCGTCCCCGCTGCCTTGGGGTTGAATGGCGTTTCGATATTCCGCACCTCAGATCAAAACAAATAGCCCCAAAAACATTGCCCCGCTGACCAGGTTCATCGTACCCACAATGCGCAAGGGGGACAGCAGTAAAAATAGGGGCAGCGTGCTGCACAGACAGGCTCAGCGGGGCAAGCTGGTGGTACCGCTGGCCACGGCCACGAGCAGAGACAGCACAAAGACCAGCAAACCCAAATATCAGAGGAATATGGCGGCAGAGGTGCCTTTGAAAAAAAACACGACGACCTCTCGTGCCTCCTCTGTCCGATCCAGCCGCAGGTAAAACCACTCTAACGCCCCGCAGAACACATGATGCGCCACGCCAGGCAGGAAGAACAGCACGCACCCTGCCAGCATCAGCCCAGCCCACAGCTTGGAAAACTGCTCCATCCATTGGCACAGCGCCAGATACCCCGAAAACGCCACCGTCAGAGCGAACCCCCCAGCCATTGTCGCACCCATAGGTTGCTTCAACGGCGTCCCGCCCAGGACGGCAGAGAGGCGGTCGTTGTCCTGCAAACAGCGGAAATCAAAGCGTCCGCCGGCCAGGTAGGTCAAGTTCCGGTCGCAGCGCCAGAGCACCAAATGTCCGGCACAGGCCAGCAAGCAGAAAAGATGTGTGATCGTCACCGGGCTCTCTCCTTTTGGCAGTTATATTGGTTAGCGATGCCTAACAAAGACGGTTTGAAACAGCTGTCCGAGGACAACTGGATTGGATTTGAACGAAAGTATTATAGTGGCAGCGGTGGAAGCTGTCAACTGGGAGGAGCGGAGCGATTGACAGGGGAGGAAAGACATTCTATGATATATATCATAGAATGCATATTGTGGAATAGAACGGGAGAGGAGAAGAAATGGAGCAAAATGTGGAATTTATCAACCTGACCCCAGAAAATCTGGCAGACGAACACCTGTGCTGCATCATCCGCACCCGAAAAAAGCACCTCGGCGTGGAGGCAAAACGCCAGTGGCTGGCGGAACGGTTGAAAGAGGGGCATGTGTTCCGGAAGCTGAACCAGAAGTGCTGCGTCATGATCGAGTACGCCCCTTTGGAGACGGCGTGGGTGCCGGTGGAGGGGGAGAACTACCTCTATATCTATTGTCTGTGGGTGGATGGCAAGTGCAAAAAGCACGGGTACGGCAGAGCGTTGCTGGAATACTGCCTGGCGGACGCCAAAGCCCAGGGCAAGTCCGGCGTGTGTCTGCTGGGGGCGAAGAAACAGAAGGCATGGCTGACCAGCCAGGCGTTTGTACAGAAATTCGGCTTCCAGACCGTGGACACCACAAAAGACGGATACGAGCTGCTGTCCCTCTCCTTGGACGGCACCACGCCCCGCTTTACTCCCTCCGCCAAAGCCCAGGCCATTCCGGAACAGGAGTTGACCATCTACTATGATATGCAGTGTCCCTTTATCCTACAGCGGGTGGAGCTGGTGCGGGAGCACTGCCAAGAAAAAGGCTTTCCCGTGACCTTCCATCCCGTGGAGACGCTGGAACAGGCCAAAGCTCTGCCCTGTGTCTTCAACAACTGGGCGGTGTTTTATCAGGGGCAGTTCCAGACCGTGAACCTGCTGGACATCCCTACCTTAGAGCGCATCCTGAAACGGGGCAAACAATGAGCAGACGCTGGAGCTTCTTGCGGGAAGATCCAGCGTCTTTTCACGGCCGTTGCCAGCGAAAGCCCATGAAATCTGGGGAAATGAGCCCCAAAGAGAGAGGGGCATCAGGCACAAAAACCGGTATACTGTGACCGGCACAGCGGCGCAATAAGGTACAGCACAGCCCCCAATCGGATGGTTGAGAGCTGTTTTCTTGACAGGGGAGGGGGAGAGATGATACACTGAAACATACGAAAATGATATGTTGATAGGACGGGGGAGAGAGGGAACCGGCAGGTTCCCTCTCGGCCTGTTCCTTTGGAGACAGAGGGAAAGGAAAAGGAAAGATGACGTTACAACAGTTGCATTATGCCATCACCATCGCAGAGAAAGGTTCCCTGAACAAGGCTGCGGAATTCCTCTATATCGCCCAGCCCTCCCTGACCAGCGCCATGCAGGAGCTGGAAAAGGAGCTGGGCATCACCATCTTCCACCGCAGCGGACGGGGGGTGACGCTGACCCAGGACGGGGCGGAGTTTTTGCTCTACGCTCGGCAGGTTTACAGCCAGTACGAGGAGCTGTTGGAGAAGTACGGGGACGGGAAAAACTTGAAAAAGAAGTTCGGTGTGTCCACCCAGCACTATTCCTTCGCCGTGAAAGCCTTTGTGGAATTGGTGAAGGGCTTTGATATGTCCCAGTACGAATTCGCCATTCGAGAGACCAAGACCCGTGATGTCATCGCCGATGTGGCCAACCTGCGCAGTGAGGTGGGGATTCTCTACCTCAGCGACTTTAACCGCTCCGCCATTCAGAAATTGCTGCGGGCAAACCGGCTGGAATTCCACCATTTGATCGACTGCCAAGCCTATGTTTACCTGTGGTCGGGGCATCCCCTGGCCAAAGAGAAATCCATCCGCTTCCAGCAGCTCAAGGACTATCCCTGCTTGTCCTTTGAGCAGGGGGAAGCTGCTTCCTTCTACTTCGCAGAGGAGATCTTGAGTACCAACGAATACACCCGCACCATCAAAGCCTGCGATCGTGCCACCATGCTGAACCTGATGGTGGGACTCAACGGCTACACCCTCTGTTCCGGCATCATCTGCGAGGAACTCAACGGCAGCGACTACCTGGCAGTACCCTTTGAGGCGGACTCGGTGGAGGAGAACAGCGTGATGGAGATTGGCTATATCACCAAAAAAAGTTCCATTTTGAGCGAGATCGGCGCACGTTATATCAAAGAAGTGGAGGAATATCTGCTGCAAGCCCAGCGGACAGGGCAGACCTGAGGACAGCTGCTTTACCATCGTGTACAGATTGCTTAGTTATAGATTGAATCTATTACCTACTATATTCATGTGATATTGGACAGCAGGCGAGATCTAGGTCTATAATAGCCCCACGAAGGAGGGAGAGACCCTATGATCGTATTGCAGCACGTCAGCAAAGTGTTTGCTGGTTCGGATAAAACAAAGCAAGTCCACGCAGTGGACAATGTAAACCTGACCATCCAGGATGGCGATATTTTCGGCATCATCGGGTTCTCTGGGGCTGGGAAATCCACCCTGGTGCGCTGTATCAACTTGTTGGAGCGCCCCACCTCCGGCAGCGTGGAGGTAGACGGGCAGGAGCTGACCCGAATGTCCGCCAAGGAACTACGTCAGGCGCGGAAAAAGATCGGCATGATTTTTCAGCACTTCAACCTCATGCCCTCCCGCACCATCTTCGGCAATGTGGCCTACCCCCTTCGGGGCAGCGGGCTGAGCAAGGAGGAGATTCGGGAAAAAGTCCACAGCCTGTTGGAGCTGGTGGGCATCGCCGACAAGGAGAACGCCTACCCCAGCCAGCTCTCCGGCGGTCAAAAACAGCGGGTGGCCATCGCACGAGCCTTGGCCAACGACCCTAAGATTTTGCTCTGTGATGAAGCCACCTCGGCCTTAGACCCCCAGACCACCAAAGCCATTCTGCGCCTGCTCCACCACCTGAACCAGACCTTGGGCATCACCATCGTGGTCATCACCCATGAGATGGCGGTGGTGAAGGAAATCTGCAACCGAGTTGCAGTCATGGATCACGGCAAGGTGGTGGAGGAGGGAACGGTGTTCTCCGTGTTCGCTACCCCCAAGGAGCCGATCACAAGGGACTTCATCAAGACCACCTCCAACCTGCAAAAGATCGAGGAACTGATCGCAGACGATTCCCCAGTGGTGGCCTTGAAGCCGGGTGAGCGGATTGTCCGCTTGTCCTATGTGGAGCGGAACCCATCGGAGCCACTGATCTCGCTCATCACCCAAAAGTTTGGGATTACCTTAAATATCATCTTCGCCGATGTAGAGATCGTCCAGAATGCGCCCATCGGCGGAACGGTCGCCATCTTCAGCGGCGACAGCGGGCAGATTGACGCAGCGCTCACATATTTGAAAGAGAAAAATGTCGGTGTGGAGGTGATTCGGCAATGACGAAATTTTTGACAAGCATCATGCCCAATGTGATGGACAGACTGCCTGACTTTTACCAGGCTATCGGAGATACCCTCATCATGGTGGGCTGGTCGGGCAGCATCGCCTTTGTCTTGGGCTTGTTCCTGGGCATCGTCCTCACCGTCACCAAGCCCGGCGGCATCCTAGAGCAAAAAGTGGTCTATCAGGTGCTGGATAAGTTCGTGAACTTCTTCCGCTCCATCCCCTTTATCATCCTGCTCACCTGGGTCATCCCCCTCTCCCGTGCCATCATGGGCACTGCCATCAACGTCCCCGGCGCCATCGTCCCCCTCATCATGGGCACCGTGCCCTTCTTCTCCCGTCAGGTGGAGGGTGCGCTGGACGAGATCGACCATGGCCTCATCGAAGCCGTCCTGTCCATGGGTTCCAGCCCGCTGGAGATCATCTTCCGAGTGTACCTGCGGGAGAGCGTCTCCGCCATTGCGCGGGGTACCACCATCACCGCCATCAGCCTGGTGGGTCTGACCGCCATGGCCGGCGCGGTCGGTTCCGGCGGCCTGGGCAACTTCGCCATTCAGTATGGCCATGACCGGAACATGACCGATGTGACTTGGGTCACCGTCATCGTGGTCTTTATCATCGTCAGCATCATCCAGCTTGTCGGCAACCTGGTTGTCAAGAAGAACAAGCACTGAGAAGGGAGTACCAAATGGAAGTATTGAAACGGAAAATTATCATCGTTGGCGCCGGCCATGTGGGTTCCCACGCAGGCTACGCCCTGCTCTCCCAGGGACTGGTAGAGGAGATTGTCTACATCGACATCGACCAGAAGAAAGCGGAAGCCCAGGCGTTAGACCTGTACGACTCCACCCTCTACCTGCGCAAGGGCGCCATCGTTCGGGCAGGGGACTACTCCGATGCCAAGGACGCCCAGCTGCTCATCGTGGCCGCAGGCCCCCTGCCGGATATGAGCAAGGGACAGACCCGCATGGACACCCTGCGCCAGACCATTGAAGTCCTGAAGGATGTGACCGCCAAGATCAAGACCTCTGGCTTCTCCGGCATCATCCTGAGCATCTCCAATCCGGCGGACGTCATCGCCCACTACATCCAGCATGTGCTGGATTGGCCGCCCGAAAAAGTCTTCTCCACCAGCACCACCCTGGACTCCGCCCGTCTGAGACGGGCCATCGCCCAGGCCGTCGGGGTGGATCAGAAATCCGTGTACGCCTACGCACTGGGCGAGCACGGCGAGAGCCAGATGGTGCCCTGGTCCATCGTCACCATCGCAGGCAAGCCCTTGTCCCAACTCATGGAGGAGCGGCCGGACACTTATGGCAAGCTGGATCTGGATGCCCTGGCGGCGGAAGGCAAGAAGGGCGGCTGGATCATCTTGGGAGGCAAAGGCTCCACCGAGTTCGGCATCGGCGCATCCATCGCTGAGGTCATCCGAGCGGTGTTCGGGGACGAAAACCGCATCCTGCCTGTCTCCGTCTACCTGGATGGCCAGTACGGCCAGCACGGCGTGTACGCCAGCGTTCCGGCGGTGCTCAACCGGAACGGTGTGGCGGACATCATCGAATTGAAGCTCACCGAGGAGGAACAGCAGGAGTTCGACGCCTCCTGTAAGACCATGCTGGAAAACTTTAACCTGGCATTGACCCTGTAATCAAAAAATAAGAGAAAAATCGGAGAAATATCCTATGAATATCAAGAAACTTATTGCAGTCACCCTGTCCGCCGCTACCTTCGCCCTGTCCCTGACTGCCTGCGGCGGCAAGAGCAGTGACTCCAGCGCAGGCAGCAGCAGCGCCGCCGAATCCACCACCGTCAAGCTGGGCGTGGTGGGCAGCATCTACGAAGACCTGTGGAAACCGGCACAGGAGAGCCTGAAAGCAGAGGGCATCGACCTGGAGATCGTCCAGTTCTCCGACTACGCCACCCCCAACAACGCCCTGAACAGCGGCGACATTGACCTGAACGCCTTCCAGCATCAGATCTACCTGGATAACGAGGTGGAACAGCAGGGCTACAAGATCCAGTCCATCGGCTACACCTTTATCATCCCCCTGAACATCTATTCCCACAAGGTCAAGGCCATCTCTGACATCAAGGACGGCGATGTAGTGGCCATCCCCGACGACGTGACCAACGGCGGCCGTGCCATCAAGGTTCTGGCAGCGGCCGGCCTCATCACCCTGAAGGAGGATGCAGGCTTCAATCCCACCCTGGAGGACATCAAGACCTACAACACCAAGATCACCATCAAGGAGCTGAAGGCCAACACCATCCCCTCTGTCCTGGACGATGTGACCGCAGCAGTGGTCAACGGCAACTACGCCCTGGACTTCGGCCTGAAGACCGACGAGGCCATCTACAAGGACAGCGTCCTGGACGAAGAGAAGTACTGGAACCTGATCGCTGCCCGCACCGAGGACTTGCAGGACAAGGACAAGGTGGCCGTGTACCAGAAGGTGATCAAGGCATTCCAGTCTGACGCCACGGAAAAAGTCTTTAACGACACCTTTGGCGGCTACTTCATCAAGGTCGGCTGGGATCAGGATCTGCTGGCAAGCAAATAATACACGCAAGCTGCTCCCCGCTGGATTGGTATGATTCAGCGGGGACGCCTGTTTTTGGAGGGCAAGATATGGAACGAACGGCATTGAGAGAGATCATCCCCGATGAGAGCCGCCTGGTCTTTGACCACATCCCGCCGGAGTTTTTGAGCGACACCCTGGGCAGACGGAAGGGAGAGGCATCCGCTCTGGTCTTTGCCAAGAGCACGGAGGAGGTCAGCAAACTTTTGCAGTACGCCCATGCCAACCGCATCCCCGTCACCCCCAGAGGGGCGGGCACCAACCTGGTTGGCTCCACCGTGCCGGTGGATGGAGGCATCATCTTGGATCTGTCCCAGATGAATCGCATCTTGGAGCTGGACACGGAGACTATGACGATCACCGTGGAACCGGGTCTGCTGTTACAGGATTTGCAGGCCTATGTGGAGGAACACAATTTGTTCTATCCACCCGACCCCGGTGAGAAAGCCTCCTCCATCGGCGGCAACATCAGCACCAACGCCGGTGGGATGCGAGCGGTGAAGTATGGGGTCACCCGAGATTACGTCCGAGGGCTGGAAGTGGTCACAGCGGACGGCACCGTGCTGACCGTAGGCGGCAAGAACGTCAAGGACGCCAGCGGCCTGTCCCTAAAACATCTGTACATCGGCTCAGAAGGCACCCTGGCGGTCATCACCAAGTGCATCCTGAAGGTCATTCCCAAGCCAGAGACCAGCCTGAGTATCCTGGTGCCCTATCCCGACCTAACGACCGGCATCGGCAGCGTCCTGAATATTTTGCGGGCGGACGCCAACCCCACGGCAGTGGAATTTATGGAACGGAATGTGGTAAGAGTGGGCGAGGACTTTTCCGGCGTTCGGTATCCCTGTCCGGAGGCGGGCTCCTATATCCTGCTCACCTTTGACGGCAGGGAAAGGGAAGTGGCCGCCAGCGCAGAACGCATCCAGACATTGGCTCTCTCCAGCGGCGCCCTGGATTACATCTTCCTCACCGACCCTCAGCAGGCGGCGGACATCTGGAAGGTGCGCGGCGCCCTGGTCAAGGCGGTGGAAGCGGTGTCCGAGCAGGAGCCGGTGGACATCGTGGTGCCCATCAACCGGACGGCGGAGTTTATCGGCTACATCAACCAGTTGGAGCAGTCCAGCGGGATGCGCATGGTCAGCTTCGGCCACGCCGGAGATGGAAACGTCCACCTGTGCGTGGTGCGCGGCCATCGGGACGAGGCCACCTGGCAGAAAGAGCTCCATGCAAACATGGACAAGGCGTACCACAAAGCCTATGAACTGGGCGGCATCGCCTCCGGCGAGCACGGCATTGGCATCAGCAAGCGCCGCTACTTTTTGCGGGAGACCCACTGGGAGAACCTGCGTGCTATGAATCAGATCAAGGACGCCCTGGATCCGCTCCATATTTTGAACGACAAAAAATCCTATCTGGTAGGAGGACAAGATGAAACAGCTATCTGAACGTACCAAGACCTTTACCGATTCCGTCATCCGCCGGATGACCCGAGTCTCGCTCCAATACAACGCCATCAACCTGTCCCAGGGCTTTCCCGACTTCGAGCCGCCTAAGGCCATCTTAGACCGGCTGGCAGAAGTAGCCCACGAGGACTTCCATCAGTATGCCATCACCTGGGGCGCACAGAACTTCCGCGAAGCCCTGGCGGCCAAGCAGTCTAAGCTCATGGGGCGCACCATCGACCCCAACGGAGAGATCGTGGTCACCTGCGGCAGCACCGAGGCCATGATGGCGGCCATGATGACCGTGGCCAATCCTGGCGATAAGGTCATCGTGTTCTCCCCCTTCTACGAAAACTATGGGGCGGACACCATCCTCTCCGGTGTGGAGCCCATCTATGTGCCTCTGCACCCGCCAGAGTTCCACTTTAACGCGGACGAGCTGGAAGCGGCCTTCCAGCAGAACCCCAAGGCGCTGATCTTGTGCAACCCCTCCAACCCCTGCGGCAAGGTGTTCACCTATGACGAGCTGAAGCTCATCGCCGACCTGGCGGAGCAATATGACACCTACGTTATAACCGATGAAGTGTACGAACACATTGTCTACGAGCCCAACCGCCACGTCTATTTCGCCTCCCTCCCTGGTATGTGGGAGCGCACCCTCTCTTGCAGCTCCCTCTCCAAGACCTACTCCATCACCGGCTGGCGCTTGGGTTACATCATTGCCCCGCCTCATATCATTGATGTGGCAAAAAAAGTGCACGACTTCCTGACCGTAGGCGCCGCCGCCCCACTCCAGGAGGCGGCGGTCACTGGCCTGCGGTTTGGGGACGACTATTATCAGTGGCTCCAGGACAAGTACACCGCCAAAAGAGATTTGTTCCTGGACGGCCTGGACGCCATCGGCATCTCCCACACCAACCCTCAGGGCGCCTACTACGTCCTGTTGGACATCTCTGAGTTCGGCTACGCCAGCGACCTGGAATTCTGCGAAGTGCTGGCACGGGAAGTGGGGGTGGGCGCCGTCCCTGGCTCCAGCTTTTTCCGGGAGCCGGTGAACCACCTCATCCGGCTGCATTTTGCAAAAAAGGATGAGACATTGAACGCTGCGCTGAACCGTTTGGAGGACATCCGGAAGAAGGTTCCGGCCAGATGAACGGGGATTCCCTTGCAATCCTCGGCAGAAAAACGAAAAAAACGGCAAATCTCTCTGAAAATTGGACAATGTGACTGAAACAGGGCAGGGACTTTTAGCGAAAGTGACTATTGAGCCCCTCTCCGCCTTCCCATATAATTGGAGTATCGAAAGATTATAATAAGAACATCCACTGCCCGCCGCCCGTAGAGGACTGAGGGCGGTAGAATGCAGGAGGGAAGGAACCATGAAAAAAGGAAGCCTGTGGTACAGCGCAAACGAGGATCAGGTGAATGTAGTGCGCAGCTTCGGCTGGCACTGCCACGGCCTGCAGCCCGGTCAGCCCATCACCTACGAGATTCAGCCCGACATCGACCGACCCAGCACCTTCCGGTGGGCAAAGACCACCTTGGAGAAGGATGAGAACGGCTGGTACCTGGCGGGCACTGACCTGCGTGGGGAAGAACTGAACGGCACGATCATTGATATTGACGAACTGTAAGCGTTCGCCAAAACGCAAGCATTTTGGCGAAGATTGCAGCCTGGTGTATGCACTCGCTGCGCGCGCAAACTTACCAGTCTGAGCAGAGAAAAAACTGACGTACACGCCGCCAGTTTTTCAGATTGCACTTTTTTCCGGCATCAAAGATGCCGGAACTCTGTGAGACTTTGCGTTGCGAGGCCATAGAACTGCCGTTTTCCGACAGGATGAGCCGCGTCCCATGCTGGACGCGGCTTTTTCCGAGGGGCGATGTCCCGTATTTTCAGAGAGAAAGGAGCGGATCCAATGTCCGGTCAGAACGACCTCACCCAAGGCAATATCACCAGTATGCTCCTGCGCTACGCAGGCCCCTTTGTGGTCTCCAATGTACTGCAAGCGACCTATAACATTGCTGATATGATCATTGCTGGTCACTATGGCGGCTCCTCTTATGCCCAGTCTGCCATTGGCAACAGCTCCACCGTCATCAACCTGCTCACCCAGGTTATCATCGGTATCACCATTGGCGGCGGCGTACTCATCGGCCAATACTATGGCGCAAAACAGAAAAAGGACTGCCAGGAGACCACCGGCTCGCTGCTTACCTTGGGAATACTCATAGGGGTGGGAGTCTCCGTCCTCCTCTTTCTGATGGCCAATCAGATCATGATCTGGATGGATGCGCCTGCGCTGGAACAGTCCCAGCAGTACTTGCGCATCTGTGCCGTGGGGATGTTCTTTGTCACCGTCTATAACGCTGCCTGTGCCGCTCTGCGAGCGGTGGGGGACTCCAAACGTCCCTTCCTCTGCGTAGCGGTCAGCGTGATCTTGAATATCATCTTGGACTTGGTGTTCATGGCCGGTCTTAACATGGGCGTGGCTGGCGCCGCTTGGGCTACTGTCATCGCCCAGATCGTCAGCGCCCTCCTGTCTGTCTACTATCTATGGCGGGAGAAGGAGCTGTTCGGCTTGTGCGTCCAGGCACTGAAGATGCAGAGGGACAAGGTGAAGGGCGTACTCAAGGTGGGGCTGCCCTGTGCTGTCCAGATGAGCGTGGTCAGCATCGCTTGGATCGTGGTCACGACTCTGGTCAATTCCTATGATGTCAACGTCTCCGCCGCCAGCAGCGTCACCATGAAGATCTCCCAGCTGGCACAGCTGTTCAGCGCCGCCATGTACAGTGCCGTCAGCGGCATTGTGGCTCAGTGCGCCGGCGCCAAGGATTATGACCGGATTCGCAAGGTGGTTCATCGTGCTATCGCCATCACCTTGAGTGTCACTGTGGTGCTGGTGGTCATCGTAGAGCTGACCGCTCCCAGCCTGGTGGCCATCTTCACCCCTGATCCGGAGACGCAATATTATGCCGCCGTCAATGTCCGCATTGACATCCTGGGGCAGCTGTTCTTTGCGGTCTTTATGATCTACCACGGCCTGGCTGTGGGGGTGGGCAACACCTGGTTTGTCTTTTTCAGCAGCTTCTGCAACTGTATCCTGGCACGGCTCATCCTGGCCGTCACGTTTAACCATTTCTTTGGCCTCATGGGACTGTATTGGGCCTGCATGATTGCCCCCTTTGTCTCCGTTCCTCTGGGGTTCTGGTACGAAAAATCCAACCGTTGGATGCGCTCTATCGCAAAGGACTGAGGGAAAATCGTGGGAAGTTATGCAAAATCACCAAAGGAAACCCCTTGATTTTGCGGGCGAGAGCTGTTATCATGGGAGTTAAATCCGAATAATTAGGGTTGATTCGTATAATTATTCAAAAGGAGCTACTGAAAATGAAAAAAGTATCTGCACTGATTCTGGCACTGACTATGTGCACTGCCATGCTGACCGCTTGCGGCGGCGGCAGCAGCACCACCACCTCCTCCACCGGCAGCGCTGCACCCGCACCCACCACTTCCGCTGCTACCTCTGAAGCAGGCGCTGATGAAGGCTACAAGCTGGCTACCGACGGTACCCTGACCATGGCTACCAACGCTTACTTCCCCCCCTATGAATACTATGATGGCCAGGACGTCATCGGTATCGATGCTGACATCGCTCAGGCCATCGCTGACAAGCTGGGTCTGAAGCTGAAGATCGAGGACATGGAATTTGACTCCATCATCACTGCTGTCTCCACCGGCAAGGCTGACCTGGGTCTGGCTGGCATGACCGTCACCCCTGACCGTCAGAAGAACGTTGACTTCTCCGACACCTATGCAAATGGTGTTCAGGTCATCATCGTCAAGGAAGACTCCACCATCGCAAAGCCCGACGACCTGAAGGGCAAGAAGATCGGCGTCCAGCTGTCCACCACCGGTGACCTCACTGCAACTGACAAATTCGGCAAGGATTCCGTTGTCCAGTACAACAAGGGCAACGACGCTGTCATGGCTCTGACTCAGGGTCAGATTGACGCTGTCATCATCGACAACGAACCCGCTAAGTCCTATGTGGCAGCCAACAAGGGTCTGAAGATCCTGGATACGGAATTCCTCAACGAAGACTATGCAGCTTGCATCTCCAAGGATAACGCTGGCCTGACCAAGGCAGTCAACAAGGCGCTGGCTGAACTGAAGGCTGATGGCACCCTGCAGAAGATCGTTGATAAGTATATCAAGGCTTAATCAGGACGTTTGACCGGATATCAACCCCAATCAAGCAGATTTGCAGGAGCGGACTCAAAGGGAGTCCGCTCCTGTTTTTTGTCTGGACGGGGCGGTTAAGGTTTGATTAAAAAACGGCAAAGCTTTTTGCAAAAAGGTTTTATTTATCTGGTGGATGTGTTAAAATAGGGCAAGCTAGTGAAGCGTAATATCGTGATTTTTGGAGCGTGTAACAACTATGAAACTGATTACTTTTGCGGTGCCCTGCTATAATTCCGCAGCCTATATGCGCCACTGTGCGGACACTCTGCTGACCGGCGGCGATCAGGTGGAGATCATCCTGGTGGATGACGGCTCCGCGGACGAAACGGGCGCCATCGCAGATGAATATGCCCAGCGCTACCCCAATATCGTCCGCGCCATCCATCAGCCTAACGGCGGCCACGGCGAAGGGGTCAACCAGGGGCTGCGCAACGCCCAGGGGATGTACTACAAGGTGGTGGACTCCGACGACTGGCTGAACGAAGATGCCTTGCAGCGGGTGCTGACCAAGCTGCGGGAACTGTCCCAGGGGGAGGAGCCGCTGGATATGATGGTCTGCAACTACGTCTATGAGCACGTGGCCGAAGGCATCAGCAAGGTGGTACGCTACACCGATGTGTTCCCGGAGGGGAAGGTGTTCACCTGGGCGGACTTAGGGCATTGGAAGCCGTCGGAATATCTGCTCATGCACTCGGTCATCTACCGCACCCAGATGCTGCGGGACTGCGGCCTGGAGCTGCCCAAGCATACCTTCTATGTGGACAACATCTTCGTCTACCAGCCCCTGCCCCAGGTGAAGTCCATCTATTACATGAACGAAGACCTGTACCGCTACTTTATCGGCCGAGACGACCAGAGTGTTAACGAGCAGGTCATGATCAAGCGGGTGGATCAACAGCTCCGAGTGACTCGGATTATGCTGGACTTCTACTCCTATGACACCTTGCGCAGCTTTGAGCCGAAACTGGGCACCTATATGCTGCGCTACCTGTCTATGATGATGATGATTAGCTCCATCTTCCTCATCATGTCCGAGGAACCGGAGAATCTGGAGAAGAAGGACAAGCTGTGGAAGGACTTGAAGGCCAAGGATCCGGCCATGTATAAGAAGCTCCACTACCGTGCCCTCTCCATCGCCGGCACTTTCCCCGGAAAAGGCGGACGGAAGCTGAGCGTTGGCCTGTATCACATCGCACAGAAGATTTACAAATTCAACTGAAGTCAGGAAAATGCAAAAACCGCCAGCATCGTGCTGGCGGTTTTGTCATGGGTGGAGTTTCAGTGGTTGAGTTTGTTCTGGCACCGGGTGAAGAACTTCTCGTTGTGGATGATGGCACGCTGGTGGTCACAGGTGCCGATGACGCCGGTCTCGTCATAGGCGGTGATGGAGAAGGACACCTTCCGGCCGTTAATGGCGGTGACGGTGCTCTCCGCCCACACCTTCATCCCCACGGGGGTGGCGGCGTCGTGGGTCAGGTTCAGGGCGATGCCCACGCTGCCCTGACCGTCCTCCAGATAGGGCTGGATGGAGGTCCAGGCGGCCTCCTCCATCAGCGCCGCCATGAAGGGGGTGGCGAAAACGTCCAGGGCGCCGGAACCGGCGGTCTTGGCGGTTTTTTCCGGGGTGACGATGGTCTCTGCCCGTCCTTTGCAGCCTAGTTCCATGGTCATAGTCGATCTGCTCCTTTCTATCAGGACTGAGGGTTGTTGGTGTTGTCTGCGGCTGTGTCCGCGCCGGTGAGCTGGGCGAACAGGGAGCCGTGAAGGGTCTCGGTTTCAGCGGGCAGGCCGGTGAGGAAGGGGGACTGCTTGCGGATGGTCTCGTCCGGATAGGCCAGCGGATTGTCGTGCCAGCTCTGGTTCATCTTCTTCAGCGCTTCCCCAGAGGTGGTGGAGTATTTGCTGTACACGGCGTTCTTGGCCAGGTTATTGGCGGAGCACATATAGTTGATGAACTTCTGCGCTTCCTCCGGCCACTCCGTCCCAGCGGGGACACAATAGGAGTAGCACACCCGCCAGCTGCCCTCGTCAGGCAGGGCGAAGGCAAGGTTTGCATTGTTGCTCATCATGTCAATGGCGGCACCGGAGTCAGCCACAGCCAGGGCGGCGGATTGGTTGGTCATCATGGTGTAGGCCACTCGGCTGGTGTATCCGGCAGCCAGATCCTTCTGTTCATCCAGCAGCTTGTAGGCGTCCTCCAGCTCCTTTTTGTCCGTGGTGTTCACGTCCTTGCCCTGGCGCTTCAGCGCCACAGCGGCACATTCCCGCGCGGTAGCGGGCATGACAATCTTGCCCTTGTAAGTCTCATCCCACAAAATGTCCCAGCTGCTCACTTGGGTATCCACCAGCTTGGTGTCCCAGACGATGCCGGCGATGCCCCACAGGGCGGGGATACCGTACAGAGCGCCATCTCCGTTGAGCTTGCGATATTTCTTGGCGATGTTGTCATAGTTGGACACCTTCTTGGTGTCCAGCTCCATCAGGCAATCCTCCTCCTTCAGCTGGGAGAGGATGTCCTGGTCGGTGAGGATCACGTCATAATCGCAGACGGCGCCATCAGATTCCGAGCTTTCCGCCCGCGCCTGGGTGTCCTCCTCCTTCCACGCCCGAACTTCGGACAGGACGTCCACCGAGGATTCTTCCGGCAGCACCACTTCTTCGTCCGCACTGGAATCGGTCTTGGTGCTGTTGGCATCATCGGTCTTGGCCTTGGTCTCTGCCGGAGAGCGGGTGCCGATGATGTAGTTGACCTCGATGCCCGTCTCCTCCGTGAAGGCGTCGATGAGATCCTGACGGATGAAATTGCCTTCGGCGTAGACCGTCAGGGCGGTGTCCTTGCCGCAGCCGGTCAGGGACAAGGCCAGCAGCATGGAGAGGATCAGTAACAGTGCAATGGGTTTTCGCTTCATAAAGAACTCCTTTCAGTTCCAGGTGTAATCTGCCGCCTGCGCCAGGGGATAATCAGGAAAATATTCCGCCGCGAAATCCACGGCGCTGACCTGAAAGCGCTGTCCGTTGAGGTATTCCAGCTCCCCAGCAGGGGTGGTGAACCGGAACTCCAACGACCAGGACCAGAGGGCCTGGCGGCGCATCCCGTAGCGGCGATTGAGCTTCTCGCTGCCGTATTTGCCATCGCCCAGGAGGGGATGACCGGCGGCAGCCAGTTGGGCACGGATTTGGTGGGTGCGGCCGGTGATCAGGTCGCATTCCAGCAGGGACAGACCCCGTCCGCTGGTCAGCGTCCGATATTTGGTCACCGCCGTCCGGGCACCGGGCACGGGACGGGACTTGACAAAGACCTGCTTCTTGGCCTCGTCCTTCCACAGATACCCCTTCAGCGTGCCATCCGGCGGCTGGATCTGCCCCACAATGGCACACAGGTACAACTTGACCAGCTCCCGATCCCGAATCTTCTGGTTCATCACCCGCAGCGCCTCGGCGGTCTTGGCGGCGATGACGATGCCGCCGGTGTTCCGGTCGATGCGGTTGCATAGGGCGGGGGCAAAGGAGTTCTCCCAATAGGGGGACCATTCCTTTTTCTGGTAGAGGTAGGCCTGGATGTGGGTGATGAGGGTGTTGACCCGCTCCCCCTCGTCGGGGTGGACCACCAGCCCCGGCCGTTTGTTGACCAGGAGCAGGTTCTCATCCTCATAGAGGATGTCCAGCTGGGGCTTGAACACCGACAGGAAGGCGTTCTCCGGGGTGGGGGTGTCGAAAAACTCATCGTTGATGTAAAGCTGGAGCAGGTCCCCCTTGGCCAAACGGGTGTCCCGCTTGGCCCCCTTGCCGTTGAGCTTGACCCGCTTGATGCGGATGTATTTCTGGGCCAGGGGGGCCGGGAGAAGGGGGAGGGTTTTGGCCAGCCACCGGTCTAGCCGCTGGCCGGCGTCATTGGGGCCCACGGTGAATTCCCGCATGGAACCACAACCTTTCTGGGAATTTTTCTCTTGACGATGCGCCCCAATGGGTGTATTCTACTACTTTAGCGGCGATCTGAGAGGGTGGGAAGGACATCTTTCCCAAATTATCGCCATTATACCATCTTTGGGGGAGAATTTGAAGAAAAGTATTTGACAAGCCTGCTTTTTTTTGTTAGAATACCCCCTGTACCATGTGAGGAGTATGCTATGCGACTGAATCTGCGGGAGATTATCCATGTGCCCGGCGCCAGCCTCCCCTTCCAGTTCCAACTGGATTTGAGCGGGGAGGATTTTTTCGGGGAGCATCCCATCCCCCGGCCGGTGACGGTGACAGGACACGTAAAAAACGTGGCGGATGTGCTGGTCCTGGAAGGGGAAGCTCGGTCTGTGCTGGACGAAACCTGTGACCGGTGCATGACCCGATTCAGCCGGGAGAAAGTGGTTCCCCTCCAGTTCCTGCTGGCGGAAACGCTGGAGAACGAGGAGGAGGACGACATTGTCCTCCTGGACAACGGCGAGGTGGACGTGGGCCAGCTGGCTTACACCGCCTTCATCCTAAACATGGACACGAAACACTTGTGCTCAGAAGACTGCAAGGGACTTTGCCCCGGCTGTGGCGTCAACCTCAACGTGGAGCCCTGCCGGTGTAAGAAGCAGGCCGATCCCAGATGGGCCGCTCTCGAGCAGCTACTTAATAAAAACTGAGTAGTACCCAATCCACTTTGCCCGACAGGGCATCACCAAGGAGGTGTCTCGAAATGGCGGTTCCGAAGAGTAAAGTCTCGAAGCAGAGACGGGATAAGCGGCGTGCCAACTGGAAGCTGGCAGCTCCCGCAGTCACGACCTGCCCCAAGTGCGGCGCGTTCCGGCTGCCCCACCGGCTGTGCAAGGCCTGCATGACCTATGACGGCAAGGTGTTTGGTCAGGTCCAGGCTCAGGCCCAGCAGGAGAACTAATCGAGAAAAAGAAAGAGGGGTGCCGCCCCTCTTCTTTTTTTCCCTTTTTCCGGGGCAGCGGCCTGCCCCGGCCATCCACATCTCGGAAGGAGGGACCCCCCGTGGCCCGCACCCAAATCCAATCCGTCCCCCCGGGCGGACCTGCCCATCAGGCGGGGGTCCGCCCGGGGGAGACGCTGGTCGCCATCAACGGCCACCCCATTGTGGACGTGCTGGACTACAAATACTATTCCTATGACCCCGACCTCACCCTCACCCTGCGCACCGAAGCGGGGGAGCGGACGGTGGAGCTGTCCAAAGACGTGGGGGAGGATCTGGGCCTGGAGTTTGCCACCTACCTCATGGACCGGGCCCGGTCCTGCGCCAACCACTGCGTGTTCTGCTTTGTGGACCAGATGCCGAAAGGCATGCGGGACACCCTATATTTTAAGGACGACGATGCCCGCCTGTCCTTCCTCATGGGCAACTACATTACCCTCACCAACCTCAGCCGGCGGGAACTGCAGCGGATCTGTGATCTGCACATCTCCCCCATCAACATCTCCGTCCATGCCACGGACCCGGAGGTCCGCCGCCTGCTGCTGGGCAACCAGCGGCGGGGGGGAGAGTGCCTGGAGCATATGCGCACCTTTGCCCAGGCGGGGATCGTGATGAACTGCCAGATTGTGGCCTGCCCGGGCCTCAACGACGGGGCGGTTCTGCAGCAAAGCATGGAGGAGTTGGCGGCCCTCTATCCCCAGGTGAAGAGTGTGTCGGTGGTTCCGGTGGGCCTGACCCGCCACCGCCAAGGGCTCTACCCCCTGCGGCCCTACACGGAAGGGGAGGCCCAAGGGGTGGTGGACCAGGTGGAGGCCTTCGCGGCCCGGTGCCTGGCGGAGAAGGGGAGCCGGATCTTCTGGTGCTCCGACGAGTTCTACCTCCAGGCGGGACGGGCCCTGCCGGAGGACGACTTCTACGAGGAGTACACCCAGCTGGAAAACGGCGTGGGGATGCTCCGCCTGCTGGAAACCGAGCTGAAGGGGGCCGTGATGACGGCGCCGGAGGAGATTCCCCCCGTGGCCCCCTTTTCCATCGCCACCGGGGTGGCAGCGGCCCCTTTCCTGGGAGAAATCATTGACAGAGCGGCGGCAAAATGCCATACTAAGTTAGACTATTCCGTCTACCCCGTGGTAAACCACTTTTTTGGAGAGACCATTACGGTAGCGGGCCTGCTCACCGGGCAGGACTTGCTGGCCCAGCTCAAGGGGAAGAACCTAGGCACCCGGGTCCTTCTGCCCCAAAACACCCTCCGCCACGGGGAGACGGTCTTCCTGGATGATATGACCGTGGAGGAGCTCTCCCAGGGCCTGGGGGTGCCGGTGATCCCCGTGGAGCAGGACGGCTTTGCCCTGTTTGAAACCATTTTTGGGGTGTGAGCGCCCCGGAACCATCCGTCATTCCAACCCAAAAGGAGGTTATTTGAATGGCAAAACCTCTGGTAGCCATCGTGGGCCGACCCAATGTGGGCAAGTCCATGCTGTTTAATAAGTTGGTGGGCCGCCGGCTCTCCATTGTGGAGGACACCCCTGGCGTCACCCGGGACCGGCTGTACGCCGAGTGCGAGTGGCGGGGGCGGGCCTTTGACATTGTGGACACCGGCGGCATTGAGCCGGGTACCACCACCCAGATCCTCTCCTTTATGCGCAAGCAGGCGGAGATCGCCATCCAGAACGCCACGGTGATCGTCTTCCTCTGTGACATCAAGACCGGGCTCACCGCCGCCGACCAGGACGTGGCCAACATGCTCCTTCGGGCCCGGAAGCCGGTGGTGCTGGCGGTGAACAAGATGGACCAGGTGGGCATGACCAACCCGGACATCTATGAGTTCTATAACCTGGGCCTGGGGGACCCCATCGCCGTCTCCGCCGTCCACGGCCACGGCACCGGGGACCTGCTGGACGCCTGCTTTGAACACTTCCCCCCCGAGGAGGAGGAAGAGGAGGACACCGACCTCATCAAGGTGGCGGTCATCGGCAAGCCCAACGTGGGCAAGTCCTCCCTCATCAACCGGATTCTGGGGGAGGAGCGGGTCATCGTCTCCGACATGGCAGGTACCACCCGGGATGCGGTGGACAGCTATTTCGAGAACGAAACCGGCAAGTTCCTTTTCATCGACACCGCCGGCATGCGAAAGAAGGCCAAGGTCACCGACCAGATTGAGAAGTTCTCCGTCCTCCGGGCGGCCATGGCCATTGAGCGGTCCAATGTGTGCCTCATTATGATCGACGCCAACGAAGGGGTCACAGAGCAGGACACCAAGGTGGCCGGCATGGCCCACGAGGCGGGGAAGGCCTGCATCCTCGTGGTCAACAAGTGGGACGCGGTGGAAAAGGACGACAAGACCATGGACAAAATGCGCCAGGACATCCGCCGGGACCTGGCCTATATGACCTACGCCCCCATCGTGTTCATCTCCGCCCTCACCGGCCAGCGGGTGGACCGGCTCTTCCAGCTCATCAAATACGTGGATGACCAGGCGGCCATGCGCATCACCACCGGGATGCTCAACAGCTTCCTGGCCGATGCCACGGCCCGGGTGCAGCCCCCCACGGACAAGGGGCGGCGGCTGAAGATCTACTACATGACCCAGGCCGGCATCCGCCCGCCCCATTTCGTGTTCTTCTGCAACGACGCCAAGCTCTTCCACTTCTCCTACCAGCGGTACCTGGAAAACCAGGTCCGGGCCACCTTCGGCCTGGAGGGCACCCCCATCCGGCTGACCGTCCGCCAGCGGGGCGACAAGGAGGAGTAAGCGCATGGGTCTCACAGAACATACCGTTTCCCTGCTGGCGTCCTGGGGCGCCAGCGCCATTCTGCCTGCCGTGGTGACGGCAGTGATCGCCTACTTCTGCGGCTGCTTCAACGGGGCGGTGATCGTCTCCAAGTACATTCTCCGGGACGATGTCCGGGGCCACGGCAGCGGCAACGCGGGGCTGACCAACTTTTACCGCACCTTCGGCGGCCCCCTCACCTTCGTGGTGATCCTCACCGACGTGCTCAAAGCGGTGGTGGCGGTGCTGGTGGGGGTGTGGCTCACCGGCCAGCTGCTGCCCATTGGCAGCGGGGCGGCCCAAACCACCGCCACCGCCCTGGCGGAGTACTGGTCGGGGCTGTTCTGCCTGCTGGGGCACATGTTCCCCTGCATGTTCCAGTTTAAAGGGGGGAAGGGGATCCTCTCCGGCGGCACCATCGCCATCATGATTGACTGGCGGGTGGCCCTGGTGGTGTGGGGCTGCTTCCTGGTGCTGGCAGTGCTCACCCGGTATGTGTCCCTGGGGTCCAGTTCCACCGGGGTGGCCTTGCCCATTGTCACCTGGGTGGTGTATCAGGACGGGCTCCTGCTGCTGCTGTCCCTGGTGATCGGCGGGCTCATCGTCTGGAAGCACCGGGGCAACCTGCAGCGCCTGGCAGCGGGGACCGAGTCTAAGTTCCATTTCCATCGAAGTTAATGCCAGTGCCCTCCCAGGGCCTGGGCGGGAAACCATAGAAATGAGGTGCCAGTGATGAAGATTGCTGTGTTGGGCAGCGGCGGATGGGGAACAGCCCTGGCCATGCTGCTGGAAGAAAACGGCCACCAGGTCACCCTGTGGTCCTATCTGGAGCAGGAGTCCAAGCAGCTCCAGGCCACGGGGGAGAACCCCCTGCTGCCTGGGGTGCAGCTGCCGGCGGGCCTGTCCTACACCTGGGACTTGGACTGCGTGGTGGGCAGCGATGTGGTGGTGATGGCCACCCCCTCCTTCGGGGTGCGGTCCACCGCAGAGCAGATTGCCGGCCGGCTCTCCCCGGGGACCATTCTGGTCTCGGTGTCAAAGGGGATTGAAAAGGGCACGTTCCTGCGGATGAGCCAGATCATCCGGGAGGCCACCGGGGACCGCTTCCCGGTGGTGACCCTGTCCGGCCCCTCCCATGCCGAGGAGGTGGCCCGGAAGGTCCCCACTGCGGTGGTCTCCGCCAGCCCGGACCGGGCTGCGGCAGAACAGGTGCAGGACCTCTTCCTCAACGACCACTTCCGCGTCTACAGCAGCAGCGACGTGGTGGGGGTAGAGCTGGGGGCCGCCCTGAAAAACGTCATGGCCCTGTGCACCGGCTGCTGCACCGGCATGGGGTATGGGGACAATACCAAGGCCATGCTCATGACCCGGGGCCTGGCGGAGATGGCCCGCCTGGGGGTGGCCCTAGGCGGCCAGCGGGAGACCTTTGCCGGCCTGGCCGGGATGGGGGACCTTATCGTCACCTGCACCTCCATGAACTCCCGGAACTACCGGGCGGGCATACTCATCGGTCAAGGGGTCCCCGTTCCGGAAGCCATTGCAAAGATCGGCGCCGTGGTGGAGGGGTACTACGCCGTGGACGCCGCCCGCGCCCTGGCCCAGAAGGTGGGGGTGGAGATGCCCATCACCGAGGCGGCCTACGAGGTGCTCTACCAGGGCCGGGACCCCAAGGAGGCCATCCTCACCCTCATGCGGCGGGAAAAGCGGCACGAGATCGAGGAGACCTGGGGATAACCGGGCCCAAAACCACCAGGGCAGAGGAACGGGCCTCAGCTCCAGACCCGTTGCCCCTGGAAAGAAGCGAAATTCTGTGCGGCTTTTTTTGGAAATCTGGAAAATAAGGCTTGCTTTTTTCGGCGGATTCTGGTATCATACTAACCGATGCTTTTTTAGTAATATACACATGGGCGCTCTGCCGCCTGTGGAGTCATAAAACAGCGAGGAGGTTCAAGCGAATGGCTAAATGTGAATTTTGTAACAAGGGCGTTGTGTTCGGCATTCAGGTTTCCCACTCTCACCGCCGCTCCAACCGTCCCTGGAAGCCCAACGTAAAGCGCGTGAAGGCGATCGTCAACGGCACCCCGAAGCACGTCTACGTGTGCACCCACTGCCTCCGTTCGGGCAAAGTTACCCGCGCTGTGTAATTGAAAACGTACGCTTCTTAAAAAGCACAGGCTAGGAAATGGCCTGTGCTTTTTGCATGGTTGGGGTCCCGGGGGCCGGCACGGGGCAAGCCCTCTCTTGCCAAGGCTCCCCTGGCTATGGTATAATACCCCATATTATAACAAAGGCCCTGCCCGGCCGCCCCGGCCTGGCACCGTGGAAGAGGAGGAACCATGGCATATCAGTCGTCCATCAAACTGACCAAAGTGGTCGAGCGGTTTGAGCTGGAAGTGCTCAATGCCGGCAAGAATTATGACCACTGCCTTGTGCGCGCCGATGACATCAACCGCCCTGCCCTGCAAATTCTCGGCTTTTTCGACTACTTTGCCCCCGACCGGATCCAGGTCATCGGCAAGGTGGAGTGGACCTACCTGAACAACCAAAGTCCAGAGGAGCGTCAGAAATGTTTTGATGCGTTCTTCAAATTCCCCATCCCCGCTCTGATCCTCACCCGTAGCCTGACCCCCTTCCCTGAACTGATGGAGATGGCGGTGAAGCATAAGCGGACCATCCTGCGCAGTGAGGAGGATACCTCCCTCTTCATCCCCAACCTCACCGATTGGCTGAAGGCCCGCCTTTCCCCCCGGATCACCCGCCATGGCGTGCTGGTGGACGTGTACGGCGAAGGCGTGCTCTTGATGGGCGAGTCCGGCGTCGGTAAGAGCGAGACCGCCGTGGAGCTGGTCAAGCGGGGCCACCGCCTGGTGGCGGACGACGCGGTGGAGATCCGCCACATCGGCACCCGCCTGGTGGGCTCTGCCCCGGAACTCATCCGGCACTATATCGAGCTGCGGGGCATCGGCGTGGTGGACATCCAGCAGCTCTTCGGCATGTCCGCCGTGCTGGAGGAGCAGGCCATCAACCTGGTGGTCAACCTGGAGCAGTGGAACGACCAGGTCTTTTACGACCGCCTGGGCACCAACGAGGAGTTCACCACCATCCTGGACATGAAGATTCCCTCCATCACCATCCCCATCAAACCCGGCCGGAACCTGGCCATCATCATTGAGGTGGCCGCCATGAACAACCGCCATAAGCGCATGGGCTACAACGCTGCCCAGGAGTTTGCCAAGCAGCTGGATGCCCACTTCGAGCAGATGATGCTGGACTCCCAGCTGGACGCGGCGGACGACTATGACGAGTATGAGAGCTTGCACAGTGACGAGGAGGAGACAGATTGAAACGACACCATATGTTCCGCCTGTTGGCGCTGACTTTGGTTTTCACCATGGTCCTGGGGCTGGTTTCCTGTGGGAACCAGCCCCAGCAGCAGAGCCAAACCGACACAGGGACCGAGACCAGCGGACAGGCCGAAGGGGTCAACCTCAACTACGGCATCTCCAATTCCTGGGACTCCCTGATGCCCTACTACAGCGTTTCCGGCAGCAACTATTCCCGGATCATCTACGACAAGCTCTATGACCGCCTGGCTTACATCCAGCCCGACGGCACCTGCTCTCCCCGGGCAGCCACCAGCTGGGAGAGTGCCGACGGCGGGTATGCCATCCTGTTCCACCTGGATGAAGGGGCCGCTTTCCACGACGGAACCCCCGTCACCGCCCAGCATTGGGTGGACACCATCGCCCTGGTGACCAACCCTGCCTGCAACGTCCTGGGGCGGGATACCTTTGCCGGCCTCACCGGCACCGACGAGATCGGCGCTGCCATCGAAGGGGAGAACCTGGGGGCCGAGGCGGTGGACGAGTATACCCTGAAGCTCACCTTTGACAATCCCGTTGTCCCGGAAGAGTTTCTGGTGGAGTATAACCGGGACATCTATGTCCTGCCCACCCACCTGCTGACGGACATCGCCCCGGAGGATTTGGTCACCAGCGACTTCTGGCAGAACCCCGTGGGCTCCGGCCCTTGCCAGTTCGTCTCCGAGGTTTCCGGCAGCACCCTGGTGCTGTCGGCCAACAAGGACTACCAGCTGGGGGCCCCAGGGTTTGACACCCTGACCATCACCGTGATGGACAAGGCAAACCTCCTCACCGCCCTCATCGCCGGGGACCTGGACTACTACACCTTCGGCGGGAGCATCTCTGAAGAGAACCGCCCCGTGGCGGAGCAGGCCGGCTTCACCGTGGAGGAGGGGACGGTGCCCAGCACCTTCTATGAACTGATGATCAACAACGAGACGGTGGACAGCGCCGACCTGCGCCACGCCATCGAGAAGGCCCTGGACAAGGAACTGCTGTGCCAGCAGAACACCGGTTCTCTGGGTACGGTGACCAACACCAGCATCCTGCCGGGAACGGAGTACTCCCGGCCAGCAGGGGAGAGCACCTACGACCCTGAAGGGGCCAAGGAACTGCTGGCCCAGGCCGGGTACGATGGGGAGACCTTCACCCTGGCCTGCACCAGCCAGCGGGCCAGCCTGGCCGCCCTGATCCAGCAAAACCTGGCGGATGTGGGGATCCAGGTGGAGATTGAGACGGTGGACTCTGCGACCATGTTCGCCGGCATGAGCGACGGCACCTACGACCTGGCCGTGGCCAGCCACACCCCCACCAGCCTGCCCCTGTGGTTCACCGGCAGCCGGTTCACCGCGGACAACAACCTCTTCCGGGTGCCCGACCTGAGCCAGTACACCACCCTGCTCACCGCCCTGGAGGAGGAGACCAACGAGACCGCCCGCATCGACCTGGTGGACGAGTGGGAAGCCCTCTTGAACCAGGAGATGCCCTTTATCCCCCTGTGGTTCTCCTATGCCCTGCATGTGCAGTCCAAGACGGTCACCGGCATTGACTATGCCGCCGCGGCCTGCTGCAACGAAAACGTGTGGCAGTGGGAGATGACCCAGGCATAACCGGGGCCCGCACCATTATTTTGTAACCTCCGTAAGGCCGCCTGCCGCGGCCTGTGCCCTCCGGGGCCGGAAGTGTAGGAGGAATTTTCTTTGGCAAACTATATCGTAAAACGTGTGTTGGGTGCGATCCCGGTGTTTTTCGGCATCACCCTTCTGGTATTCATTCTCATCAATATGGCCCCTGCCACCATTGCGGATTTGGCAGGGGGAGAAGACGCCTCCAGCGCGGCCGCCCAGGTGTGCCCCCAGGCCGCCCAGGCCGCGCTGGAGGCAAATCTCGGTCTGGACAAACCTCTCCCGGTCCGTTACCTGCTGTGGTTGGGGGAGCTGCTCACCGGCGACCTGGGCCAGTCCTACCGCACCGGGCAGCCGGTGCTGGACATGGTGGCCCAGCGGGTGGCCCCCTCCCTGATCCTCACAGGCACTGGGGTGGCCGCAGCGGTGCTCATCGGCATCCCCCTGGGGGTGATGGCGGCCTGGAAACCCCACTCCCGGTGGAGCAAGCTGGCGGGGGGCCTGACCCTTTTGAGCTTTAGTGCGCCGGGATTCTTCCTGTGTATCCTGGGCATCTTCCTCTTCTCCGTGGTGCTGGGGTGGCTCCCAGCTGCGGGGATGTATTCCGCCGGCAGCGGCGGGAGCGTGGGGGACCTGCTGCACCACTTGCTGCTCCCGGCTGCGGTGGTGTGTGTGAGCAGTTTGGGCAGCCTGGTCCGGCAGACCGCCACCGCCTGCGGGGAAGTTTTGGGGGAGGACTACATCCGCACCGCCCGGGCCAAGGGCCTGCCGGAGTGGGCGGTGGTGTGGAAGCACGGCTTCCGCACGGCCTTGCTGCCGGTGGTCACCACGATCTTAAACCACATTCCCCATATCATCGGCGGTTCCCTGGTGGTGGAGCGGATCTTCGGCTGGCCAGGGATGGGGAGCCTTCTCTTCAACTCGGTGTCCAGCCGGGACTATACGGTGGTGATGGGGGTCACCGTCCTCATCGCCTTGGCGGTGCTGGCCACGGGGATCCTCATGGACATCGTCTACCGCCTGGTGGACCCAGGGGTGGGCTGGGGAGGTGGCAAGCCATGAAAAAGACACACCCCATCCTCCGGGCCTTTTGGGCCGACCGCCGGGCGGCCGCCGCCGCTGTGTTCCTGGGGGTGGAAATTCTGGTGGTGCTCCTCCTCCCCCTGTTTCTGGGGCAGGACCCCAACCTCACCGACCGGGAAGCGGGCTTTTGGGCCCCTCCCAGCAGCCAGCACCTGCTGGGAACCGACGACGTGGGCCGGGATATCTTTGCCCGCCTCCTCTATGGGGGGCGGACCTCCCTGCTGGTGGGGTTTGCCTCCGCCGCCCTGGGGGCGGTGCTGGGGGTCCCCTTGGGTCTTTTGGCGGGGTATAAGGGGGGAAAGTGGGAATACTGGATCATGCGGGCCTGCGACACCTTCCAGTCCTTCCCCAGCATCATCCTGGTGCTGGCCATCGTGAACCTGGTGGGGCCCTCGGTGTGGAACATCATCCTGGTGATCGGCGGCCTGGGGTGGGCCTCGGTGGCCCGGCTGGTGTACAGCGGCACCCTCAGCGCCAAAAAAGCGGAGTATGTGGAGGCCTCCCGGGTGCTGGGGGCCACGGACCGGGACATCCTCTTTCGCACCATTCTGCCCAACGTGGTCTCCCCTGTGTGGGCGGCGCTGCCCCTGAAGGTGGTGCGGGCCATCCTGTCGGAGTCCAGCCTGAGCTTTCTGGGGGTGGGCCTGCGCACGCCGGAGGCCTCCTGGGGGAACATGGCCCAGTGCGCCATGGAGCTGGTGAACCTCACCACCCGCCCCTGGGCGTGGATCCCGCCGGGGCTGTGCATTGTGGCCACCGCACTGGCCCTGCTGCTGGTGGGGGAGGGGCTGCGAAAGGCGCTGCACCCCCGGCAGCGGGGGTAAATGGGAGTTGCCTTTTCCCATGCATTTGTACAATAGGCAGGTACGAGGAATGCCAAAGGAAATGACAGCCAAATGGAGGTGCTGCCCTATGAGAAAGACCAAAATTATCTGCACCCTGGGTCCGTCCACGGACTCCCCGGAAATCTTGGAGGCCATGATGAAAAGCGGCATGGATGTGGCCCGCTTCAACTTCTCCCATGGCACCCACGAGGACCACAAACGCCGGCTGGAGATGCTCAAAGACCTGCGCAAAAAACTGAACATCCCGGTGGCCGCCCTGCTGGACACCAAGGGACCGGAGATCCGCCTGAAGACCTTTGAAAAGGGAGAGGTGTACCTGGAGACCGGCCAGCACTTTACCCTCACCGCCCGGGAGGTCACCGGCACCCGGGAGATTTGCAGCGTCACCTATAAAAACCTGGCCCAGGATGTGCGCCTGGGTAGCCAGGTTATGCTGGATGACGGCCTGATCAGCATGAAAGTGGTGGAGAAGACGGAGACCGACGTAATCTGCCGGGTGGAGAACGGCGGCGCGGTCAAGGACCGCAAGGGGGTCAACGTCCCCGGCGTCCACCTGTCCATGCCCTATATGAGCGCCCAGGACCGGGCGGATATCCGCTTCGGCATCGAGGAGGGGTTTGACTTTATCGCCGCCTCCTTCTGCCGCACCGCCCAGGATGCCATGGAGATCCGCCGGATGCTGGATGAAAACCACTCCAACATGCGCATCATCGCCAAACTGGAAAACCAGGAGGGCGTGAACAACGTGGACGAGATCCTGGCCGTGGTGGACGGCGTGATGATCGCCCGGGGAGACATGGGGGTGGAGATTGACTTCACCGAGATCCCCGTGATCCAGAAGGACATCATCGCCTACACCCTGGGCTATGGCAAACACGTCATCACCGCCACCCAGATGCTGGACAGTATGATCACCAACCCCCGCCCCACTCGGGCGGAGATCACCGACGTGGCCAACGCCGTCTACGACGGCACCTCGGCCATCATGCTCTCCGGGGAAACTGCCGCCGGCAAGTACCCTGTAGAGGCGGTAAAAACCATGGCCGCCATCGCCGAGCGGTTGGTCATCAGCGAGAACACCGTGCGCACGCACGCGAAGCACATTTACACGAAGCTCGACATCCACCGTCGTCAAGAGCTGTTGGATATGCTGCATGAATGAGGGCGGGCTTCGCCACGATCCCAAGTGCTATACTGATGCCCGATCGACTGAAAGGCGTAGAGCATGGCACAGGATCTTCCCAACGGGTTCACCGGTTTCTCGCAACGTAGGCCCAACGGCTTCGTGTCGGCGAGCGCGGCGATGGGCACGCCGCGATACGTGGGCGCGCAGCCTCCGGCAGGCAACGCGGCCAACA
>OLQX01000995.1_pt1 | contig 28536 bp, 25 predicted proteins | sample 1672581 | NCBI WGS metagenome assembly OLQX01 (sample SAMEA3136701, study PRJEB25190) | human gut metagenome | reverse complement strand
TAAATCGTCCCACTTATCTTTAAGCTCAGACATAACAGTAATGATACCACGATCAGATCCATCCGGATTATAAACATCTACACCTATAGCATGCAGAGATGCAGAAGCATTAGATAAAGTTGCATTGTCAACTTCGTCGGCATATTGTGGCATTTTACCGACTTTTGTAGTTCTTGTGATAATTGTCTTCAAAGCATTACCAATTGAAGATCCATCTTCACGAGTTCTTTCTGATACTTTAGCAGTAATAGCTGCAAGCTGTTCATATGACATACCTGCATCATAAGCAACCTGACCGGAAGCCTGTACAGCATCAGAAATAATTTTGATACCTTTAGCGTAATCAATTCCCACACTTCCGGAAACTTTATCCAGAACATCGACAATATGCATAGAGGCATCAGCAGCAGTAGTAGATCCATCTTCTAACATATGGAACTGCTGTAAAATACCCTGTACCTGATCGGCAGCAGTAGAGGCATCAACACTACTTAAGTTACTTAAGATAGCAGTTGGTTTAGCTGTCTGCTGAATTTCAGAAGCAGTAGTATTCATGTTTGCATAGATTTTATAAATGTCCATAGTATTATCCAAGGACATTGATAAATCTTTTGCCATATCAATTGCAGAAGTACCAAGATTCTGTAATTGATCCGGCGATAAATTCATTGTATAACTAACATTTGTTAAGTCTTTTTGGAAATTTAAGAAATCATTGAAGCCTTGTTTGGCCTTCTGAATTGCTTTCATGGTTACCTGGAAATAAGAAACATAACTTGCAATATCTGCAATAGCACCTTTAAAGAGGTTTGCGTGGACATTACAGAGGCTCATTACGTCTTCAAAGGTAACCCCATCTTCTGATGACATCAATTCATGCTCCATCATAGAGATCTCGAGGGCAGATACTCCCTTGAAGTGTTGATTGAAGCGCTCTTGAACACTCTCAGGACTGGCTCCATGGTGCAAATCTAGTAGAATTTCTTTGAGTATTTGAATACGATTGTTTTCCATATTAGTCTCCGATGACATCATAACCATTGAACAGTAAAGTTTGCTTGATTTTATCTAGGGGAATATTAGCTAACTTAGAGCCAGCTTTTAGACTAGTCACCTTACCGACAGTATTTAGCATAGCTGGATTAGACAAGGGCTTGAAACCGAGATCAATCAGTAATTCCTTAACCTCTGGATGCTCTTTAATGATTGTTGCAACAGGTTGTGATAAATCTATAGTGTTGGTAGTCATAATGACCTCCTAATAACATATTTACTACTTCCATTATACACGAGAATAATGGAAAAAAACCAACAAATCTTAGTTTGCTGGCTTTTGATTAATTTCCAAATAGAGCTTCTGTGACATTATGCTGGATATTTTCCCACTCCTGCTCCGCCCTCACCATCTTTCGGTGGTAATCAGCACGCCCACGCAAGTAGGCAGCAATTTGATAATCTTGCTTCACAATTGGTATCTCAGGAATTTTGATATCCAAGAGGTCAGCTGTCGACAAATTTAGGACAGCCTTTCCCTTATCAGCATAGTCTAAATAGGCACGACCAATCTCTGTCTCAAGGAAAAACTTGATGTAGAAACCACGGAGTTTTTCCTTAGGTCGTAATACTGTGATATTTGATGAGGCGACAACTTCACGCTTGCCCTGATCCTCGAAAACAGCAACTTTTTGTACAGTTCCCTTAGATGCAATAAGAACATCACCGTCTTCTAAGAGAAATCGTAATAATTTCCGTCGTTCTTCAGAAAACGCCTTTAGGTCATCGTAGGCAATGCCGTTGGGTGTCATATCCGATAGATTAATGACAGCGAATTCGCCAGGTTCTGCCTTAGCAGGGACAGCTTTTCCTTTAAATTGATCGACAACATCGCCTAAACGAACAAGTTTGTCTGTATTAGCTTCGTAATCGATAATCAGTTGAGGTCTTTCTTTTTCAGACATTGAATCTCCTTTTTTATATTTTACTATCCATATTGAGTATTGCTATACAATAATAGCAAGAAGCTAATACTTTTGCAAGTAAAAACTGTAAGAAAGGCAAAATAAAAAAGAGACCTGAGCCTCATTTTATAAGCTTTTAACCGCTGCTACTGCTGCTTCATAGTTTGGATCAGTATTGATATTGTCCAAATATTCGACATAAGTAATCTTATTGTCAGCATCTGCCACTAAAACTGCACGTGCTAACAAGTGCCATTCTTCAATGAGGACACCATAATCTTTACCGAAACTATTATCATAGTAGTCAGAAAGCATGATGGCATTTTCAAGTCCTTCAGCACCACACCAACGAGCTTGTGCAAATGGTAGGTCCACTGAAATAGTAATAACTACTGTATCGTCTAATTCTGACAATTCCTTATTAAAGGTACGTGTTTGAGTTGAACAGATACCAGTATCGATTGATGGAACGATAGAGATAACTTTTTTCTTTCCATCGAATTCTGAAAGTGATTTTTTCGTCAAATCTGTTGCTGTTAAGTTAAAGTCACGCAAGGTATCTCCAACTTGAAGTTGTTTGTCTTCTGCTACTGTAACTGGTTTTCCAATAAATGTTGGCATGTTAGTCGTCCTCCAATACTTTTTTTACTATTGTACTGTAAATATAGCAATAAGCCTAAGCATTTGTTTAGAATTTTTCAAACAGAAGTTTAATTTTTTCAGCAATAATTGCATTAATTGCAGGAATAACCTCATCCGCAAAGTTTTTTAGGTAGGGATAATCACCAATTTGCACTCCATATATAGCATTTTTGAAAAGAGAAATATCATTTTGATCATTTCCAAAAGCTACAAAGTCTTTACCAAAGTGGTTTAAAACAGTACTAGCCTTGGTCACACCTTTAGGATTAATGTAAAGACACCTTTCGATATCATGATAACTAAGGTCTAAACATTCCAGTTTGTTTAGATTAAAGATAAGGTCTTCACGTATATCTTCATGCTCTACAAGTGGCATAACAACTTTGATAGGCTCATTAAGTTCATGAACAGGCAAAATTCTTGCTTTGTTTAATGGATCAACATTTGAAAGAAAAGAGATTTGCTCAGGATTTTGAATAGCATAATTAAAGGTATCATCAGATTATATGTATCACAGTAGCTAACAATCGTTCTGAGAGCATGAGAAGGTATTGTGTATTGTGATACTAAATATTCATCTTGAAAGACTTCACCACCGTTTAAGCCAACTACTGTCAGCTTTCTCAATTCTCCTTCTAAAATACTAAGACAGTCTCTGTAAGAGCGTGCTGTTGCAAAAATAATTTCATGACCGTATTTTGGTGCAGTTAAAAGAACCTTTTGTAGGTCTTTTGACATGGTCATACCATCAAAACATAGGGTTCCATCCAAATCAAAAACAAATTTCATAGGGATAGTATAACAAAAAACCAGCTAAAGAGCTGGCTAAATCATTTTGTATTGAAATACTTAGATTTTATCAAGAGCTAGTTTTAAATCTTCAATCAAATCATCTGCGTTTTCCAAACCAACTGAGATACGAATTTGATTTGGAGTGACACCACAAGCCAGTAAATCTGCTTCTGCCAATTGTTGGTGAGTCGTTGTTGCAGGGTGCACCACCAAAGATTTTGCATCAGCAACGTTAGCTAAATCTGAGAAGATTTCAAGATTATCAATTACGGTACGTGCTTCGTCTTGTCCACCTTTAACATGGAAAGTGAAAATAGAACCTGGACCTTTAGGGAAGTATTTTTGTGCCAAATCATAGTAAGGACTTGATGGTAATCCAGGATAGTTAACTTTTTCAACTTTTGGATGATTTTCCAAAAAGTCTACGATTTTTTTAGTATTTTCGACGTGGCGTTCGACACGAAGTGAAAGTGTTTCAAGTCCTTGCAAGAGCAAGAAAGCATTGAAAGGTGCCAAGGCAGCCCCTGTGTCACGCAAAAGTTGTGTACGAAGGGCAGTTACAAATGCTGCTGGACCAACATCACGCGTATAGCTGATATTGTGGTAAGATGGGTCCTCGTCAACCAACTGTGGGAATTTGCCTGAAGCTTCCCAGTCAAATTTACCAGAATCGACGATAAGACCTCCAATAGTTGTTCCATGTCCACCGATAAACTTAGTTGCAGAATGAACCACGATATCTACACCATGGGAGATAACATTGATGAGATATGGAGTTCCAAAAGTATTGTCAGCAACCAATGGAATCTTATGACTGTGAGCAATCTCAGCAATTTTTTCAAAATCAGGAATATTGATAAGCGGATTTCCCAAAGACTCAATCAAGACAAGCTTGGTATTATCTTTGATAGCAGCTTCAATTTCTTCAGGATTGTCAACATCTACAAAAGTTGTTGTGATACCATAGCGTGGAAGAGTTTCTTTTAAGAGATTGAATGTCCCACCATAGAGGGTTGTCGCGGCAACAACATGATCGCCAGCATGTGCCAAACCAAGGATAGCATAGGTGATTGCAGCCATACCTGATGCCGTAGCCAAGGCCCCAACACCACCTTCGAGGGCTGCAATACGTTCTTCAAGTACTGCTACTGTTGGATTGGTAATACGTGTGTAAATATTACCAGGCTTTCTAAGGGCAAAGAGATCTTCACCTTCTTGAGCGTCGTCAAAAACATATGAAGTGGTTTGGTAAATTGGAACAGCACGTGATTTTGTTTCCTTGTCAGGTGTTTGTCCAGCGTGTAATTGTAAGGTTTCAAATGAAAATTCTCGTGACATATGGGTGTCCTCCAAAACAAAAGTTCCCTTCATTCTACACCCAGAAAAGCTAGCTGTCTAATAGAAATTTTTTATCAATGTGATAGGGAGGGCTTATAAAAAGGACCTTTCGGTCCCTTTCTATTTCTTCACAATAGGTGCTACGCTTGCCAAGAGTTTTTTAAGTCCAACTTCTGGGAATTTTATCTTAAGTTCCTGTGTCTTGCCACTTCCAGTTACTTCTAGGACAGTACCATCTCCCCATTTCTTGTGGTGAGCGATATCTCCGATTTCCCAATCAGTAGCTGAGTTGCCTGAGTCTGAAGCCTTACCAAAAGGTAGTCCCCCAGTGGCTTTTGAAAATTGCTGAGCACCAGTATGTCTTTGCGGCCGTGCATTTGCTTTTCTGGTCTGAAGCGCTTGTTGTAAACTCATGCCCTGACCAAATTGTATCGGCTCTTCCTTTGTAAAACGAACACCAAATGATGAATTGGCTGGACGTGCTAGACCTTGATATTGTAATAAATCATCTGAAATTTCACGTAAGAAACGGCTAGGACGATTATAGCTAGTCTTACCAAAAAGCGTACGTGTATTAGCGTTGGTAAGGAAAAGAATCTCTTCCGCCCGAGTGATACCTACGTAAGCCAAACGACGCTCTTCTTCGAGTTCATCTGGCTCTTCTGAGGCACGTGACAAAGGGAAAACTCCCTCTTCCATACCAATTAGGAAGACAACTGGGAATTCAAGTCCTTTGGCAGCATGGAGAGTCATCAAGGTTACCTCTGCTGCTTCCATATCACCATCGTCCGTATCAGCAATTAAAGCTAAATCGTTTAAGAAACGGCCTAAACGGTCAATACCTGTCTCGTCTTCCGTACCATCGGTGTTGGTTTCGTCAAAATTCTTAGTAACAGACATGAATTCTTCGATATTTTCAACGCGCGCTTGACTTTCAAGTGTTTGTTGCATCGAAAGAGCATCCAGATAACCAGACTTATCCAAAACACCCTCTACAGCTTCAGTGATGCTTAGTCCATCTAGCTGGTCGCGTAGGTTCAGAATCATGTTAGCAAAATCGTAAACGCCCTGAGCTGCTTTCCCCTTAATTGGAGACAACATAATATTAGCTGAAGCTTCTAGGAGGCTCATGTTTTGCTCATAGGCAAAGTTACGGATCTTTTCTAGTGTACCGGGTCCAACTCCACGTTTAGGTTCATTAACGACACGTTCAAAGCTAATATTATCCGCAGGGTTGGCAATCAAGTTCAAGTAAGAAATGACATCACGAATTTCTTTACGGCTATAGAACTTGGTTCCTCCAACCATGGTATAAGGAATATTAGACTTGAGTAAAGCTTCTTCAATGGTACGAGACTGAGCATTGGTACGGTAAAGTACAGCGAAATCCTTGAAGTTCTTACCTTCTTCACGAATAATGTTATCAATAGTTGAAGCAACAAAAACAGCTTCATCACGCTCGTCATTAGCACGGTAATAAACAATTTGTTCACCGTCATCATTTTGAGTCCAAAGTTTCTTAGGACGGCGGTTACGGTTGTTCTTGATAACTTCGTTGGCTGCTTGGAGAATTTTCTTGGTTGAACGGTAGTTTTCCTCCAAGAGGACAACCTTAGCTTCAGGATAGTCCTTCTCAAAATCAAGGATGTTCTGCATGTCAGCCCCACGCCAACCGTAGATTGATTGGTCAGCATCACCCACGACACAGATATTCTTGAAGCGAGATGCTAAGAGTTTTACCAACTGATACTGAGCATGGTTGGTATCTTGATATTCATCCACGTGAATATACTGATAACGCTGCTGATAATAAGCGAGCACATCGGGATTTTTATCAAAGAGACGCAGAGTCATCATAATCAAATCGTCGAAATCCATGGCTTCACTACGACGGAGCTCTTCCTGATAGGCTTTGTAACATTTAGCAACGATTTGAGTATACATGTCACCAGCTTGGTGCTCATAAGCCACTTCATCCAAGAGGTCATTTTTTGCGTTGGAAATCGTCCCTAAGATGGCACGTTCATTCCACTTCTTAGGATCAAGATTAAGATTCTTGAGAATACGTTTCATCAAAGTACGTTGTTCACCAGGATCCACGATAGTAAAGTTTCGATTGTAGCCAATATGGTCTGCTTCACGACGAAGGATTCGCACGCACATACTATGGAAGGTCGCAATCAAGGTTTCTGAAGTTGCTGGGTTTAAAGCCATAGCACGCTCACGCATCTCACGAGCTGCCTTATTGGTAAAGGTAATGGCCAAAATATTCCAAGGATTGATCATTTTTTCGTCGATAAGGTAGGCAATGCGGTGGGTAAGTACACGTGTCTTCCCTGATCCTGCACCAGCCATAATCAACAAAGGACCTTCAGTCGTTTGGACGGCTTCAGCCTGTTTGTCATTCATACCAGTTAATAATGGGTTCATCATATTCTCCATTCTCAAAAATAAGCTCTACTATTTTATCATTTTTTGGATGAAAATGCAGACTCTATTCATAATGAGTGTGAAATAACTTTAGCAAATAATCGTTTGTTTTTATTGGGAGGTTGTTTGCTTAAAATGATTGTTATTCCAAGCTTTTCTAGGTTTTGGTGAAAGGCATTCTTAAGTATAATATTCGGTTTTTTATAGTTTTGATGAAAATTAGTGTTGACACTGTTCGGTTTTTTCGATAAGATAGAACCACAATAAAATAAAAACCGAGTGATGTCATCAGGAAGACTGGTGATTGACGGACTTCTGGAGAGATCTTGAAGCAGCCTTAGCTGCAAACAAGACACCGAAGGGGCAAGGGGTAACAACCGAAACTCTCAGGTAAAAGGACAGAAAGCATCGCAAGTTTTTTAACTTGTAGTAATAGCTTTGTATTCTCAGAGGTCTGGTTAAGCCAAACCTCTTTTTTGACGTCTCGGTTAAAGGAGATTGTTACATTCATGTTAGACTTTTTTACTACCATTGATGATTTTGTCTGGGGTCCACCCCTTTTGGTCCTTCTTGTAGGAACTGGGATTTACCTTACGCTTCGTCTTGGACTTTTGCAAGTTCTTCGTCTTCCTAAAGCTTTTAAACTTATCTTTGCTGAGGATAAAGGGGAAGGTGATATTTCTAGTTTTGCAGCCCTCGCAACGGCTCTTGCTGCAACTGTTGGTACAGGTAACATTGTTGGGGTAGCTACAGCCATCAAAACAGGTGGACCTGGTGCCCTTTTCTGGATGTGGATTGCCGCTTTCTTTGGTATGGCAACCAAATATTCCGAAGGTCTTTTGGCTATTAAATTCCGTACACTTGACGACCAAGGTAATGTTTCTGGTGGTCCAATGTATTACATCACACATGGTTTCTCTGGAAAATGGCAAATAATTGCTAAACCTTTGGCCTACTTCTTTGCCTTTGCAGGTGTCCTTGTTGCATGGTTGGGGATTGGTACTTTCTCTCAAGTTAACTCAATCACCGCCTCACTTCAAAACAGCTTTGACTGGTCACCAAAAATCGTAAGTATCTTACTTGCTCTTATAACTGCTGCCATCATTTTTGGTGGTATCCAATCTATCTCTAAAGTTTCTGAAAAGGTCGTACCATTTATGGCTGGACTTTATATCCTAGCAGCTCTTGTGGTTATCTTTACAAACTTTAATCAACTTTTACCGGTCCTTGAAATGGTCTTCCAATCTGCCTTTACTGGTAAAGCTGCCGTAGGTGGTTTTGCTGGTGCAACAGTCATGGTCGCTATGCGACTTGGTATTGCGCGTGGTGTCTTCTCAAATGAGTCAGGTCTTGGATCAGCTCCTATCGCTGCCGCTGCCGCTAAGACCGAAGAACCTGTTGAACAAGGTTTGATTTCGATGACAGGTACTTTCATTGATACGATTATCATCTGTACGCTTACAGGTCTTGCTATCCTTGTAACTGGTCAATGGTCAGGTAGCCTAGAAGGTGCCCCAATGACACAGGCAGCCTTCTCATCTGTTTTCGGAACTTTTGGTGAAATTGCCTTAACACTTTCTTTAGTTCTCTTTGCCTTTACAACAATCTTGGGTTGGTCTTACTACGGTGAACGTTGTTTCGAATTCATTTTCAAATCAACTAAATTCCTTCCACTCTACCGCCTCATTTTTGTGGTTATGGTTGCTCTTGGTGGTTACCTCACACTTGATGTTGTTTGGAAAATTGCGGATATCGTAAACGGCTTGATGGCATTGCCTAACTTGATTGCCCTCCTAGTCCTTTCACCAATCATCATTAAAGAAACCAAATCATACTTTGAACGCCACAAATAAACAAAAAGAGCTCAGGCTCTTTTTTCTTGGCTTTATCAGCACCAATCCTTGCGACTACTGCTCTTTTGCGTTACAATGAAATTAAATCATTTTAAAACTTATACAGAAAAAATCCAAAGGAATAACTATGTCAATTACCAAAGAATTTGATACGATTACTGCAATTTCAACACCTTTAGGTGAAGGTGCTATCGGTATTGTTCGCTTATCTGGAACCGATGCTATTGCTATTGCTAATAAAGTTTTCAAAGGAAAAAATCTAGAATCAGTTACTTCACATACTATCAATTACGGCCATATTGTCGAAAATGAGGAAACCATTGATGAAGTCATGGTAAGTGTTATGCGTGCGCCAAAGACCTTTACGCGTGAGGATGTCGTGGAGATCAACACTCACGGTGGGGTTGCTGTGACTAATGAAATCCTCCAACTCCTTATTCGTTCTGGAGCTCGTATGGCTGAACCTGGAGAATTTACCAAACGTGCCTTTTTGAATGGTCGTGTGGACTTGACTCAGGCTGAAGCTGTCATGGATTTGATTCGTGCTAAGACTGATAAGGCTATGGCCGTTGCCGTCTCTCAACTTGATGGGTCGCTCAAGAATCTCATTAATAACACTCGTCAAGAAATCCTTAACACCTTGGCTCAAGTCGAAGTTAATATTGATTACCCAGAATATGATGATGTTGAAGAAGTTACCACAGCTCTTGTCCGTGAAAAAACACAAGAGTTCCAAGCACTTTTAGAAAATCTTCTTGCCACTGCTAAACGAGGAAAAATCCTACGAGAAGGCCTTTCAACGGCAATCATTGGTCGTCCAAATGTCGGAAAATCTAGTCTTCTTAACAATCTCCTACGCGAGGAGAAAGCTATCGTAACAGACATTGAAGGTACCACCCGTGATGTCATTGAAGAATACGTTAATATCAAGGGTGTTCCACTTAAGTTAATCGATACCGCTGGTATTCGAGACACAAATGATGTGGTTGAAAAGATTGGTGTTGAGCGTTCCAAGAAAGCTCTCGAAGAGGCTGACCTGGTTCTCCTTGTGCTTAATAGCTCTGAACCGTTAACAGAGCAAGACCGTACATTATTAGAAATCAGTCAAAATAGCAATCGCATCATTCTTCTAAATAAGACAGACCTACCACAAGCAATCCAAATGGAAGAGCTTCCCGAAGATGTCATTCCAATTTCAGTCCTCAAGAATGAAAATATTGACAAAATCGAAAATCGCATCAATCAGCTCTTCTTTGATAATGCTGGCCTAGTGGAGAAAGATGCTACTTATCTCTCAAATGCTCGTCATATTTCACTCATTGAAAAAGCTCTCGAAAGTCTTGAAGCAGTCAATCAAGGTCTTGAATTAGGCATGCCTGTTGACCTCTTACAGGTTGATATGACACGCACCTGGGAAGTTTTAGGAGAAATTACTGGTGACGCCGCCCCAGATGAACTCATTACACAACTCTTTAGTCAGTTCTGCCTAGGAAAATAAACATAACTAAATTTATGTAAAAAAGATGCTTAGTCATCTTTTTATTTTGCATACTTAAATACAGAAATAAAATTATGTAATCCAAAAAACTACCAATACTATAAGACGATTAACTCATGCTTTTTAAGAAAGAAAATGCTATCATGGTACTATCCTATGATTTTGAAAGGTTTGCCATGAGTCAAGCAGCTACTGACACTGATTTTAAACATTTAATCGATTTTGACGATAATCTGCTTCCATTTCGATTGACAGAAACCAAGGTTGAAAATGGGCGCCCGGATATTCTTTTTCATTGGCATCCTGAGCTTGAGATTCAGTACGTTTATGAGGGGACTGCTCGTTATCACATTGATTATGACTATTTTGACAGTCAGGCTGGAGATATCTTTTTAATACGTCCGAATGGCCTTCATTCGATTCACCCCGTAGATAATCAGCCTCATCATACGGACACCCTACATTTTCATTTGGATATGTTGGGGCAGTCGCTGGTGGACCCGCTTAGTCTTCGTTACCTACAGCCTTTGCAGAATTCTAATTTCAAGTTTAAACAATGTCTACGACCATCAGATGAAGGGTATAGGGAAATCAAAGCTCTTCTCTTTGAGATTTTTAAGATGATTCGACAGAAAGATCGACACTATGAACTTCTTCTCAAGTCAAAACTTGAAGAATTAATCTACCTCCTCTACTTCTATCGTTTGGTAGAGCGAAAAACTTCTGATGATCATTATCGTAAGAATGAAAAGATTCGGGAAATCATTGATTACATTAACCAACATTATGCCGAAAATCTCACTATTGAAAATTTATCAGAGCTTATGGGGTATAGTAAGACCCACTTTATGACGATTTTTAAACAACATACAGGTACCTCTTGTACAGAATTTATCATTCAAGCAAGACTCAATGCTGCTTGCGAGGAGCTTCGTAATAGCGTTAAACCAGTTTTGGAAATTGCTACTAATGTTGGTTTTAATAACCTATCCAATTTCAACCGCCAATTTAAACACTATTACGACCAAACACCAAGCCAGTATCGAAAAACACATAGCAACAAGAAGAAAACAAAAAAGAGTTAGCCAAATGGTTAACTCTTTTTTTATCTGCAAACTTCTTAGTTTTTCTCTTTACCTTTGTGTTTTCCACTAAGTCCAAAGAGAGTGAGCAACATACCAAGTCCGAGGAGACCAGCGTGTGACCCCTTGTCACCTGTTGTAGGAAGAACTTCAGTTTGAGCAGATGTTTCTGTCACTTTTTCAGTTTCTTTAAGTGCTTCGCTTCTTGTTGAAATGAAGAATACTTTTCCATTAGGAGTCGTCACTACTTTAGATACGACTGGTTTGCTAGTTTCTAAATCTTTAGCAATAGTTGATGGAGTGACTGGTGCCAATGGATTAAGTGTAGGGTCTGCTGCATTTTCTTTCTTGTTCAAGGCAGCAAAATCAGCACTTGAAATTGAAATGGTACGTGAATTTGGATTGATAACTGCATACTTAGAAAGGTCTGCACGTGTCAAGTAATCCGCAAAGACGGTATCCATTGAAGGACCTTCTTCACGAGGACCGCCCAACATTGTGAAGCCATCACCACCAGCAGCCAAGAAGTCATTCGTTACAAGGTAGTAAGTTTCATTAGTGTTGAGTGGTTTATAGACACCAGTTTCTGGATCCAAAATGTCAATTGACAAGATACGTTTTTCAGCTGGAAGAGTTGTGTCATAGTAAACACGAGCTCCTGAGACTTGAAGGAAACCACCAGATGGTTCAAGAAGAGGTTGACCATTTTCATCCAGAACAGTTTTACCGCTTTCGTCAACTTGGAGAATAGAACCAAGAGATTTGACAAACATATCATGGATATTTTGACCTGTTACTTGAATTTGAGCAACTGAGTTACCAAATGGAAGAACGGCAATGATATCACCTTTAGTAATTGGCTTGTCTTTGGCGATTGTTTCACGAAGACCACCACCATTTGTCACGGCAAGGTTAGACTTGTGTGTGAAAGCTGATTGTCCGTAATCTAAGAGAGCATCAGCGACCACATTACCAAGGTTGGTTTCACGAACACGAACATCCATACGGTCACCGCTAAGTTTAACAGGGCTATTTTCGATAACGACTTTCGAAGAATCTGCCTTGTACTTAGCTTGGATATCATCAATCATAGCTTTAACTGTTGGGTTAACTTGATAATTCTTCTTAGCTTCGTCATGTGAAATCACGCCATGTGACAAGACACGGTCAGAATTATAAACGACGCGACCAACATTGTTAAGGTAGCTACCAGTTTGGTTGTAAGTAACGTTATCACCGTATGTCGCTGTGTGAAGAGTGTGTGAGTGACCATCAAGGACAAGAACACGTTTTCCTTTCAAAGGTGCATAGTTTGAAAGAGCTTCTGCCAATGTTGATCCACGCCATTCAACTGGAGTTGTTGTATCTATACCCAAGTGACTAAGGACAACATAAGTCTTGTATTCCTTACCTTCGGCACGGGCATTTGATTCCACTTGGTCAACAACAGCCTTAACCTCAGTAATAGGATCGGTGAAAGAGACACCAGGAATGTTACGAGGGTGTGTCTTAGTAGCTGTCTCAGGTGTAGTGACACCAATAACAACTACTTCATCTCCATCAACACCAGGTGTTTTGTCAACGATTGTAGATGGTTGGAAAAGACGGACGCCATCTACATATACGTTAGATGTGATGATTGGGAAATTGATTTGTTTGCTCAAACGACGCAATTGGTCAAGACCAAAGTCAAACTCATGGTTACCCACTGTCATGGCATCAAAACCAACAGCATTCATGACGCTTGCCATGTCTTCACCTTTAGAACTGTTTGAGATTGGAAGTCCTTGGAATGAGTCCCCGGAGTCAAAGACAAGGGTTGTTCCTTTTGAACGAGAATCATTTACGATACCAGACAAAAGGGCATCACCAATAACTCCGTTACGATCATCTTCAACCATACGACCGTGAACATCGTTGGTGTGAAGGACAGTTACAGTGTCGTTGCTGGCACTTGTGCTAGCATTTGTCACGACTTCTGTTGTAGGAGTTGCGGCTGCAGTTGCTGTTTCACTTGCTGTAGCAGCAGGTGTTTCGCTTGTTTCAGCTGTTGAAGCAGTAACAACTGATGTTGAACTAGCTACTGGTGCTGCAGACTCGCTAGATGCAGTTGTTGCTACAGTAGATGTCGCATTGGTAGTTGCCTCTGTAGCTACTACTTCAGTGCTTGGTGCTGTTACAGCTGCATGAGTTTCTACCTCGTCAGCTTGGACAGCATTAGCCAAGATGGCAGTTGAGACAAGTAGGGTTGATAGTGTCGTTGCAACGACTGTTTTCTTCTTCATTCCAAAATACCTTTCTGATTTTTAAATCGCTTTTATTATACCACATTTATAAGATTAGAATTAAATAAATTTCAATATTTTATTAGATATTCAAACAATTTTTTAAAAATCAATAGGTAGCTAAACGTTTTTCTAGATAACCTTGAAGCAGTTCAAAAGTAAAGCTCAAAGTCCAGTAAATAAGGGCGATTAGGATATACATAGACATGTAGTCATACTCACGCCCACCGATTATCTTAGCATTTTGGAAAATGTCAGGCACTGTAATCATAGCCGCCAATGAGGAACTCTTTACCATATCAATGATGACATTACCAAGAGGTGCTACCGCTATACGCATGGCCTGAGGTAAGATAATCCGACGGATAATAGACTTCTGAGGAAGGCCAAGAGAACGAGCGGCTTCCCACTGCCCCCTATCTACGGCAGCTATGGATGAACGGAAAATCTCTGCCATATAAGCGGCACTAACACAGGAGAAGCCAATAAAGGCACAAAGAAGGGCAGGCAGCTGAACACCAACGTAAGGCAGACCAAAGTAAAGAATGAAGAGCACGACCAACATAGGAACCCCACGCATGATGGAAATATAAATACGTGCTGGATACTTCAACCAAGGTTTTTGCGACATCCGCATAAAGGCAAGGATGATGGCAAATACATTCCCAACCATAAAGCTTAAAAGGGAAATCCCCAACGTATAAGGCAGACCTGATAGAACATAGGGAATGCTTTTTAGAATCAGTGAAAAATCAATAATCATAAGTCTTTCTTTCTAAACATTTCTTTAGCAAATAAGCGATCCAATTGGATCGCTCATATTATTCAACATCAGAGATGTCAATCTCAGTGTAGTCAACTTTCGTTTTCTTTGTAACGTCTTGACCAGCAAAGAACTTCTCTGAAATTTTGGTAAGGGTACCATCTTTCTTCATGTCTTTGATAGCTTTATTAACTTTTTCTTGAAGGGTTTTATTCTTCAATGAGAAAGTAAAGCTTGTTGAGTAAGGGTTACTGTAGATACCATCGTTGATCTTAACAGGGTACCTGTCTTTGATAGCGGCTACTGCCATCTTTTGCAAATAGTAATCATTGACGATAACGTCTGTACGACCATTTACCAAGTCTTGCATATAAACGTCATTGGTAACATTGTCATATACGACAAGTTCAGCACCCATTTTTTTGGCAATCTTCATGTACTTGGTACTTGCAGCACCGGCTGCTTTCTTGCCTTTGAGGTCCTTCCATGAAGAAATTCCTGAATTATCTGATTCACGGACTACCATGGATGTAAATGAATACTTGTATGGTTCAGAACGCAAGAATTTTTTAACGTTCATGTTGTCATCTTCGAGTGAGTAGTTAGCGATATCTACTTGACCACTATTTACAGCGGTAAGCATGCCATCCACGCCCATCTCCGTGAAGTCAATTTTCAACTTAAGACGTTTTCCAACTTCTTTGAGAATCTCAACGTCATAACCAGTCAAATTGTTCTTATCATCGTGGTAGCTTTGTGGGTAAAGAGTTCCAGCAGTCGCAACCCTGATGCTCCCACGTTTCTCAATCTTTTCCCAGTTCTTCTCACCTGTACTCTGTGACGAGCAGGCAACCAAAAAGACCGCAGCCAAAATTAGGCTAAATACGGCGAAAAAACTCTTTTTCATCTATGTGTGTCTCCTTAAAAAATGAAGTTAAGTTAAAAACTTATAATCTTAGCCTACACTATTTGAAAGGGTTTCACAAAATATTGAACTGCAAATGAGAATGTCTAGCTAAAAACCGAACATTCTTCCATCTGTTGGGCCAAGTGTAAGAGGAGGTCCTCTCTTCCCTTGGCAGCTGTCAGTTGAACACCGAGTGAGAGACCCTGCTCGTCCCGATAGACAGGTAAAGAAATCGATGGTTGTCCCATCAGGTTAGCTTGTTGCGTGAAAGGTGTCCAGTCTAAGCTGTCCGCAAACATTTCCCAAATAAGTTCCTGTTGCTTTGGCCAATCAAAATCAGCCATATGTTTGAGATGATTTTGTAAGTTTTCAGAAAGGGCAAACTGTCCATGCTTAGGTGCCACATCCGCAACTGTTGGTGTTAGAAGAATATCGTAAGTCTCATGAAAATTCGCCATCTGATGGCTATACTGATCCCACTGGGCTAGAATTTTAGAGTAAATTTTAGCAGGAATCTTTTGCCCAGATTGGAAAATAGCCCAAGTCATCAACTCCATATCTTCAAGGGTCATCTTCCGTCCTAAACCAGCCTCTATGGAATCAAACATGGCAGCCGTCTCGACACTATTCATGATGTAGTAAGACTGCATGGCTTCAACCCCATTCAAGGGCTGGTCGCTGATTTCATGCACATAATGTCCTAGACTTTCCAATTTTCTAGCAGCTTTTTTTGTCGCTGCAATAGCAGATTCAGACACCTTACCACCAATAGGAGAGAGAGTCGAAAAAGCAATCTTCAAAGGTTTAATAGGTTCTTCTAAAGACACTTTGCTAAGTTTCGGTAAGATAAAAGGACTTTCCATCTGACACGTCTGCATGTGGTAGAGCAAGCGTTTTGTATCGCGTACAGTCTTAGTTAAAGCAAACTGGACAGAGGCTCCCTGCCAGCCACGGAAAGAATTAGGACCGACAGGAATCCGTCCTCTGCTAGGCTTAAGCCCGATAAGTCCGTTAAAGGAAGCTGGAATACGGATAGATCCTCCACCGTCACTAGCCGGTGCCAAGGGAGAAATTCCAGAACTCACAAGAGCTGCCGCACCACCACTTGATCCGCCAGCATTACGTGTCACATCGTCAGGCAGATTAACAGGACCATGAATCTGAGCATCACTGATATTTTTGAAACCAAACTCAGGAGTGCTAGAACGTCCTAAAATAATAAAGCCCAATTCCTCAAGTTTCTTAACATAATTATCGCTTTCCTTAGCTCGATAACTTGTAAATAGGCGAGAACCCGCTGATGACGGCTCACCAGCTTGCTCTTGACCCAAATCCTTTAGGAAAATCGGAACTCCAGCAAATGGTTTATCTGATAAGTCTCTAGTTTCTGCTTCTTTCAATGCTTTATCGTAGCGTTGACTGACGATAGCATTGATTTTAGGATTCGTCCTCTCTGCTTCACGAATGGTAGCCTCCACTAGTTCTCGGGGACTGACCGCCTTATTTTGAACAGCTTCAGCCATTGCCGTTGCATCTGACCACTCATTAATTGTCATCTTATACTCTCCCTGCTTATCTTTTCCTAAATTATACTAAAAAAAGCGAAACGCCTAAAACGTTCCGCCTTAAATCTTGATAATTAGTCTTGCCAAGTCTCTTGATTTTCTTTGAATTTCTTCAAAAGTTGAAGTCCATCTGCTGTGATGTAGCCTTGAACTTTAGCGACTTTGATCAACTCAGTGTAGTTTGAAAGAGTAACCAATTTCACACCAGCATCCGCAAAGTTTTTCTCAGCTTTTGGCAATTCGTAAGTGAAGATAGCCACAACACCGATAACATCAGCCCCTTCACGCTCTGCAGCTGCTACAGCATCAAGTACTGAACCACCAGTTGAAATCAAGTCTTCAACAACAACCATTTTTTCGCCTTTAACCACACGACCTTCGATTTGGTTACCAGCACCATGATCTTTTGGTTTGCTACGGATGTAGGCAAACGGAAGGTTCATCTTGTCAGCGATAATCGCACCGTGAGGAATACCAGCAGTTGCAGTACCTGCAATCACTTCTACTTCAGGGAATTCTTCTTTAATCTTTTCCACAAAACCATTTTCAATAAGTGTACGAGTTTCAGGGTAAGATAAAGTGATACGGTTGTCTGTGTAGATTGGTGATTTGATTCCTGATGCCCATGTAAATGGTTCTTCAGGTTTAAGGTAAACAGCCTTGATATCGAGCAAGTCAGATGCGATTTGTGATGCTAATGTCATAATTATTATCCTCCGTAAAGCGTTTTCTATTCTTTATTATAACCTAATTCCATCTATTTTCCTATGAAATAAGGTCTTTTTGAAAATTTATTGACCGTTCCATTGGGTCTTGATGTCGTGATAAGCTGCTACTGGATCATCAGCTTGTGTAATTGGACGACCAACAACAATGTAATCTGAACCAATTTGACGGGCATCGGCAGGTGTCATGACACGTTTTTGGTCACCAACTGCTGCTCCTGCTGGACGGATACCAGGTGTCAAACAAACGAAATCTTCATTTGTTGCTTCTTTGATTTTCGCTACTTCGTGTGCTGAGCAGACAACACCATCAAGACCTGCTTCAGCAGTCTTCTTAGCATAATGAACCACTGATTCTTGAAGTGTGGTTTGGATATTTTGAAAATCACGCATTTGCTCTTCAGAGGTGGAGGTCAACTGTGTTACAGCAATCAAGATTGGACCATCTCCCAAGCCCTCACGCGCAGCCTTCATCATTTCCACACCACCAGCCGCATGCACATTAGTCATATCAACGCCAAGGTTAGACAAGACACGCATAGCTGATTTCACAGTATTTGGAATATCGTGAAGCTTAAGGTCAAGAAAAACACTATGACCAAGCTCTTTAACGTAGCGCACAATCTCAGGCCCAGCCGCATAGTAGAGCTCCATACCAATCTTCACATAGAGCTTTTCATCAGCAGGAAACTTAGCAAGGAAAGCCTTCACATCCTCAAAAGTCGGGAAATCAAGGGCAATAACAGGACGATTTTCTCTCATTTCTTATATCCTTTCACACAAAAAACCTCCGCCAGTCAGCGAAGGTTGCACGAAAATAGGGCAGTCCCTACCCTTTAGTGATGCCGTAGCATCTCAGTACACCTTTCTCGCCTCTCTGGACTCGATTAAAGGTTCAATTCAATTTGTTCTATTATAGCGCTTTTATAAGGGAATGTCAAAGGGGGATGACACCCAAATATCTATTCAAGCATCTTTATAAGCTCTTCATTTTGTTTGTCATAATAGTTAAAATAGCTTGAATCAATACCCAAACAATCAACAAGAAGCAATCGCAAGTTTTCAGAAAGTTGTTTTAACTTCTTACGACTTAATAATCTCGTATCAATTTCTGACAAACCGTGAGCGACTTTGTTTCGTTCCCCATTCAAACTTAAAATGCCATTAATTGCTGTTTGAAGCTGAGAATCATATTCATAGAACTCAAGGATATTCAAGTAAGATAATAGATTAAGTGTTGATTGTACTGAAAAAATGCGTTCTTCAGTATCTTCAATACCCCTAGATTTTTTCATTTTCTTATCAATATCATCTAAAATTGCCTCACAATCAGGAAAATCTGGATTAAGTTTAGGCAGATTGCCATCAAATACGATTAAGCCCTCATGATCTTTTTTGATGGTTTCTTCGATGACAAATTCAGCTAGTGATTTTGCCTTAATCAAGACATCAGCAATATGCTCACGTTCTTTTAAAACATCAATCATCAAATAGTAATTTAAAGCCTTCTTTTGGGAGTCTTCGAGAGGAAACGATAGGATATCTGAAAGAATAGACTGGTTTTTGAAAACACGTGAAAAATCGTTTAGCTTCTCACGAATATAAGCAATTCTCTTTTTAGAAAGTAATTTATTATACTCTTTTCGATTGATTATCGCTTCTGCTGCTTGATAATCAAAGGAAGCAATTAAACTTCTAAGATGACGTTTGACTAATGCTTGCGTAAATTTCTCAGATTTATCTTTAATACTTCGGTCAACAAAATCCAGACTATTATCTTGATTTTCCACAATAAGAGCATCTATCTCAGAGTCGGTCAGAGGCTTGTATTCTCTGTTTGCTCCTTTTTTAGGAGTAGCAACCTGAATAGCTTGAGTATTATAGTCATTGATACGGTTAAGGGCAAAGAGAGCTGAAATAATTTGTGGTGTACCTGATGACAAGTTTAAGATGATTTCGTCATCGTCATTAGTATACTTTTGAACAATCAGCCCCATTACTTCATACATTTTGTCGAAAAGAAAGACTTCCTCGTTATTCAAGATTGTAGAGTCAATTTCAATGATAGGGTTATAGCCTTCGATTGAAAGCAAAACCTTATTTATCAAATCTTGTTTGACCAACATTTCTTGACTATATACAAGGACAATCTTGTCAGGTCTATAATTTCTTGCGATATGAAGTAAAGCTGCATCGTGATCATTACTTATAGGATCGGTTGTTCCTACAGCTGAGATTAAAATTTTCAATTTAGATTACCTCTTTAGTTTAACTTATTTAATAATTTCTTATTCAAATCCTGATAAAAATTAAAATCACTCTGGCTAAAATGGTATTGTTCTCTAACTAGAGTTTTTAAGGTTTTCATAGCTATTCCCAGTTGTTTAACTGCATCTGAGTCCAAAGGACTTAAGCTGTGGGCAACCGTATTTCTAGAAGAATTCATCTCAATAATTGGAGCGATTGTTTTTCTAAGTTTAAATTCTCTTGTTGCTTTTAAAAGTTTACTATAATCGAAAAGACTTAGATAATATTTCTGAATACTTTCACAATAATCATCGATTAAACCTGGGTTTCTTTTTTCAATATAGTCTTCCAAAATAAACTCCGTTAAGTTTTTTATTCGTATAAAACTTTCACTTACGTTCCCACGTTCTCTTTGCAGTTCAATAGTCAAATAGGCACTAAGAATTTTTTGTTCTTCTTCGTTAAACTTTTTATGACGTAACCCTTGCGGAACATCTTGTTTTGACAGACATCCTACAATATCACGGATTTCTTTTCGAACACTTTTTAGATTTGGGAAATCTGATAATTGGTCTAGGATGTCTAATGCCGCCTTATAATCATACTTCTCGATAAAATCACGAGCTGTTTTCTTCAAGAGAGCCTGATTAAATTTCTCAGCATTATCTTCAATCGTTCGGTCAATAAAATTTACTTTATTATCTTCATTGACTTCGATGAGTTCATCAATGTTCTCATCATTATCATGACCGATGTTCTCGTTTGAAGCGTGTTCAGGACTCGAAACTTGAACTGCTTTGACATTGATACCACTTAAACGATTAATCACAAATAGAGCAGATTTGATTTGAGGTGTTGCACTAGAAAGATTTAAGATAAATTCATCTTCTTTAGTATAGTATTCTTGCAAAATATCAGAGAAACGTTGAAACATCACATCAAAAATATGAACCTCATTGTCACAAATAATGGAATCATGAATTATGAGTTCAGGCTCATAGTTAGGAGCAATAGAAAACAAGGCTTTTTCAATATTACCTTGTTTTTTTGCAGTATGTTCTGAAAAAATCAATATAACTTTTTCGGGACGATATTTTCTTGCAATATGAATTAAGGCGCCATCATGAAAATTTCTAAAAGGGTCAGTGTCACCTACAGCTGATATAAGTACTCTCATTTATCAATCTCCTTAATCATGAAATTAGCTTTCCCCATTTCATAAAAGGACTCGTGGTTCTTGATTAATGAATGATTACCAGATGGAATCTTAACTGTTTTAAGAGGTGCTTTTGTAAGCTTAAGAACTCCTTTTTTAACCATTTTAGTTTTCATTCGACTGTATCGTTTTTGTAAAACACCATCAGCCTGTTTAAATAGGGTCTTTGTCCAAGCGCCGCTCCCTGCACCTAAATAAATTGGGTATTGTAGATTGGCTTGAATCTTATCATCGGGAAATTCAGATAGGAAAAATGCCTTATAGTCTTTATAAAACGCTTGTGCTCTCTTACCTAATTCTTCAATCAATCTTCCAGCTTCATCAGTGGTTGTTGTAATCTCAAATTCAATTTTTGTTAATGGAGAAATTGATTCTCTATACAAAGGGAGTGGTTTAGCCTTATTGGTTTTCGCTGAATAATCCCATTTCTGGACCAGGATAAGACTCTTATTATCAAAAGGCTTACTATCACTCACACGGATTGCATTAAACAAATCATCGTATTCTTTACCTTTTTTCGGTCCCCAAGGGATAAGGTTTTTATTCTCTTTAGGAAATCTTCCAAAGTCATTTACTGCATTTTCATTATTCCACTTAGGTGTAGTATTCATTAAAATAGTTCGAATAGCACCTTTTAATGAGCTACCAGGAATGTAGGGATTACCAAAAGCATCACGAATAAACTTATTAACTTCGTTAATAGCTCCGGCTGAATTAGGATTTCTGTCCGATTCTAAACCTGTTTCAGAGATACTATAACCTCCAAAAGAACGCTCTGCAATTCGGTTATCATTTAAGAAAGAAATAAGACGGTTATTACGTGCATTTGGACGAGTTTGAATTAGAAATGCCTCAAACTTTTCAGCAAGCCTCTTCTCTATCATTTGATTATAGAATTTCCCCATGTCTGGAAAGTAAAACTTCTTATTTTCATAGATAAATTCTCTAGAGGTATATTTCTCTCCATTGCCAATATGAATTGGAGCAAGTGTCAGGAGGCTTAATCTAAATGTTCTATAGTCATTTTTCATTTTTATACCTCCAATTTAAAGAAGAGTGGTTTAGCATAGTTTAAAACAGCATGAGGGAAATCAAGTGGTCTCACATCAACAATCTGCCCTTCAAATGTTTTACTAAAAGTTGAACCAGAAGCAAATTTGTAAAGATCTTGCTTACGATAATTCTCATTAGTAGCATGACTAAATGCAAAACCACTTGATTTAGTTAATAAGTAATGACCATCTTCCATTGCTTCTTCAAGGTCAGCATCTACAGGAAGTGCTGTCGTAAGACTCATCACTTTATCTGAATGATTCTTAGTCAGTCTATCTGATAGTTCTAGTGGGATATTTTGAATATCTAACTCAAAACGACCATAGCCACTTGAACGCTTCCCGCCAAGACCTGAGTACTGAAGACTAGTCATCAACTCATTAAGCAAATCAGATTCGTTTGCGATGACGTAGAGCGATGTATCATTTGAAAATCTGGTTGTAGCAACCTGATAAAGGTTGCCATCCTTATGTGGTTGATTTTTTGTCACAGTATCAATGACTGCATGCTCTTCATTTTCAAATAAATCTCCATTGAGATAATCGTCAAGATTTTCTAGAGCAAGAAATTGCAGTTTCTTAGACAATTTTGCTTGACGGCGAACCTCTTTGACATCAACGGATTGGTCAATTTGGTCATGTTTGGGATAACCGATAGGCTTTGGCAAAAAGGGACCAAATTGAAATGGAAAAGCATCTGTGAGCGTGAAATCATCTTGGTTGGCTTCCGCAAGAAATGCATCGAGTTTTCCCATTTTTAGGGCTTCTAGCACTAGTGCTGAGAAGATACGGTCTGCTGAGAATGTTAATTTTGAGCTATCAAGAGTGCCCGAACCAAAATGAGCATTCTGAAAGGTCATAATATACAGTTTATAGGTCATATTAGACCTCCGCAGTTAAAAGTTCATTTAATGTTTTAACATCATAATTTCCAAATACGGTAGTAGCTTTGAGGTTTTCAAAAGCAACTTTACCGTAACCTCGAGATCCAGAACCACCAAGATAATCAAGTTCAAGCAGTTTTAAACCATCTCGAATCACTTTGAAATCTTCTTCGACTTGATTTTCATTCTCATCTGTAATTTCATAAATCAACTCGAAATCAAAGGTACTGTTACGAATAGCACGTTCAATTTGTCTTGGGTTGGCTTCAGCAGTGATACGATCAATTGTATTTTCAAATTTTACTTCTGTATAACTTCTTACCCCAAGAGAGTCTAGCTCATCAGCGTTTGACAAAAAGGCATCACGAAAAATCAAGCGTCCAATTTTAAATCGTTTATCTTTACTATTCCCAAATAAACGACTAAGAATATCACTGTCATCGCTTGGTTTCTCAGCTACCTTTTCATTATAAACCTTGGCAAGAAGGGTTCTCATTTTTCCTTTGAGACTTGAACCAGGAATGATCGGTAGGTTGGTAATAGGATCTTTAATAACAGGCGAATCGATCGCACCAATGGCTGCAAAAGCATCGCTTCCACCAATATGGAGGCCTGTCTCTAAACGAATTTGAGCTGAAAATTTAATCTTAGCGAATGTCATTAATCTTTACCTCCATAAAACTTGAAATAGGCTACTAATGCTTCCATATATCTACAAAATCTTTGAAGCGTCTCTCTATCTTTAATTTCCTTAAGAGCCTCAAGAATTTGAGCCTTTTCTACCAGATCTTTTACTGCAATCTCTCTACCTGCTTGGTAGACAAATTGTACTCTTAAATAAGCGATACGATCAAGGAGAGCATCATATTCTTTGACCTTACTCTCATCAAAAAGTGTACTAGTTAAGCTCAGCAAGTTTCTTAGTTTACTTGTTGTAAGAAAGAAGGCATCTGGATTCTTTCTGTTCCTAGTATTTCTTTCTAGTTTTAGAATTGCTTTTTCTGCAATATCAACGTAATTCTCATCAGTCAAGATTGTCATATCCTAATCCTTTCTAATCTCATAGATATAGAGAAGCAAGGCTAACTCTGCTTCTTTTCTATCCTTATCATCCTTATTTGTGTACCAAGAATAGAATAAATTCTTAAATGTTTTAAATTTATCCCTGTCTGTTTCACGCGTCAATTCTTCAAGTCGTGTTAAATAATAAGCTAAACGTGCCATATTCATACGATCATGATTTCGAAGCAATTCAATCAATTTATAAATGAAATTCTTGCCTCGTTCATCCTGGTGATTAAAGAAATAACGAATCTGCTCTAACTTGTCGTCGTAAACATTAGCGATAAACTGGTCAAATTTAAAGGTATAGTCTGAACTAAATAGAGAAATACTATCTTTCTCATTGCCTTTAGCTGCTTCTTCTAGCTCCCCTGTTTGATGTGCCATCAAGCTAATAGGGGTCTTATCGGCAAATAGACCGATACCAGCTGAGAGTGTTAGTTTTCCATTTGTCCATTTTATGAAGTTCTGACGAAGTTCAACAGTAAAGGCAATAATATCTTGCCAAGAGCCAATAGCAAAAACGTCGTCCCCGCCGGCATAGATGATAGAGAGCTTTTTATCACTAGCAAACTGGTTAATATAAACCTTGAAGAAAAGACTCATGCTTCGAGAGAAAGTGGCTGAGCGTGATAGGGTACTATATTGCCCATTTCCTTGTTGGGAGAAGCCTGCCATAAAAGCAGCTCCCAAATCATCCACGTCAAGACGTACAACAGCTAAACGTTTAATACCTAATTTGTTTTCATTTTTAGATAAATCAGCATATTCATCAATAGTTGTATATTGGTAATCTCCAACAAAAACATGGGTTGCCTTGACCGTACCAGCCTTATAGTCATTTTTGACATAGACACGGGAAAAATCTTCTTGGCTTAGCTTTTCAAATGCAATACCTTTAAGAAAGGCATTAGGACCAATAGGAAGCCCTTCATTTTCAGTGATAATGAAATGGTCATGGGCAATCTCTTTCGAAAACTGATACAAGCTTCGACAAATGTCACACACTTTTTGGTCATGATAAGAAACTAAATTCTCAACGGAATGACAAATATCACACTCTTTTTCAGAAGATTTACCGCCTCTGTTCAACAACATAAGGGTTTGATAATCATACCTTGAAATTTTTTTCTCAGAAATCATGCGACTAGCCTTTTGGTAGACCTGTCTATAGCTTTCAGGTGAATTCAGTTCGCTCATGATATCCTTAGCCGCAAAACTTCCCCAACCAAAGGCAACAAATAATCTGGTTTGGAAATTAGCCAATAAAAATTGATTGAAATCTTTTTCAAACTGAACGAGTGTTTCTACCGTTTTTTCAGTATTGGCTAGGACAAAGTAAGCATGTCCCCCACCGACATAGAGCAAGTTAGCCCGATTAAGGCCTAGTTTATCAAGTAAACTATCTGCTATATACTCACTCATAAAGTCAAGATACAAAGATCTAGCCTTCAATTGCTTAGCAGCACCACTCGTCGCTATATTGTAGATGAAGTCTTGAATCCCTGATAAGTCAAAGCTAGCTAGGAGAAAAGCTTCTTCCTCATAAAAAGCTGATGCTTTAGTAAACAAGTCCTCTTTATAGTTATGACGACCTTTGTCTTCCAAGAAATCATAGATAGCCAAGGCAAAAGCTGCTGTCAGACGGCTATGCTCAGCAAGTGAAATATCAGCGATTTCCTTAGTATTTGTTGAAGATGGCACAAAAGAGAGAGTTGCTTCGAACAGATTTAACAAAGAGTCAATTTGTGCTTGATTAAACTCAAATTCTGCCAATTCATTTTTGATACGAGTCGCAATCGCCGCATAATCACCTTTAGAGAAGGGTTCATAGGTTGCAGACGCAAAGTTAGGTTCAGATTTCAAGTTAAGAACCGTCGGTTTAAAATAGCGTTTATCCGTTTGCGCTCCAAAAACATTAAAAATATCAGCTTGGTTTGTATAAGTGTCCCAAATCTTAGCTGATGCTTCCTCATCGCTCTCCTCATTTGACTGTCTTCTGTCGACACCCGAGGCAATGTTATCAGCGATATAAGTTATGTAAGCAAGATGATCATTTCCAAGTTTATCACTCTGGTAGTTAGCCATGTGATATCTAATTTGATCGGAAATAACCTGATTATCAGCAATCTCATCAAACCAATCCGCGCCTACCAAGGCGTGTTTTTTTCGTTCTCCTGTCGCCCTTTGAATGACCTTACCGATATCATGCAAAAGAGCTCCGTAAAATAAATCAATCTTTTCTTTCTTCAAGCTTTATCCCTCCCATACCGAGACTCGTTTTCATGCCAAGACCTGAATATTCACCGAATGTTAGAAGCATTCTGACATAAGCTTTTAGAGTTTGAGCGCCTTGAACTTTAAAGGTTAACCTTCCTCTAAAGGCAGGAATTCTTTGCCCGTGCACCCTGAAATAACTCGTCTCCAAGCGATAATTCGTGATAGTGCTGTGTTCAGATAGGTAATCTAAGGTATCTTCTTCAATTTCAGGCTGATTTTCAACCAACCTTCCATACTTTTGCATCAAACTTTGAAAAATCAAACGCATAGTCGGGAAAATGACGTAAGAACCTTGAGATTTGAAACCTGTAGGAGTCTCAAAAATGATTGAAAAATAGGTTTGATTGTCCTCACTATTGAAAATCTCTAACAGTTTATCAGCACCCAACTCCTGAATCTCAACTTTTTCGACACTGAGTTTAGGTAAGTCGTTTAAGGATACCTCTTTAATCTGTAATAAGGTCATAAAAGCCTTTGCCTCGAGGTCATCTGTAAGCAGATGCACAATCCACTGCGTGTTTTCTTTCCCTTGGATTATCTTGGTTGCATAGGGATTTGTTTGCTGCTGATGTAGATAATCAACATAGTCACTATCCAACTGCTCCATCAAGAAGCCATGAAATTTAACAGCCAAATCTTGTGCAGGATGGTCGATCCTTTTAAAAGTAAATACTAATTTTTTCATTCGACTCCTTCATCTTTGTATGAAAAAACCCCAAAAGCTGAAAGTACTTTTCACCTCATTGGGGCGCCCTTAATGTGCTTTTAGTCTAACACTTTCTGGAAGCGGTGTCAAGACTATTTTCAAAATTTTCAAAAAAGTCCCCTCTCGAGGTATATAGGTTGATATCCAAGCATATTATGTATTATCTGCTCCAGCGTATATAGTTTCCGTCCCCTTTCGAGGTACATAGTTTTATATCGAGAAAAGCAATGACTTAAAAACAGAAAGCCTTGTGTTACCGTCCCCTCTCGAGGTATATAGGTTTATATCATGCTAGGATTGAAATTTCTGGGGCGTTGCGCCAACAGGTTACCGTCCCCTCTCGAGGTGGATAGGGTTATATCGAAAGAACAACAATGGAAGACAAAAAAATAATACTGTTCCCGTCCCCTCGCGAGGTACATAGGTTTATATCAAGAACCAACAAGCTTTGGTTATCGTCACCCACTGTTTCCGTCCCCTCTCGAGGTACATAGGTTTATATCATTTCTCAAACTGGATCAAGAAAGGCTATCTTGTGTTACCGTCCCCTCTCGAGGTGAATAGGTTTACATCTGAACAAAAAGATACTGGAGAGGAAAAATGTAATGAGTTTCCGTCCCCTCGCGAGGCAGATAGGTTTATATCCCCAAGTTGCAGGAAAAATCACAGTGACACCAATTCAGCAGTTTCCGTCCCCTCTCGAGGTTATAGGTTTATATCAAAAAACGGTTAGAACAGTAAAAGCACATGTGAAAAAGTTTCCGTCCCCTCGCGAGGTTATAGGTTTATATCATGGTCTGATGATGCTTGGCAATTCAAGCCTCGTGAATTTCCGTCCCCTCTCGAGGAACATAAGTTTATATCAATCGTTACCATCTTCAATCCGTAGCCTCGGCTCGCCGGTTTCCGTCCCCTTGCGAGGTATATAGGTTTATATCAAACTGTAAGATCGCTGGAGCTATCTAGTTTGATGGGAATTTCCGTCCCCTCCCGAGGTAAATAGGTTTATATCTTGAAGGTGGTATCCCTGGCATTCCAGAAGTACGTGAGTTGTTTCCGTCCCCTTGCGAGGTAGATAAGTTTATATCTAAATGCTAGAAAAATACACTAAAGTTTGGTTGACTGAGTTTTCGTCCCCTCTCGAGGTATATAGGGTTATATCCGAACCATCTAAACCAGAAGAACCAGAACCATCTAAGTTTCCGTCCCCTCTCGAGGTAAATAGGTTTATATCCCCATATCTTGTGCTCT
>OLQX01000994.1_pt1 | contig 28538 bp, 30 predicted proteins | sample 1672581 | NCBI WGS metagenome assembly OLQX01 (sample SAMEA3136701, study PRJEB25190) | human gut metagenome | reverse complement strand
CGTTTTTGCGCAGAAATGGAGGTATCATGCGTATTTTTGAAATCGTAAAAGAAAACATCAATCTGCGGGAAGCGGCAGAGCTGTACGGGATCGATGTGAACCGATACGGCAAAGCCCTCTGCCCGTTTCACAATGACCGACATCCCAGCCTGTATGTGGCCGACGACCACTATTATTGCTTCGCCTGCGGGGAGCACGGGGATGTGATCGACTTCGTGAGCAAGCTGTTCCATCTCTCACTGTATGATGCAGCGCAGAAGCTGGCAGCAGACTTTCACCTTACCCCGGACAAGCCGCCCAGCGCAGCAGCGCTTCACGCAAAACGCATCCGAACAGAAGCACAGCAGCTCATGGAAAACGAGCGGCTGTGCTTTTCTGTTCTGTCTGATTACGCCCGTGTGCTGCGGAACTGGAAGGTGCGGTATGCGCCGCAGTCACCTGATCAACCTGTTCACGCACGGTTTACGGAAGCCTGTCGCAAGCTCGATGAAACGGAATACTATCTGGATATTTTGTGCGCCGGGGATTCCCATGAACGTGCCGAAGTGGTGCAGCAGCAGATGGCAGGGGGAAAGCTGGACAGGCTGCGGCAGCGCTTAGAGAAAACTCACAAGGAGGAAATCGAAGATGGATATGACCGTACAAGCGTGGCCTGATTGGTACGACGGCAGGCACATCAATGAGGTGCTGTTCTGCCAGCAGTTTTTGGACAAGCATCCCATGAAATGTGTGCGCGGGCGGCTGTTCACGGTGGATGGCCTCATTGAGGACGAGGGGCAGATCGGCAATCTCATTCTGGAGGAAATCTCCGGGGTGCTGACCTCCGGGCTGTCTAAAATCGTGACAAATCTGCTGGCCAGTATCAAACTGCAAGCCTATTCGCCGCCGCTGTCCATAGAGACGGACCGCATCCACGTTGCCAACGGAACGTATTTCATGGATGGCAGCTTCACCGCCGACAAGAACTACTGCAACAATCGCCTGACGGTCGCCTACAACCCCGACGCACCCATTCCCCAAAAGTGGCTGCAATTCCTGTCCGAGCTGCTGCAACCGGAGGACATTCCCACCTTGCAGGAATTTCTCGGTTACTGTCTGCTGCCGACCACCAAGGGGCAGAAAATGCTCATGCTCATCGGCAAAGGCGGTGAGGGCAAGAGCCGTATCGGACTGGTTATGCGCTCGCTGCTGGGCGACAGCATGAATACCACCAGCATCCAGAAGGTCGAGAGCAACCGGTTCAGCCGTGCGGATTTGGAAAACAAGCTCCTGATGGTGGACGATGATATGGATATGAGCGCCCTGCCCAAGACGAATTATATCAAATCCATCGTGACTTCGGAGTGCAAGATGGACATGGAGCGCAAGGGCGTTCAGAGCTATCAGAGCCAGCTTTATGTTCGCTTCCTCTGCTTCGGAAACGGTGCGCTGACCGCCCTGCACGACAAGTCCGACGGCTTTTTTCGCCGCCAGATCGTGCTGACCACCAAAGACCGGCCCGCAGGCAGAGCGGATGATCCGTTTCTGGTGGACAAGCTGCTGCGGGAAAAGGATGGTATCTTCCTATGGTGTCTGGAGGGGCTGCACCGGCTGATTGGGAACAACTATCAGTTCAGCATTTCGGGCAAAGCCAGAGAAAATATGGAGACGGTCAAGCGCAGCAGCAACAATGTGATCGAGTTTCTGCAATCTGAGGGCTATATACGCTTTCGGGCAGACAGCGAGGCCAGCTCCAAGGCAATTTATGAAGCCTACACAAGATGGTGCGACGACAACGCGCAGAAGCCCATGTCTGCCAACCGGGTCAGCTCTGAGCTTGCACAAAATGAGCGGCTTTACAATGTAGAGGCCACCAACAATGTCCATGTCGGCGGTAAGCGGGTGCGGGGCTTTGTGGGTATTGAGGTGATCAATCCGCCGCCGTATTGAAAATAAGAAACGGACTTCAAAACTGCCGTACACGCCGTACACTCTGTACGGCTGTTTTTGATTTCATTCTTAAAAACCGCTTTTGCTTGTGAGCACCGTGGAGTATTTCACGTCAACGTGTAAAATCTGCCGCTGAACCGACGGCTGGTACACAAAACCGGCGTACAGAAGCGTACACAAGAGGGCTCTTCTGTACCGAGCCGTACACCGGCGGCTCAATCTTGCAGCCCCAAAATCAATGCTTGTGAAATCCGTGAAGATTTTCGCCGTAGGTCGAACGCGCTGCACCATCCGGTGATTTACCGAAGCGTGAAGCCGCCGCACTGGACTGTGGCATATCCTGCCATTTCGTATGCTTTCGCACAAAACGATGAAGCTGGTAGGGTACTGTTACGAACAGGGCGTCACGGACGGAAATCTGAGCGGATTTGCGGCACAGCAGATTTTTCACCACAAAGCGCACACAGTTCACTTACTCAAAAACCAATATCACGAAAATATGGAGGTAAAAGTTGATGAAATCCAATCTGAGAAATGAGATCAAGTCATACATCGTCCGTCAGGGCATGACCATGCAGGAGGTCGTTGATCTGCTGCGGGATGAACACGGCTGGTCTGACAGCGTATCAAACCTGTCCAATAAGCTCCAGCGGGAATCCCTGCGCTATGTCGAAGCTGTCCAGCTTGCCGACGCGCTGGGCTATGAAATCGTCTGGCAGAAACGAAGATAAGGAGGGCTTTCGCATGATGACAGATGCGGAAAAGAAACTGTTGCAGGCACAGCACCGGTTGGAAGAAGCGCAGGCGCGGGATCGGGTCAAGGAGCGCAAAGCCAGAACACGCAGGCTCATTCAGGAGGGCGCAATTCTGGAAAAGGTGCTGCCAGAAGTGCGGACGATGGAGCCGACTGTACTGGAGGATTATCTGATACAGAAGCTGCCGCAGCACGATTGAATCTGCTGGGAGGTCTCCGGGAAACCGGGGACCTTCCTCTTTTTTCTCCCAAAGGGCGCACTTACTCACCACCCCGAAGGGGCGGTGGTATGCCTGCGGCATCGTGCGCTCTCCGAGGGGGATTTCGCTTTCTGCGGAAAGCGACAGACAATGCCACAGCACCTGCGGGCGCTGCTGTCATCGTCTGCGCGATTGGGCAAATACCGTCGCTTCAACCGACGCTATTTTTCCAACCGCCTGCGCAAACCTGCCACCGGCAGCTTTGCCGCAGAGAGGGCTATCACGATGCGTTATAGCCCTTTTCTCTTTTGCGAAAGAGAAACAGAAAAAGAAAGAATGAGGTGAAAAAGATATGGCGATTTATCATTTGGAAGCGAAGGTGGTCAGCCGTGGCGCAGGGCGCTCCGCCGTGGCCGCTTCCGCTTATCTGAGCTGTTCCCGTCTGTATAACGATTACGACGGGATTCAGCATGACTACACAAAAAAGCAAGGGCTTGTCTGGCAGCAGGTGTTTCTGCCGGAGTATGCCCCGCAGGAATGGAAAGACAGAGAAAAGCTCTGGAACGCCGTGGAGGAAGTGGAGACTGCGAAGGACAGCCGGTTGGCGCGGGAGTTCGTGGTTGCGCTTCCAATAGAATTGAGCCGTGAGGAGCAGATCGAGTTGCTGCAAGAATTTATCCGGGAGCAGTTTATTTCGGACGGGATGTGTGCCGATGCTGCCATCCACGACACGGACGGCCACAATCCCCATGCCCACATTCTCTTGACGGTGCGCCCGTTGGACGAACAAGGCAAGTGGCAGTACAAGACCGAGAAGGAATATCTCTGCATGAAAAACGGCGAAGAACGCGGTTTTACTGCCGCTGAGTTCCGGACGGCGCAGAATGAGGGTTGGGAGAAACAATATCCCTACAAGGTCGGCAAGAAGAAGGTGTATATGACGCCGTCTGCTGCCGAGGCGCAAGGATTTGTCCGCGCAGACAAGCATCCGAAAAGCACCCGCTATGGCCGTCAGAATCCCATCTCCGAGCGTTGGAACAGCGAGGAGCAGCTTGCCGTATGGCGGGCAGCGTGGGCGGATGCGACCAACCGTCATTTGGAGAGGTACGGGCATGACGAGCGCATCGACCACCGCAGCAACGCCGCCAGAGGGCTGGACGAGCAGCCCACCATTCACGAGGGTGTGACCGCACGCGCACTGGAACGAAAAGGCATGATTGCTGACCGCTGCGAGATCAACCGGCAGATCAAGGCGGACAATGCCCTGCTGCGGGAGCTGAAAGCTGAAATCAAAAAGTTGACCGCACTGGTCGCCCGCACCGTACCGGCCATTGCGGAGGGGCTGGAGAAGCTGCGCAGCCGGGTGCTGATCTTCTGTTATCAGCTCTCTCACATTCGCAGCGGAAAGGCGCATATTCAAAAATCCCTTGCCGTATGGAAGCCGGAGCTGGAGCATTACACTGGTCTGGTGCAGCAAATCAAGGAAAAGAGCAAGGAGCGCAAAACACTAGTTGCCGAGAAAAAGGCATTGCCAATATACCATGTGAAACGCCACAAGGCGCTGGCTGTCCGTATTGCAGAGCTGACGGAAGATTTAGAGGAACTGCGTTCCGAAAAGGCACTCCTTGTGCAAAAATTTGAGTATGCGGAGGATGCAGGCGCAGAGGCGTTCCGTAAGGATATTGCTATTATGGAGGCTGGCCTGAAAAAGCTGGAGGCGCAGGAGCAAAAATACTCTGCCGAGTTGGATAAGGCTTTGGATGAATACGCTGAACTGAAAGCGCAGGCTGCGGATTTTGACTCGGTAGAGCTGTACAAAGCACGGCAGGTCCTCCGTCCTGCGCAGGAAAAGGCAGCGGAAAGGCAGTTGGAGGAAACCTTGCAGAAGAAGCCTTCGTTCAGTCTGCTGCTCAGCGCAAAGCAGGAAGTATCCAGACTGCTTGGAGAGGACACAGAAGAGCGGCAGGCACGGCAGATGGTTATTCGTCGGCAACGGTCAGACCCGCAAAAGCCCAAGCACTTCCAGCGCTAAGTGATAAAAATGCACATTTTCCCTATTGACTTTCCAACTCTAATCCGTTAGAATAATACTAACAGATTAGAATGAAAGGCCGCTAGAATGAGTATACCAAAAGTTTTTGAAAGCGAATACCGTTTTTGCCTGATCCTTTGGGATCATGAACCCATCAAGAGCAGAGATTTAGCTCAACTTTGTGAAGAGCAACTAGGCTGGAAGGTTACTACCACTTACACGGTAATAAAGCGTTTGTCGGAGCGTGGCGTGATAAAGAATGAGAATACAATTGTTTCTTCGCTGGTATCCAAGGAGCAGATACAGACAGCTGAAATTGAGGAATTGGTCGAGAAAAAATTTGCCGGTTCGATTCCGGCCTTTTTGACTGCATTTACCAAAAGCCAACAGCTCACAGCCGATGAAATTCAGGAGATGCAGCAGATGATTGACCGCTTTCGGAAGGAGTATCCGGATGACTGAATTGTTTATGAAGCTGCTTAATATGAGCATCAATGCCGGATGGCTTGTTCTGACTGTTCTGCTTGTTCGCATCATATTCCGTAAGGCCCCCAAATGGCTGTTCCCCGTATTGTGGAGCTTTGTGTGGATTCGGCTTCTCATGCCAAACGCATTGGAAAGTCGCTTGAGTGTCATTCCTGATATAAGTGGCTTTTCGGCATCCGAGCAGGGCCTGCTTTCTGCTAAAGGTTTCACTGCTCCTGTTCCTTATGTTGGAATCGTCTGGTGTACTGGTATGGCAGCAATGCTTCTGTTTGAAGCATTAAGCTATGTACATCTCCGCAGCAAAGTAAAAACTGCTGTCCGGCTCTCGTCAAACGTGTATCAAAGCGAGCATGTGAATGCTCCATTTATTCTTGGCCTGTTTGCGCCGCGCATCTATATTCCGTTCCATATAAAGAGCAAGGAATTGGATAGCATAATTGCACATGAACGTGCGCATATAAAACGCCGCGATCATTGGCTAAAGCCCATTGCGTTCTTAATTCTTTCTCTTTATTGGTTCAATCCTTTGATTTGGATTGCGTATTATTTCCTTTGTAAAGATATTGAGTTGGCATGTGACGAATACGCTATCAAGGATATGAGTGATTCTCAGCGCGCTGCGTATTCGCAGACGTTGCTCTCCTGCACTGCAAACCAGCGTATTTTTGCGGCCTGCCCGCTGGCCTTCGGCAGTAAGAATGTGAAAACACGAATCCGTGCTGTACTTTCTTATCGAAAGCCTCATACTTGGATCATAACCGTGACCGCGATACTTGTTTTGGCAGTTGTCGCCTGCTTTATGACAAACCCGAGACAACCAAAAGAAAGTACTGCTCAGGGTAGCAACTATATTGATCTAAATCAGCCTCCAACATTGGACGTGATTCAAAATGGACAAACTATTTCGGATAGAAGTAGTAGCGAAGATCGGCAACGTGAAGTAGAGCTTGAGAGCGCTTTGTTGGGAGAAGCGATAAAGAAGCAAGAGTCTCTTACTCAAATTCAAACAACTGATTTTTACAGATGAAAAGTCCTACGTTATCTATAGGATTGACGTTAATTTAACTGTCGATGTGGTTACATGGAAGGAGGGAAAATTCATGAAAATCATTTGAGGAAGCACATGGCCTGTCTGTTCAACGGATTCTGGCTCATGTGCTGAACCAAGAAGACATCAGACAAAAATCAGTTAAAAAGTAGCGTTGTTTATGCAAAAGATCAAGTCACTGGCCGCAGTTTTTCTGGCCCTTTTTATCCTCGCAGCGATTCCGACACAGGCTCTCGCCGCCGAAGCTCATGTTGATGCTATCACTGCACATACTCATCAATGGTATTTTGACCATTATGACACTACGTATATCCCAATTGACGATGAAACTCACTTAAAGACGCTCTATCCTGTGTATAAATGCTCCGTTTCTGGTTGTAGTGCTTTCGACATCAGGGATGGTTATGAATCAACGCCGTCCCATACAATGACCAGTTACTCGTATACGGGGAGCAATTATCATGCGGGTAATTATCATTATATCCGCTATGAACGGCATTGCGTCCAGTGTGGACATTCCACTGGCTATTGGGATCATTACAGCTGCCCCGGTAATGGGCATTGCATCCTGCCCCAGTCTGTTTTCCCGGTTTTGACAGATAAGTAAGTGACAGCTGAGCAGCGGCATGGGTGAATATTTCTCCCATGCCGCTGCTTGCATTATTGGAGTGCAGTTAAATGATTGTTTTCTTTTACGAAAAGGTGCGCTTAAAGCGCGGCGCTTGGCAGACGGTGAGTATTGTATTGCTGATAGCTTTCCTTTGTGCATTTTTTACTCTCTTTGATGGCTTCATTTGCCAGAAAGAACAGGATATGGAGAGCGCCTACGCAGTGATTCCCGTAACTGTCGTCGTATCCAATCTTACCGGCACGAAAACCGATGACCTGAAAATTACAGACTATATTATCAACTACTTTCTCTCTGACAAATATGCTTATGGCGGGGAGCTTCAGGAAAAAGCATTTTCCTCCTATGTGAAGGATGTTTGCCTGAAAGCATCTGTCTATTACAGCCAAGGGACGGGTTTTTCGAGTCGGCAAAAGCTGATTGGCATTACTTCTGTTGATGCCGCATCGGAATTGGCACCCGTTTCAGGAAATTCGATTACTTATTTTGAAGGATACGACGAATCAATTTTTACCTCAAATAAAGCAGCGTGTCTTGTTTCGACCGCAGCGGCAGAAGAACTGTCGCAAGATACTGATAATAATGGTAATGTCATATTGACGGTTCAGATGTCGCCTGCTGCGACCGGTGAAGCGGCCACACAGATTTCGCTCGAAATTGCTGGGACGTATTCGTCGGAATCTCAAACGATCTATTGTCCATTCAGCTGCGTTGCCGCAGTACAAACAGAGCTGGATGGGAAGATTACGGGGGATAGCTTGAGCGCCACAGTGCGCGATAATCATGAGCTGGACGAATTCCGGAAAATACTGATGCGTCACTTCGCAAATGTGGACCCATCCGGGCATCAAGAAGAAATCAATAATTCTCCAGCCCTCCGATATCAGCAATTTGCCATAACAGTTCATGACGAAACACTCCGCGAAACTCTGAATGCTTTGAATCGAAATTTGCAAACACTGTATCGACTAAAACCAATTTTTGCCTGCACAGAGGTCATGATTGGCACCGCCGCAGGTTTTTTCTATATTCATATCCGAAGGCGGGAATTTGCCATTGCACGATCTCTTGGTACAAAACGCATTGAAACGGTCATTATGGTATTCGTCGAGATATGTCTGATGTTTTTGGTTGGCGCAGCTATTGGAACAATTCTCATTCTGTTTGTCCAAGAGACTGCCACCCAATATGTCATGGCCGCAGCACTCTTTTTTGCTATGAATGTCGGGGCAATTACAGCTTGCTTGATGGCAACTGGAAAAAGCGGAATCCGATTACTACGGGAGGTTGAGTAGCATGTCCGTATTATCTGTGCAAAGTGTTTCTTATTCATACAAAACAAAATACCAAACTGTTCAGGCTGTAAAAGACGTCTCGTGTGATTTGAGTGCTGGAACTCTTTATGCGTTAGTCGGCAAAAGTGGAAGTGGGAAGACAACACTGCTTTCATTACTGGCAGGACTGGATACGCCGCAGAGCGGAGACATAATGGTCAACGGCCAGAGTTTGCGGGAAATAGACGTGGATATCTACCGCCGCAAGCAGGCGTCTGTGATTTACCAAAGCTATAATTTGTTTCCACTTATGACTGTTTGTGAAAACGTCATGTACCCCTTAAAGCTGCTGAGGCATTCCGATGCCGATGCAAAAAAAGAGGCACAGATTGCTCTTGAAAAAGTCGGTCTGGGCGAAAGTTATTGGAAGCGACTCCCTGCCATGCTGTCAGGCGGCGAACAGCAACGAGTCGCAATTGCTAGAACATTAGCTGTTCATGCGCAAATCGTTCTTGCAGATGAACCTACGGGAAATCTGGACACAGAAAACAGCTCACAAATTATTCAACTGCTTTCTAAACTGGCGCATGAGGAAACCTGTTGCGTGGTAGTTGTCACACATGATTTGGAGGTTGCCAAAGCGGCGGATGTCGTATTCCGTATGGACAGCGGCAGAATCAAGGAGGACGCTGTATGACACCTTTGAAACAGCTTTTTCGTCAACCAGTTCGCTTGCTTGCAATTATCCTGCTGGTGGGAATGGCTTCCGCTTTTATCTGTCTGAGCGCAGGCGTATTTTCATCTGCAAAGGCAACGCTTGCGCAAATTGAAGAACGCTATGTGACAATTGGCATCCCCACAACGGAGACAGAGGGTGTGACAACAGAGTACAACGGGCTGACGCTCCATCATGAAGAAAGTATAATTAGTCAAGATATGTGGGCATATATGGATCAGCTTGCTGCTGATGGAAGGATCATAAAAGGCGCGTACCAACAAAAATATATCAGTGCATATTGCCCCTCTATTCAGACCGTTACCAGCGGAAATGAAGATGGCACATATGCCCCCAGCCTTGATACGCCATATGGTCGAGCGATTTTGGTAGTTCGTATCACGTCAGTAGATGAGATAAATCTGCCTGAGTTTGCTGAAATTGCGTCCGTATCTGTTACCGCTTCGATTGAAAACGTGATTAAACTTCATCAAGACTATGCTGTTCGCAGCACGCTATACCTTACTATAGGGTGTAACTCTCGGGAAGAATTGGACGCACTTGACATTCAGGTTGGGCGACGCTACTTGGTTTATGGATCGGAATATATAGACCGAGACCTAGAACTGCGCACGACATTAGCAGAATCGCACCGGTGTTCTGTAGAAGATATTGATTTGTCTCGTATATCATATGACTTGACGGCAGATGAAAAGAAAACCGCTTCACAAGATTTCATACCAGTAGCAAAATACTCTTCTGGTGAAAAAACGTCTATTTTGGGACAGAACATGGTTGACGCAATAGATTCCTGTGCAATGACTGTTACACACTGGCACGGACTGTACCCAGAAACACAGCCAGACTATGCAATTGACGGTTCTGAAACGGGTGTACTGCTAAACGACCAATACCTTGATGTATACATGACCCCGTTGGAAACTGGTCTGGATGTCTTTCTAAGCTCAAATGCGGGAATTGAATGGCGGAGCGCAGCCCAAGAATTGGATACGCAATATCATACTGTCAGTGTGATTGGTACAGATCTTCTGGAAAGCATGTATTGTTTCCATCAAAAGGACTCTTTCGTAACAGAAGGACGGAGTTTTGGGGCGGACGATTACAAAAATGGCTCTAATGTCTGCCTGATTTCTGAAACAACTGCCATTGCAAGCGGACTTGGTACAGGAGACTGCATTGATTTGTCGTTCTACTGGGGTCCAAATCCTCTTGCCGATTTAACAGCTCCGGAATGGAAGGTGCAGCCACAGCTTTTTTCCCAAAAGATTGGGGTTTCAGGTGATACGAAAACGTATCAGATTATAGGAATTTACCGACAGTCGGACTTATGGGATACCGCAGACTATCGCTTCCTTCCGAATACCGTCTTTGTCCCTAACGCTTCTCTGCCAGAAAATTGCTATAGTAGTCGAAATGGCGTTTTCTTTACATACGTCTTGCAGAACGGGAAGGTATCTGCGCTCCAAGATGCGCTGGAATCACATGGATATCCGGCAAACATTCTGTTTTGCTTTGATAACGGGTACACCGAAATTGCTGAAACCTTGCATGGATTCTATAGCAGTGCGCAGCAGCTTCTTTTCGCTGCCTGCACAACAGCGGGCGCGGCTCTGTTCGTATTTCTTGCACTGTTTGTAAACCGTCAACGGCGGACGCTTGGACTGATGCTCTCGCTTGGTTCCGGCAAAAGGACCGCTGTGATGTTTAGCTGGGAGATAGCCGCAATACCTATCATCCTTGCGACAATAACTGGGATCATTGTTGGAATCCTTACAATGAATGCTACGACACTAAACCTGTTTTCCTCCGTTTCAGAAGTGCTTAATACAAGTTTGAGCGGTGCAGCCACGATTGGATATAACGATATGATAACGGAAGTCGTATCAATGCCAATTGCGGTTATTGCGGCAGGTATCCTGCAACTGATTGTTTATATTGTGGCGACTTACCTACATTTGCAGCGGTTGGCGCAACGATCCACGCTTGAGTTAGTGCGGAAAGGCTAAGTTTCAGTATTGACAAGAAAAAGCAAACTTGATTGGTTATCAATTCCAATACTTCATTTAGAGAGCGCCCTGTCATGATTTTGTGCAGGGCGCTCTCTTATGAGGAAAATACCCTTGACAAATCTCTTCTCAAAAACTTATCCTGCAAAAGTACGCCGATGAGAATGGGTTCCAGAACACCAGATTTTATGTGGACGATGGCTATTCCGGCGCGAATTTCAATCGCCCAGCCTTTGAACAGATGATGGATGACATGAGCAACGGCGACATCGCCGTCATCATCACAAAGGATCTTTCCCGCCTTGGAAGAAACCAACTGCACACCGGTCTTTATATCGAGGAGATATTCCCTTCCAATGATGTGCGCTACATCGCTGTCAACGACAATGTTGACACCAAGTATGAAAACAGCAACGAGCTGATGCCTTTCAAGAATTTGTTCAATGAGTGGCACGTGCGGGACTGCAGCCGCAAGGTGCGGAATGTAGTGAACGCCAAGGCACAGCGGGGAATCCGGGTGGGGACACGAGCTCCTTACGGCTACCGCAAGGGTGCAACCAAGGACTCTCCTCTGTTGGTGGATGAGGAGGCGGCGGCTGTCGTCAAACGCATCTTCGCCATGTGCGCCGGCGGAATGGGACCAGCCCAGATTGCAAAGCAGCTCAAGAAAGAATGCATCTACAGTCCATCCATGTACGCCTATACGAAATTCGGCACATCCCATTCCGGGCTGAATGCAGAGCGGCCCTACAACTGGACTGGCGACATGGTGGCGGATATGCTTCAGAACATGGTCTACCTTGGGCACACGGTCAACCTTCGCTACAGCACCAAGTCCTACAAGGACAAAAAACGATGTGAACGCCCCAAATCAGAGTGGCTTATCTTTGAGAATACTCATGAAGAGCTGGTGGATCAGGAAACCTGGGATATCGTACAGGAGGTGCGATCTCATAAGCGCCGCCGCACGAATATGGATGAGCAGAATATGTTCTCTGGATTGGTGTATTGTGCGGACTGCGGTAAGCCCATGGTATTGCACCGGGCGCACACCATGAAGCCGGAACAGAATCATTTCACCTGCCGCACCTACAAGAAGGACGGGGCAGAAGTGTGTAGCGCTCACTATATCCGGGAAGTGGCACTGAAGGAAATCGTGCTGGAAACAATCCGCAGAGCTACAGAGTTTGCCAGGAGCGACCCGGAGCGGTTCGCCGCATATATTCAGCAAAAGCAATCTACTGAGGTGGCAAAGGAGATCCGGGGGTTGGAACGGGAATTGTCCACGATGCGGAAACGGGATGGCGAACTGGATGTAGTGTTCAAGCGGATGTATGAGGACAGCGCCTTGGGACGGGTGAGCAATGAGCAGTTCCGTTTGCTGTCTGAGGCATACTCCAAGGAGAAAGCGCAGCTGGCCGAAGCCATCCCTGCCACGGAGGAGCGCCTGGAGAAACTACGCAGTAGCATGGCCAACGCCAAGAACTTCATCGCCAAGGCCAGAAAGTTCACCGACATGACGGAACTGACCCCGGAACTGCTCCGCACCTTTGTGGCGAAAATCATCGTGTATGAGAAAGAGGTCAAATACTCCAAGCACGCACCGCAGAAGATCCACATCTGTTTTCGGGACTTCAACCTCAACGAGACAGACGATATGCTTCTATGCGGAGAGACAACAGAAAAGGCAGACGGTACAATTGCACTGCCTGCCTAATCCGAGGACACGCTTCAAGGTACCCCTATCAGGAGTAGCCGAAGGAAATGCTGTTTTTGCTCATTGCGGAGACGGTGCTGTCCCTTGCACTGCTGCTCGCTTTCGGCATATTCGGCATCGGTGTGAGCGGAAAGCTGCGCATCGTGCTGGGCGTGGTATTCGGCATCGCCTTTGTCGTCTGTGCAAGGTACAGCGGGTGGTGTGTGTATGCCTATCGAAGCTTTTCCTATGACGGCGAACGCAAGCTCTCAAAGCGGATCATTGACGGTACGGCGGAGCAGATCACGCTGCCGGATAGCGGCGTGGGGCTGGACATCGGCTGCGGCAGCGGTGCGCTTACCATTGCCTGCGCAAAGCGCAATCCGCAGGGAAAAATGGTCGGCATTGACCGCTGGGGTAAGGAATACGCCTCCTTCAGTCTGCTGCTGTGCGAAAAAAACGCTGCTGCGGAGAGTGCGAAAAATGCTTCGTTCCAACGTGGGAACGCCGTGAAGCTGGATTTTCCCGACGAGAGCTTCGACGCGGTGACCAGCAACTATGTCTATCACAATATCACGGGGAAAGACAAGCAGGCGCTTCTGTTGGAAACACTGCGGGTTCTGAAAAAGGGCGGAACGTTTGCCATCCATGACCTGATGTCGCCTCGCAGATACGGCGATATGCAGGCATTTGTCCAAAAGCTCAGGGACATGGGCTATGAGCGTGTAGAGCTGATCGACACGACCGACGGCAGCTTCATGACACCGAAGGAGGCCAAACGCCTGATGCTTCGCGGCTCAACATTGCTGCTGGGAATAAAGTAAAGCATCGATGACATCAGTAATGCCGGTCTGCATCCGAGGCTTACTTGGCAGAGAACCATGACGCTCGTTCACGGCGGCAGTCGGTGATCTTTGAAGAGCCGCCTTCGGGCGGCTTCTCAAGGGCTATATGGTTAGAGTATGCTAACCAACAAACGTTCAAAGGAGGCGAGAGCGGAGATTTCCCGCATGAGGTAGGGCTGTTTCTCAGCTATCCGCCGGAGGACGTGAAGGGCTTCATCAACCACCGCGCGGGCGGCTTTAAATGCGCCGGACTCTGGAAGGTCTGCGGCGACGAGGAAAAAGCGCGCTCGCTATTCGAGAAATACAGAAAATGCACGGAGATCTACTGCACACTTTGGCAAAGCGGCTTGAAGCTGGAGCAGCTTGCCGTTGCAGTTTGATCATATAAAATCATTAAAAGAAAGGAACTTACAAACATGAAAACCGCTGTTGTTTATTGGAGCGGTACCGGCAATACGGAGGCGATGGCGCGGGCCGTTGCCGAGGGTATGAGCGCCGCAGGCGCAGAGGCTGTGCTGCTCACGCCCGCCGAGGTCGCACCCGGCGATCTGAACGCCTACGCCGCCATCGCCTTCGGCTGCCCCGCCATGGGCGCCGAGGTGCTGGAGGAAATGGAGTTCCAGCCCATGTTCGATGCCTGCAAGCGCAGCCTTGGCAGCAAACGCGTGGCGCTGTTCGGCTCCTACGGCTGGGGCGACGGCGAGTGGATGCGCACCTGGGAGAGTGACTGCGACAGCGCAGGGGTGAACCTCGTTTGCGAGAGCGTGATCTGCACGGAAACGCCCGACGACGCGGCGCTTGAAGCCTGCCGCGCCTTGGGCAAGGCGTTGGTGGAGTGAGAAATGATGCCCGCCGCTGACGGGAACTTTAGCGGCAGCTTGCGGGGTTTGCATTTGCCAAACAGCCTATCCGAAAAGGCAGGGACACCACTTGCGGTGTTCCTGCCTTGCGCTGTATGGCGATGCTTGGAGTATTGAAAAGAATATGCGCAAGCATCCAAGACAGGCGAACAGAGAGTCTCTGCATTGAACTGGGCAAACAGAAAAATCACAAACCTCATTGACAAACTCAATCTGCCCGGTTATAATATACCAGCGGTATATACTACCAGTATATCGGGAGGCGCCAATGGAACGTACAGAGACTCAAATGAAGATCCTCGAAGTTGGGAAAAAAGAATTCCTGGAAAAAGGCTTCAAGGATGCATCTTTGAATAAAATCGTCGCAGAGGCGGGCTTCACGAAAGGCGCCTTCTACGGCTATTACCCGGATAAGGCCGCGCTTTTTGAAGATCTTGTGGGCGAGGCAGCAAAGGGACTGCTGGAGCAGTTCAAAGCCGCACAGGCCGCCCATTTCGATCTTGTCTCCGAGGAAAAGACGAAGGACAGCCTGAAGCTGTCCACTGAGTATTTGCGCATCTTTGTGGAATATATGTACACCCATTTTGATGCCTTCAAGCTGATCCTCTGCCGGGCGGAAGGTACGCGCTATGCAAATTTTTTGGAGGAGCTTGTGGAACTGGAGGTAGAGTGCTCAGAGGAATACTACGCACTTCTCCGCAAAAGAGGAAAGCTCTCTGGGAAAATGACAAAGCAGCTTCACCACATGATTACCAGCGCCTATTTTACGGCGGTATGTGAGACGATTGCCCATGATATGCCCAAAGAAGAAGCTATGCGGTATGTTGAGGAGCTTGCAAGGTTTTTCAACTCTGGCTGGAAAGGCTTGCTCCGGCTGGAATAATGCACAATCACACAAGAACTTTAATTTTTTACACGCGAGTTAGCGTACTCTAACTGAACAATATAAAATTGGAGGTCGTTTATTATGCTTAAAACAGATTCGAAGAAGCTGGAAACAAGGGACTTTATATCAGTGGGCATCTTTTCGCTCATCTATGCTGTGGTGGCGTTTGTGATTGGCGGTGTTGCGCAGATGACGCCGGTCACTTTCCCGTTTATGCCAATGATCGTGGCGCTCTTTACGGGGACAGTTTTCATGCTCTATGTGGCAAAAATACCGAAGAAGGGAGCTCTCTCCATTCTCGGTGTAATCGCGGCGATTTTGCTGTTTATTACGGGAATGTTCTGGATGATGTCCGTATTCTTCCTGGTTTTCGGCGTGATCGCGGATTTTATCTGCGCTTCTGCTGATTTCAGATCCTTTAAGAAAAACCTGCTTGCCTACTGCGTCATGGCGCTTGCGCCGATGGGGGCGTATATTCCAATGGTTGTCATGCCCGCACAGTTTGATGCTTTTATGAAGAATAAAGGCGACTTCGCCTCCTTTGAAGGAGTGATTCATTCAATCGGGGCTACCTGGTGGGCGATCCCCGCAATGATTATCGGGACGATCGTCTGCGCGATCATCGGCGGACTGATTGGAAAGAAGCTTATGAAAAAACACTTTGAAAAAGCAGGGGTCGTATAAATGAGACTCGACCCACGGACGAAGCTTCTGATTCTCGCGGTCACAAGCGTTTCCGTTTTTATGAATAAAAGCATCGCAGTGGAGTGTGTGCTTGCGGGGATTCCGCTTGTACTTCTGAGCGTTTCCGGCAATCTGAAAAGGATGCTGAAATACGCAGCATTTTTTCTCGCGCTTCTGCTGATCCAGCTTTTTATCGTACCGAGGCTGCCCGTGACTTTCGGCGGAATCGTCTATATGTTTGCAGTGTATATCCGCAAGCTTCTTCCCTGTTTTATGCTGGGCAGCTTTCTGATTGCAACGACAAGCGTAAGTAAATTTCTTGCGGCGATCACAAAGCTCCGATTGTCGAAAGGACTCACGATCGCTCTTGCTGTTACGCTCCGTTATTTCCCGACCATGAGAGAAGAGTGGGCCTCCATACGGGATGCCATGGCGCTGCGAGGGATATCAGCGTCCGCGGCTGGGCTGATTAGCCATCCTATACAGACGATGGAGCATGTCTATGTTCCCCTGCTTGTTTCTGCTTCCAGAATTTCGGACGAGATTACGCAGGCAGCGATTACAAGAGGCATTGAGCACACAGGTGAAAGAAGCTGTATAGAGGAAATCGCGTTTTCGTTTGCTGATTTGCTGGTGGTAATTGCTTACGCGGCGCTCGTTGCCGGCATGGTATACGCGGGCATGAAAGGGGTGTTTTGATTATGATATCGTTTCAAAATGTCTCTTTTACATACGCTGAAAGCGGGAACGGCGGAGTCCTTGATTTGAACCTTGTTGTTCGGTCCGGCGAATGCGTGCTGCTTTGCGGACCGTCCGGATGTGGAAAAACAACAGTTACACGGCTCGCAAACGGACTGATTCCCCATTTCTTCCACGGCAATCTTTCGGGGCAGGTGAACGTAAACGGTATGGATACCCGGGAGACAGAGATTGCTGCGCTATCGGATGCGGTAGGGACGGTTTTTCAGAATCCTCGAACGCAGTTTTTCAATACGGATACGGACAGCGAGATCGTGTTCGGGCTTGAAAATCGGGGCATTCCGCGAGAGGCTCTGCGCTCTCGATTAGATGAACTTACGGAGGAGCTGCATCTTAGCAAGCTCCGGGGGCGAAATATCTTTGAACTGTCCGGCGGCGAGAAGCAGAAGATTGCGTTTTCCAGCGTGTATGCTTCGGCTCCCGATGTCCTTGTGTTTGACGAGCCATCATCGAATCTCGACATGAAGGCCATCGGAGAATTGGCTGATTTGATCCAACGGGCGAAAATATCAGGAAAGACCATTCTGATCGCAGAGCACCGCATCTGGTATCTGATGGACATTGTGGATCGCGTCGTTTATATGCAGGATGGCCGGATTGTATCGGACATGGAGGCTTCAGCGTTCAAGGCGCTGCCTGAAGCAGATATTCGCAGAATGGGACTGCGTGTCAGGGATCTGTCGGTATCCGAATCGGGCGGTGTGAAAACAATCGCTGCCGATGGATTGCTTTCCGTTCAGAAAATCAGCGTCCGTCTCGGCGGCCGGAATGTATTGAATGATCTCTCTTTTCAGGCAAGCCGCGGAGAAATCATCGCCATTGCGGGCGTCAACGGCGGCGGAAAATCGACCCTCGCCAGAATGCTCTGCGGTTTGCAAAAGAACGGCTCCGGCACTGTTTTTTGGGCTGGAAAACCGATGAGCCAGCGGTTGAGATGGAAAAAGGCATACATGGTCATGCAAGATGTGGGGCACCAGCTCTTTACCGACAGCGTGGCGGCAGAATGCGCGCTTGGCATAAAAGCTCCGAACAAAGACGAGATTGACTGCGCATTAGAAAAGGTGGATCTGCTGGCGTATAAGGAACGGCATCCCTTGTCTCTTTCCGGCGGGCAGATGCAGCGCCTTGCGGTTGTGGTGAGCGATATCTGCGGCAAGGAGCTGCTGGTGTTCGATGAACCTACCAGCGGACTGGATCTGAAAAGCATGGAAGAGGTTGGCATCTTGACACGAAGCCTTGCGACACAAGGCAAGGTGCTTTTGATCATCACACATGATATTGAGTTTATGATGCGGATCTGCACAAGAATACTGTTCATTCGGGACGGAGAAATCGTGGAGGACCTTTCCGGTGGGCAGAAAGAAAAGATTGTAAGACTTTTGCGAGGTGAGGAATGATGGCGGGAAAAGAAAACTCGGCGATGACGATTCTGATGGATTTTGCGAAGCCGTGCAAAGGGAAACTGATCGGCTCCGTCATACTTGCGGTTTTGGGGGCGCTTTGCGGCATGATCCCCTACCTCGCGGTGTCCCGCGGGATCATTATGATCTGCCACGAAGACTATGCTTTCAGCAAGTTGGCGTTTCTGGCATTGTTTGCTTTTGCGGGCTATCTCGGGCAGGTGTGGTTTGGAACTTTTTCTACAATGAAAAGCCATGAGTCTGCCTTTATCATTCTGCGGAATATCCGTATGGCGATAACAGAGAAGCTCTCCCGTGTCCCCATGGGAACGATCCTTGATACGCCGTCCGGGAAATTCAAAACGATCATCGTGGACACCGTGGAAAAGCTGGAGCTTCCGCTGGCGCATATGGTACCGGAGCTCACTGCCAACATCCTGATCCCAGTTCTAATGCTCGTTTACCTCTTTAGCCTTGATTGGAGACTCGCGCTGATCTCTCTTGTGACGATTCCGGTGGGTGCCTTCTGCTATATGGGAATGATGAAGGATTACGAGAAGAGATATGCCAGAGTACTTGCCGCAGGGAAAAACATGGATGCCGCAACGGTGGAATACATCGGCGGCATCGAAGTGGTGAAGACGTTCAATCAGGGTGAACGCTCATATAAAAAATACGCCGACACCGTGGCGGAAAACGAGACAGCCAAAGTGACCTGGTTCAAGCAGACCAACGGCTACTATGTGATGGGGCTTTCCATCCTGACGGCAACGCTTGTGGGCGTGCTGCCCTTGGGGAGCTGGCTCTTTATAAACGGAAGGGTCGAAGCGGGTACGCTGATTACCTGCATCATTCTCGCCCTTGGACTCGTAAAACCACTGATTCAGGCATTGCAGTACACCGACAGCCTGGCCATGGTGGATTCCACCGTAAAAGAGGTAGGGAATCTTCTGGATGAGCCGGAGCTTGTGCGGCCGACCGAGAGAGCTGTCCTTGCGGACACCGACGTATCCTTCGATCATGTTACCTTCCGATACAAAGAGACGGAGGTTTTGCATGGAATTTCCTTTGACTGCGCAAAAAACGGTATGACGGCCATTGTGGGTCCCTCCGGCTCCGGTAAATCTACCATTGCGCGGCTCATCGCCTCCTTTTGGGAGGCGGAGAGCGGCGGCGTCCGTATTGGCGGCGTGGACGTACGGAACATCCCTCTTCCTCAGATAATGGAGCTTGTCTCATATGTATCACAGGATAACTTTCTGTTCCACCTGTCTATCCGGGAAAACATTCGTATCGGAAAACCGGAGGCCACAGACGCAGAAATCGAAGCAGCGGCAAAAAAAGCGAGCTGTCACGATTTCATCGCCGCTCTGCCGGAGGGCTATGATACGCTGGCGGGCGATGCGGGAAGCCACCTCTCCGGCGGAGAAAGGCAGCGTATCGCCATTGCAAGGGCAATCCTAAAGAACAGCCCAATCGTGGTGCTGGATGAAGCCACCGCTTCATGTATTTATACACAAAAGGGAAATAAGAAGATTAGAAAACCGCAGGCCGCCAATCAGACGGCTTTAATTTTTGACCGCCGTGCGGCGGCAAGGTTGTTGTCGATAAACTCCATCAGGCGTTTATGCTGGTCTTGAAATTTGAAGTGGATTTCAACGCCTTTGTCAGCATGAATGTAAATCACGTCGATCAGGTCAACCACGATATTCCTGTCCAGTTCCTTGATGTTCTTATATTTCAGGAAAGTGGTCAGGTAAGGGTCGTCGGTCGTAACTTCCTTTTCATACTCTTTGCGTTCTTCTTGCAGGTTTGCAATCGCTTGTTTGAGCTGTTCAGCTTCCGTCTGGAACCGGGCTTTCATTCGGTGATATTCTTCGCGGGTAATGTCGCCGTTCTTCCAGTCCATATACAGGCTGTCGGAAATACCGGCTATTTTCTGCAATTCCCGTTCCTTGTCTTTCAGAAGATTATCAATGAAGATCGTCCGGCTGATACGGGTCGGGGCAGAATTGATTTCCTTAATCACTTCCGCCATGTTCTCCACAAGGGCAATCTGGGCTTGAATGGCTTTCAGGGCCGCTTCTGCGATAATGTCCTCTTTGATGTTGTGGCTCCCGCCGGTGCATAAATCCTTTGATAGTGTCCGATAGGTACGGCAGCTATAATAAGTATAGCCGTGTGCGCTGTTCCGTACCATACCCCGGCCACAATCGGCGCAGCGGAGAAAGCCGGAAAACAGATACAGGTTATTGCGCTTTGGAGAAACGCGGGTGTTGCGGCTCATTAAATCCTGTACCTTTTGAAAGGTATCGGCGTCAATGATCGCTTCATGCGTTCCCTCCACCCAAAACCAATCTGCTTCATCAACGGGGATGATGTCGTGGATTTTGTAGCTTGTCACCTTATGCCGTCCCTGCACCATATCCCCTATGTAAGTGGGATTGTGCAAAATCTGGTCTACGGTTCGGGTAGACCAATAGACGACACCGCCTTTCTTTACGGCCTGTGGATTGAAGCACTTCATTCCATGCTGCCTTTTGTACTCATAGGGGCTGGGAATACCCAATCTAATCAGTTCTTTTGTGATTGCTGATTTTGACATCCCCTCCATGTACCAGCGGAAAATGTCTTTGACGACGGGGGCGGTTTCTGGATTGACAACTAAGTGATGGTAGTCCTCCGGGTCTTTCAGATACCCGTATGGGGCAAAGGCTCCGATAAACTGGCCCTTTTCGCGTTTCTTGTCTAAGGTTCCCCGCACTTTGATGGAAGTTTCCCGGCAATGGTTTTCATTATACATACTCTGGAAAGAAACATCCAGCTCGTATACTCCTTCGGGCCGTTTGAAGCTGTCCAGCTTCGGCAGTTCCAAAGAGATAAAGCGGACATTCATTTTCACAAAGAGCATTTGCAGGTAATACTTACATTCCCAATCATTACGGGAGAGGCGGGACAGATCTTTGACAAGCACACAATTTACTTTCCCATTGTGAATATCCGTCAAAAGCCGCTGGAAATCGTCGCGGTCGCTGTCAACTCCGGTAAATCCATCGTCGATATAATAACCGACAAATTCAATACCGTCCTCGTCAAGCATGAGCTGTTCTAATGTGTCGTTCAGGCGTTCCCTCTGGTTCTTGACGCTGTAACTTTCGTCGTTGCCGTCGTCTTTGGAAAGCCTGATATAGATTGCAACCCTCCAAACTATTTTTTTAATCGCTGTGCTAACGGTCTGTTTCAGGGATTGTGGATTTTGTTTTCTCCGTGGCATACTGTCCTCCAATCCCCTATAACCACAGCATCATTATACCATAGTTACAAGAAAAAATCAGCCTCCTTTTACGCTTGCAAAGTGCCTTTTAAGGATATTTTGCAGATTGTCGCCATCAGCGGCAAAACTGATCCGCACCGCCGTATCGCCGCAGCGGAAGCAGTACGGATTTTTAATCTGTTCCAAATAATTCAATAGCCGTTCAGCCGGGGGCAGGTCAGGGTCAATGTGGACGGTTTCGATATCCACCAGTTCGTCCTTGTTCGCAGCCCCATATTCCATACGGCTCATTTCTTCCAATTTCCCTAAACCATATTCCATAGGTCAAACCTCCTAAACTGTGTACCTGAAAAAGACAGTTTACAGCGGTTTTCCAAAATAATAGGTTGCAATTTAATATGGGCCATAACGGACGGCTGCTGGCACAGCTCCACGGGACTTTCACCCCCGCGTGGTTCTCACGCGGCCCTACCCATCGCCTGCGACGCTTTTAACGCTCGGACTGTGGCTATAAGGGAGTATCGCCCGCCTGTGTGTCGTCGCCCGCAAGCTGCCACACTTGCTTTCCGGCGCGGTGTTGGTCGCTCCGCTTTTCCCGTAGGGAAAAGCCTCTTGGCGCATCCGCCGTTTGGCTCGGCACAGACGGAAAGTGTCCGTTTTGCCCTATGATGCGTCGCCGTTCTCTTGCGGGCATTTTTGTCAAGGTACACCCAGCGGCCACCGGGTCAGCGGAAGCATGGAAAGGAAGAATAAAGACATTTCCGCTTCCGGGGCCGTGCCGTTACTCTAAGGCAACGACGATGGAATGAATGAGCTTAATTTCCAGACGGCGCTTCATGTACTCGTCCACGCACACATAAGGGAAGCCGTTGCTGTCGTACAAGGTGCGGGTGCAGAGCTTGTTTATGTAGCCCTCATAATACCGCAGCACTCGTTCCATAGCCATTGCGTCCCCAGCGTGGGCAGCTTCCATCACCGAAAGGGGAAGAAGCTCCTTGCCGTTGAATGTGGGTTGCTTCATCCGCGTTTACCTCCCTCCCGGCATTAACGCCATCAGTTTCACGCGCAACTGTTTCAGGGTGCTTGTCCTGTGGCGCTGTACGGCGCTGCGGGACATTCCCATGAGGCTGCCGATTTCTCCGTCTGCCATATCCAGAACACAGTGCAAAACCAAAATGCTTTGTTCCTGTTCCGGCAGACTGGCGAAAGCCTCGGCCACAAGCTCGTTGTCGATCCGCAAGTCATATCCATGCGACGAAAAAACGTAGCTGTCGCTGGGGTAATGATCCACGGTGGAGAGCTTGTCCAATTCCTGCTGGGTCAGGGCTTCCAGCGACTTTTCACGGTCGCGGTGCCGTGCCATCTCCGACAGGTAGTTTTTGGCCTCGTTGCGGAGTACCGCCTTGCAGAAAGCGTCATAGCGGTTCCGCATATCAAAGTCATTGCGGGGGATCGTTTCCATCTTTTCACCCCCTTTCTATGGGGGATTTCGGTGGTTCTCTCCCTTTCCGCCAAAGATACAAATGAAAGGCCGCCAGCTACCCGGTAAACGCCGCTTTTTGGAAATTTTTTTGAAAAAGTTTTGGCCGGTGGCGCGGGCGGCAGGAAACAACAAATTTCGCCCGGCAGGTCACAGACCCACCGGGCGAAAGCAGAAGCGATATGCAGTTGATTTACATGGTATAGTGCATATTCATAGCCGCTTGTCCCCGTTGCCGGGGACGGGCTTTTTTTGACAATACATAGCCTGTCTGAATTTGTCGAAACGCTCTTTGCTTCATGGCGGCTCCCTCCGTGGGCCGCCGATCCCGCCAGCGTCAGGGCGTCGTCAGTATGAGGGCATAGAGAACGGCGGCCTTGATTTTGTCAAAGCCGCCGTAGTATATTAGGCGCAGGGGAAAAAGCTGCTGCACGACGGCTTTTTTTCTTTTGCCGTCGTCCGGCAGATGATTTCTTATGTGGTTATCATAAATCGGAATTTTGAAGATTTCATAAAGATTTGAAAAAAGGGCGGCTTTGAGCCGCCCTTGAAGTCAATATGGAATTGAGATTGTGACCTGTGCGCCGCCAGTTTTTTCGGAGTTGCTCAAAATAAGCTGTCCTCCGTGTTGAGTAACAATAGAGTTTACCACATAAAGCCCTATCCCATAATGAGATTTAGAATTTCTGCTTTGATCGTCCATATAAAACTGTTCTGTTGCTCGTTTCAATGCCTCAGAAGAAAAGCCACTTCCCGTATCGGTGATAGAGAATAGTATTGCATTATCTTTTTCATTCACATCAAAGAAAACGGTTCCTTTTGCTGGCGTATATTCTACGGCATTTGAGAGGATATTGACAAAAGCCCTTATCAGTTGTTCCCTGTCCACAGAGATATACTCCTGATTGAAATTCTGATTCCATTCCAAATGAACATTTTTTACAACGCATAAGCCTTTTGCCTGTGTATGGATTTCCTGCAATAAGGAAGATACTTTCACATTTTGGCGACAAAAAGGAAAATTCTCTTTTGTTTTCGTCATTTCGATCAAGGTTTCAACATAATCCTGCATTTGGATAACGCTGCCCTCGATATAGTCCGTACATTCTTTCTGATTTTCAGCAAGTTCCGTATCATAAAGCAACTCTGCGTTTCCGCGAATGATGGTTAGTGGTGTTTTCAGATCATGGGCCAAAGCCGAAATCTGATCTTGACGCAATTTATCCGCCTGCCACTGTTCCGCAAGTGACATTCGTAATGCCTGTTTCAAATGTTCCAAAGCATATAAAGCACGGTCTACTTCAAATATACCGCTGCTTTCAATCTTAAAATCCAAATCCTGTTGCTCAATTTTCTGTGTTATGAAAAGCAGCTTGTCGATTTTTTTACCAGTATATTTCCCGAACCAATGGGAAATAAGGAACAAAAGAATGATAACCTCAACAATTATCAATCCGACAAGCAGTAGATCAGTTGTCGGACAGATCCGCCGAAGTGTGGCATTACTGAATTGTGAAGTCAAACGGTAGCGCAAAAGAATAACTTCATCTCCACGGTTGATAACCAAAACACGGTATGGGGTAATCCGATCCCTTCCATTTGTGACGGCTTCAACCCAAAAAGTGTTGGCGGTATCTTCTGATAAAGAACCATCCTGAAATACACCCGTAGGAGAATAAACGGCATAGTCACAAAAGCTGGGGATGTCGGCTTTGTTGAACAATTCATCTGTTTGTATGCTTTCTGCTGCGGCAGCAATCCTATCTTCTATCTGCATAGCGGGGATAATGACCCCAGTGTTTACACAGAGGGAATATAACCCTAAATTGATGGCGATAATTAAAAGGATGCCGCCAGCAACTGCAAATATATACCGCATGAAGATAGAACGTAATTTCTTTACTCCCATTTATAGCCCACTCCCCAAACTGTTTCGATAGGGGATAATTTAACAGCGGCCAATTTACTTCGGATATTTTTTATATGGGTGGCAATTACGCTGTCATCACTTTCCCCATCAAAGCCAAAAACAGCTTCATAAATCTGCTCCCTGGAAAAGACCTGACCTCGATGCAGGGCCAGATATTCACAGATTTCATACTCGCTTTTAGTTAAGGGGAGTTTATTCCCATTTACTTCCGCTTCCTTTGCATTGATGTGAAAAAGTATTCCTGAAATAGATACTGCGTATTTCTTTTCTCTGGTATCTCTGCGTAAGTGTGCATTGACACGGGCAAGCAGTTCATTGGTGCCAAAAGGTTTGGTAATGTAATCGTCGCCGCCAATCCCCAACCCACGAACAATGTCGCTTTCCTGCGTTTTTGCGGTCAAGAAAATAATCGGGCAGTCTACACGGGAACGAATTTGATTGCACAATTCAAAGCCGTTTACATCAGGCATCATAACATCCAGCAAAATCAAATCGTATCGTCTGAAATCCATATCCAGAACAGCCTTTGCATCTGCTTGAAGTGTTACAATATGAGCGTCTTTTTCAAGAATACGCTTAATCAGTTGCAGCATTGCATTTTCATCATCAACCACTAAGATATTTGCCATGTCGATCTCTCCTTTCCCTTAGATTTCTATTACAGCGGCCCCAAAAGGCATGAGGGCGAGTTTGGCAATCTTAAAGCATTGCATCCCAAACGGTATGCCGATGATTGTGCAACAAAGAAGAACCCCATTTAGAGCCGCCGATATAGCAAGGGGAATACCGCTTATGACAAGCCATAAAATATTTGCCAAAGTAGACATCGTACCGCCGCCATACTGAATTTCCTTTCCAAAAGGGAAAAAGGCAAGAGATGCAAATTTGAAGCATTGCCGTCCAATCGGTATGCCGATAATGGTTATACACCATAGGATACCCGATATTGTCCATGACAAGCCTTGCCAGAGTCCTCCAAATAAAAACCAAATTACATTTCCTAAACAACCCATATTCGACCACCGAATCAATCATTTGCGCATTTTCCGCCATATTTTGAAAACCAAATAAGCAGAATGGCAATAAACAGAACCGTCATACCCAAACACATACCTATCCCCAATTTAAGTTCCGCATTGATGGTTGGCAAAACTTGCAGGACGAATTTAAGCGAAAAATCCGTTAAACGTATCCCAAAACCATACGGCAGTACAAACCACAAACCGGTACCTAAGCCTGTTTGAAGAAGTGCAGCCAATAAGCTGCCAATAGCGCCTATACCTATGCAGATCGTTCTTCCGAACCGAAAAGCCAGAATGATGTGAACCGCATATAATAAAATATTACTGCTCCACAAAGTCAGAACTGGCAACATAAGGGAAGATACTGGCAAAATCAGTTTGGTTCCTGTCACGGGAAGTACCATAATTAACAGGAATGTACTGAACAATATTGCGAACAAGCCAGCGAAAATAAGCAAGAGGAATTTGGATAAAATGGCCTTGGTTCTGGAACGCAGCACTAAAATATTTTGACAGTGCCCAGCCCGGATTTCCTGCCCTGCGGCAATCTCGCAAACAATACTGATAACAAAAGGATATGCGATAGCAAAAAGCTGAAAAAATACCGCAATTTTATTTATATCACTCACAGCCGCAAAGACTGCATAGAGCAACACAAGTGCGGCCCCGGAAATTGGAAATAAAATATGCGCCCAAAAAAACGAGGAATTCCGCAACTTGAAAAAATCGCTTTTTACATAATACCATAACTCAATCATGTTTTCTATCTCCTTTAGCGAATAGCCATGCTGTAAGCCAGAAACACAGTACCGCTAAAATTAAGCTGATCCCAACGGCGGGAATGACCGCTCCTGTATTCAAAAGAAAAGAACCGTTTTCAATGGGAATCCCATTAGGGTGCATTTTGAAAAAGGGGCATACAATACGCGCTGGAATAGCAAACGGATTGAGATAAAACAAATTGCTTTCTGCTCCAATCATGGACAAAACAATATTGCAGCCAAAGGAAATCAAAACAGCAATCAGATAATTTGCTTTTTTTGTGAGCCACATAATAAGTGGAAGCTGCCAAATGTAGGTAAGGAACAGCAACATACAGCCACCTAACCCGTTAAGCGGAGCAATGTTCATCACAGTAAAAATACCAAAGGCTGTGCAGCCGCCCCACATGACAAGGCTGGTTAAGAAAAGTAATACAGTAACCGCCAGCAGTTTGCTGAACCAGATTTTTCTCATGGCAATCGGCAAGCATAAAATGTTCTGATACTGTGTGCGTTTCTCACAGCTAATAATGTTGGCGCACCAAATAGCAATCGTAATTGGCAAGATTAAAGTGTACCACCAATTATAGGCGGTAAGCTGAACAGATTTGCCACTCAAAAAATATCCTAACCCCAAAGTGACAACAGGGGCAGCGATGAATAGCTTTAATGCAAATGTATGACGCATCTTTAATAGTTCGGAGCGGATAAGATGAAACATTAGTTTTTCCCCCTTTCACCATTAGCTGCCACAACACGCATAAAAATTTCTTCCAGATCAGCGTTCTTGTCTATTTTGTTTTCATATCCCAATTTTCCAGCAGCAATAATTCCAATGTGATCTGCAATCTGCTCTACCTCGGATAGAATGTGGCTGGACAGAATTACCGTTATCCCATGCGCCGGAAAAGAACGAATAAGTTCCCGTAGTTCTTGAATACCGATAGGGTCTAATCCATTCGTTGGTTCATCCAAAATCAACAATTTGGGAGATGACAGTAAAGCAAGGGCAATTCCGAGTCTCTGCTTCATGCCTAAAGAGAAATGTCCCGCTTTCTTTTTCCCTGTGTCTGTAAGATCAACGATGTGTAAGACTTCATCAATGCGAGTATTCGGAAGTCCAAGTGCAAGGGTTCGCACTTTTAAATTTTCATAAGCGGTCAAGTTTTCATACAGAGGCGGCATTTCAATCAGTGCGCCAATATCCTGCAAATCGGCACGGCTCCATGTGTGACCGTCCATTTCAATACTGCCGGAACTCGGCTTGAGGATGCCTACTATCATTTTCAGAATAGTAGACTTGCCTGCACCATTCGGTCCCAGCAGGCCATAGACGGAATTTCTCTGAATGTTCAGCGATACATTATTTACGGCCATCTGCCCTTTGAAGTTTTTGCAGAGGTCAGTTGTTTTCAAAATCATATCCATATCTTTCTGTCCTTTCTTTTTGATTTCAAAGATAGAGTACAGGATAACTTTGAAAATTTCATAAAGATTTCAAAAGTAAATGCTGTCATACTCCGCAAGATAGAGGAACCTCCCGCATTATCAAAGCGAGAGGTTCCTTATTGGGTTTAATTTAGCCCTCCAATAAGAGCTTCAACTTCTTAAAGATCTTCGTTTTTCTTTTATAAACGGCGGGCTGAGAAATACCGAGTTCCATCGCCAACTCGCTCTCTTTGCGCTCATCAAAGAATAATGCTTGGATCAGCGCACGTTCCTCTGGAGCCAGCAGGGAAAGCGCGGTATGTAGCCTGTCCACTTCCAGCTTGTGAAGCACCACGCTCTCCACGCTTTCCTGCTCATCGGAGAATTGCTGGGCATTTTCATCCACCAGCCGGTCCAAAG